>ENA-UOOR01004297-UOOR01004297.1-fermentation-metagenome-genome-assembly--contig:-NODE-4297-length-11465-cov-6.714724_pt1 | contig 11465 bp, 10 predicted proteins | sample MGYA00245780_ERZ724029 | MGnify/ENA primary metagenome ERZ724029 (study PRJEB28704, sample SAMN03018315) | fermentation metagenome | biome: anthropogenic terrestrial biome; feature: soil; material... | reverse complement strand
ATGCCTTAAGTGTACAATAATGATGTCATATCAAGCCACTGGTTTCTTGGTGGCAGGGTATTTTTAGTAATGCTGGATTATACAATCTCAAATTTCTTAATGTTTTTGTATCTTCCACTGACCAATTTGAATCTTGCTACTTCACCATTATTATTTTGGTATTTAATCACTTAGTATTTTCCTGCCATATTCTAATACTTCTATATCAAATTGTAAGCAATCAAACTCTCAAATAATTTCTATGTTTTGAAGGCTTTATTCTTTACAATTTGAATCTATTTTTATTATAAAAATTATATCATACATTAAATTTATAAACTGTATTGTCATCAAAAATGGAGCAAAACATATAATTCTGCTCCCCTATAATTTGAGACCCCTTACCTTATCTCCTTCTTCACTTTTGGCAGTTAGCATTATAACTGGAATATTACTAACTTCTCTTATTTTTCTTATTACAGAAAAACCATCTACTTCTGGCAACATTATATCTAAAATAATCAGGTGAAATTTACTTTTTTTCATCTTTTCCAATCCTATAATTCCATTTTCAGCATAGATTGGTTGATAATTCTCCTTCCTTAGGCAATTAACAAGTAATCTCCCTAAATCAATATCATCATCAATAATTAAGATTTTAATTCTCTCTTCCAAATCATTTTCCTCCAATCTAAATATAAGATCACTATTTTACCTTGTCATCACCCCAATCATTCGATGTCATCTATAAAACACCCCTAAAAACAGGATCAAAAAACGGTGTTTTTTCACTGTTTTCCGACCCCGAAATCACCCTTCAACTACTACATGTTGTGCCTAAACCCTATTTTTCCGTGTCTGAAACACAATACGTCATCAGAATCACGCACTCAACATGCCTTGAGGTGGCAATAAAGATGTTGTAAGTAGATATTACCACCTTGGTGGTAGGATAATATTTCTAAATAGAAGTTCCATATTGATCAATACCATGTCTAGAACATGATGTCAATCATTACTACTAATACAGTTAATCTATACTCTTTCTCTTATAATCATCAATTCTAGTCTTGTTATCATATGCAAGTAAATACTCATTGTATTGGGAATCATCATAATCAGACCCTAATATTTTTTTAACTTCTTTTGCTGATAATCCCTTTCTTTGATTAAATTTATCACAGGGATAATTAGAACATTCCCCACAATGAGAAAGTTCTTCATTTATGTCACATTTCCTTACAGGACAGTCAGTATCTATAAGTTTTGCTTCCGTCTTCTGGCAACGGCAACCATCACAGTAGATATTTTTAGGAGAAATATCAAGATCATAACAACTCTTCCACATTTCAGAAAGTTCTTTCCGCTGGTCATTTTTTAATATATTAGGTGAATACGCTTTGCATAAATCACAACAATAACCACATTTAGTTAGATTAATCACATTTATCCCTACTTCCTATTAGGTTTTTTCTTTATTAAAATGAGCTTTTTAATATCATCAACAAGTAAATCTCTATTATAATCTAAATATAGCCATTTACCATCATGATATTGATGTGTGTTATCATAAAAATCCCTTATATACTGGGTGAACTCTTGTCTTGAATTCTCAAATTTTTCCCGTTCCACCTTTCCAAAGATCACTAAAATCTTCAAACCTAGTTCCCGCGGGTATAGCGCGCAAAGAGTTTTGCCACCTCTACGATATTTAAGTTCGTAAATACCTGTTTTGCCTCCTTTGTCCCACATAGACTCAACATTATAATTCTTTTCAATAAAACTATTAATTTCAGTCCATGCTTTGAATTTCTCTTTGCCCATAATTTGTTGTAGTTCCTCTTCTGATGGTATCTTTTCTAACATTTCAATTTGCCTCCTTTTCTATATCTATTTTATCAAGATGCTACTTTATAATTTTATTATATTATATTGGACAAAAGTTCGTTTAACAATTCGAAATTACAGTTATATCCATTCTTTTTTAGCATCAGAAATTATAAATCTAAGTGGATATACTCCCCAAAATACAGAAACCATCGAATGCCATCTATATTCAACGGCTTAAACTATTGATATCACTACACTCTATTGCTTTTCTAACTTCACGATAACCTCAACGTGCCTTGAGAGTACAATAAAGATGTCGTAGGGAGATAGTAGCCCCTTGGTGGTTGAATATATTTCTTAAATTGTAGACATTGTTGTGCCGTTTTTTTACAATTCAGTGCCTGCAATTTGCATTATAATACTTGTAAATTGTATGCAATAAAACCTTCAAAAGTACTTGAACTCTTAAAGGCTTTATTCGATACAATTTTAAATAATCTAATTAGAACTTACCAAGATAGATTTTGTTGCAATCATTTTTCTATTCATCTCACCATTGCAAAGATAGTTTACCAACAATTCGCCTTGTTCCATATTGCCTACAAAGTCAGAGAACGCCAAAAACCAAAAATCATATATTTCTTTGCCTTTTCCTACATTTCAGAATTCTTTCTTTTCTGTCTTCTTTTACATGGAAGTAACTGTATAGCTTATCTTAAATCAAGCATGTCTAGCCTTATGAACAATTATAAAAGCATATAATATCAGCAATAAAAAAAGAAGGATAATTGAAGGAATAGCTGCTACTGGATCTATTCCTATTCCATATTAGAACCATGCTTCCCCTAATTTTGTAAAGAAATACTATCTATTATTTAGATAGTATTTTTATCATAACCTGATCTTAGTGGGCGTTTAAAATTACACAACAATCTTTGTTTAATCCCTAGTATATAGAGCCTAACTTTATAGGTAGATGATTATAATATTTTGTGCCACTAAAATAGAAATGTCCTCTATAATTTATTAAGTATTTCGTCTTTCTTTTTCTGATATTCCTCATCAGATATCAAATCCTTACTAAGAAGATCTTTTAATAATGAAAGTTTTTCTACTGTACTTTTGCTTTCAATCTTTTCATTTAAATCATTTCCTTTAGTTATATATGCATATTTATTACGGGCAACATTAAGCTCGTTAAGGAAACGATCATCCTTTATTTTTGGACTAAAAACTAATGAATTAACTAACTCATTTTTAGCAATATATTCAATTAATAAATAATATGTTTTTTTCTTAAATACTAATGCTCCAAGACCAAGAGTTGCTATTCTAGTTAAAGTGATGTTTTCTGATTTGTCATATGTTACAGATTTAATTTTGGAAATTGGTATGGAAAATAACTTTTTATAATTAGAGTAATATATTAACAAATCACCTTTAATACTTAGGATACCATTAGATTGTATTGTTTCTGTACTTATTGAATCATGTCCTCCAACATAGGATATATTATCTATATATATACCTGATTTTGGTTCCTGCTTTTCCTCTAACATCTTTCTAACAGATTCATCACTTTTCTGTTTTTCTTCATCTGTCATAGTATAGTCAGCATAAATAAATATTACTGAAATAATAGAACTAATAAATGCTGCAATAAGAAAAAAAATGAACACGCTTATATCTTCGTCTTTATCCGGATGATAATATGGCAAATTAGCATTATGAATAATTACATAAGCAAATAGCATTATAAGTACAACTGAAACTATAAATCCAACAATATAAGAGTTTCTTACTTTTCGACTCATTATCTTCTTACTCATTCTCTGCTCTCCTTTCTTATTCTTTAAAAGGTACTAATTTTAGACTATTGACAATCTAATCACTCTGCATAGTATCTAATGTTTTACTCACTTCACTTATTAACGGTAATACGTCTCTCTTATTTTTAGCAATATATGCTTGTATAGCTTTGACTCTGGATTTAAACTGTGGTTTTAATTTTATATGTTGGCTTTTTTGATTATCATATCCTTCTATATAATGTAATACATAGTTCCAAAAACCTTCTGATGTTAAATATTTTCGCAACTCATCCCTTTGTTCAATTACTCCTGCGAACATATATGCGTCTTCATAATATGAATTGAATATCCAATATAACTCTTCACGCGAGTCAACATATCCTATAGAATCCAGTCCATACCTAATCACATTTTCATTAAGGGAATTCAACAATCTTTCATAAATGTTTTCGTCTGTGCTTTCTCCTTTAAAAGAAGCTTTAAGCCAGCGGATAGTATTTTGAATATACTCAATAGCCTCATTTGTACCTGAATGCTTTTTTAATAAATGTATTACATATTGTAAATCCAACAAAAGTTCATATGATACTTTTTCTAATTCATTTTCTTTAAAATAATTTCTTCCGTGGGCAATTTTATTACGAATTAAATTATTAAAATAAAATTTAAAATATAGTGCCGCCTCTTCTATACCCATATCAGAATCATTTTTTTCAATCTTACTTTTTAAGTCATCTTTTTCAAATAAATCAAACTGACCATCCAAACGATTTTGGATATTTGCATCTATAAACATATCATAGAAAAGACCTTCAATTTGAACAACGATTAAATTACTAAATATCATGTATTTTTGGTTTTCAAATGATTCAATAATTTCTTGCAAAATATCTTTACGCTCTTGTAAGCAATATAGAGTATTGACATTCTCTTTTATGTAATCCAATACATTGTAATCATTGATGTATCGCTTTAACTCTTGAATATATCGAGGTACATTCTGCGTCTGTAAAGTAATCCACTCATCACTATCTAAAATTCCTGCTGTTTTTTCTTTACACACTTCTACTAATTCATCTATCTTATCCCTATATTCTCCATTATATCCTTGAGTATAAAACACTTTGATGTCATCATGAAACTTACGCATTTTAACCATATAAAAAGGTTTATATATCGATTTTGTTGCATTAACCCATGATTCTAAATAAGAATCATAGATTGAAAAATTTGTCTTAATTTTTTTTATTTCATTATCCTCTTCTTGTGACAACTCAATTGCTATTGTACTTAAATAATAATCTACTGTTCCTTCTTCTTCAGTTATAATAGTATTATCAAAATATTTCTCTATTTTTTCTTTCGCATAATTAAGCATTTCCCTATAAACATATTTTTCTTGAATCAAATCAAGCAATGCACGATATTCATCTTCAATTTTTTTCAAATCTTTTAAAATACTTTTATTTGCATTATTTTTCGCATGTAATTTGCTTTGTTCTTTTATTAGACTACCACAAAGTTGTGGATTCTCTTTGTTTATTTTTATAAAACTATCAATATTAACTATTTTATTCTCTAATTCGTCAATGACAGAACTATACTTAGTTTTTATATCACCGTATTTTTCCGAAACTTTCTGATACTCGTCTATCGGATAAGTATTTAATTTTGCCACATCCCTACAAATTAGAATACAAATATCATCGTAGGTGGCTTTTGAACATTGTTCCTGATTATAACGCAAATATATGCCTATTATCTGTTTTAATTGCATAAAATCAATTTCTGGTAAATCCTCCAATAAAGAATCGATAATTATTTTACCTATTATTTTATAATCTCTTTCTTGGAAAATTTCTGATTTCCGAGCTAACCACTGTTCATCTTGTATATATTCCAAAACCTTTATATATAATTCTTTTTGAATCATCAGCACTATCCTTCTTTCTCCCTTGGTCAAGATCTATTTATCGTTTATCTTATCTAACCCTTGAACATATTCTCACTTGGAGATTAAAAAATATTTCAGCAATTATATTTAGAGTATATTTGATCGCAGAATTAATTATTAATCTTAAGTTGTATTTATTCTTATACGCTACTTACTTTTACTTGAATCTCATCAATCTTCTTTTCACTTTCATCAATAGGAAATATCATCTTTTCATATTCCTTTGGTAATCTCCCAAAGAAATGTACACTTTGTCTGTATACTATATCTAACAAGTTTGAGAAGAAATATGAAAATGCCAACCCCTTATTATTATAATTCATATTAAAAACATCATAAGATAAATATCCATTTAAATTCTTTTGATGTTCGGAATAATCTAATAAGGTCATTATATGGAAATCTCCTAATGCTATATTGCTTATTACTTCCTGCTGTAAAACACGACTGTTTTGCAATTCTAGTCTTTCTATGTTATTTTTATAAATTCCTATATTCCCATCAATATTATAGGAGAAGATACCATTAAATATTTTCTTGGATGACTTATCAATAATAATCTCACCATTGCTATTTGATTTCTTTATTACATCCACAATTGCACTAGGACTTATTCTTGTTTTAACTTCTATAATTCCAACTACGCTGTTAGAATTACATATAATAAAATCACCTTCTGAAAAAAATAACGGATATGTATTTTCATATATAATAATATCTATTTGTCCTGTAATTTCTCCTGAATTATTTCTTACAAAACCTGTGCCTACAGAAAAACCTTGTGGTAAATTTCTTTTTAAATAATTCATTAATATGATTTCTTTATAACGACCCTCTTCTGCCCAATTTGCATCATCAATTAAGAATCTGACTCTATTTTCATATGCTTTAAATTCTTGTGCAATTGATAGTTGATAATCTAAATATTTTGGCATCTTTATAACCTCTTTACACTTTTATATAATATTTATTAAATTGATATTCTACCACCCAAACAACTTATTATTTTATTACCTTCATTCTATAGCATCTTCCAGCATTTCTCAACTAATAGTTCTATAATTTGACAAACAAAAAATATTGTTCTGATTATTTTCTTTTAATAAATCTGCCAACACTAAAATCCTCAGCATCCTCTGAGGACTTTAATCTTAACAGATTTTCCTTATTATCAGAGCAGTAACCTTCTCTAATTCCTTGTTACTGCTCCTATATTCCTAATCATAGTAGTCTACCATCTGTTCCATTACTATCCCTGATTCAAACTGTATCTCTAATTTCTCACCTTTATTTACTTTGATTGTCTTAATTAACCTTCTTACCAAGTCCTCATCAAAGTCTCTTACATCTGGTCTTACAGTCTTTAATGTACTCTCCATTTCATTTAGTTGTTCTCCATAGTTCTCTAGCTGTTTCTTCTCCTGTACAAGGCTTAGTTTTGCCTTTTTCAGCTCATTTATCTCTTCAGATATCCTTTTATATTCATCATCAAAATCTTCTGCTACAGCTCCTTGTTTTGCGTTCTCCTCGATTAAGGACAGCATTTCTTTTTGCAGGGATTCTATCTCTTTATCATATTCTGTAGAAATATCCTTTGTAGAGTAGTCACTGATGACCCTTATAACATTTTCTCTGAATGCTCCTATAAACTCTCCCTTATCTTCTACTACATTATTGATGGCTGTCATTATAGCATTATGCAGTGGTTCTTCTTTGAGGGTAGGTGAGTTCTTACAAGTTGCCTTTGCTCCATTCTTTAGTCTGTTTTCACATCTCCACACTGCACTTTTCTGTCCGTATTTTGACCAGACTTGCCTTCTATAGGAATGTCCACATTCTGCACATACTAGAATTTCTGTTAGAGCGTATTTGGAGCTGTATTTACTTTTTTCTTTCTTTTGTTTATTTGCTTTTCTTGTAACCGCTGCCTTATTTAGGTTTGCACGTCTTGCCTTCTCTTCTTGTACTTTATAAAATATTTCCTTTGGTACGATTGCCTCATGGTTATCTTCGATATAGTACTGAGGTACTATCCCCTCATTTTTTACTCTTTTCTTTGTCAGAAAGTCCACAGTATAAGTCTTCTGCAGTAGAGCATCTCCCATATACTTTTCATTGGATAGCATCTTTTCTATTACTCCAGGATGCCATGTGTCTTTCCCTGTTACTGTTTTAATTTTATCTTCTTCTAAAGCTCTAGTAATTTCAAGTATACTGCTCCCCTCTAAATACATTCTGAAGATCCTTCTTACTATTTCTGCTTGTTCAGGAACTATTACCAGTTCACCGCTTTTTTTATCCTTGGTGTAACCCATAAACTTCTTATGATTAACGGCTACAACTCCATTTTCAAATCTTCTTGTTATTCCCCATCTAGTATTTTCACTTATATTTCTGCTTTCTTCCTGTGCTTGGCTGCTAAGAATAGTGATTAGCAACTCTCCTGAGCCTTCTAATGTGTTTACACCTTCTTTTTCAAATAATATGGCTATATTTTTTTCTTTTAATTTCCTTATTGTTTCCAGTGAATCTACTGTATTCCTTGCAAATCTACTGACAGACTTGGTGATTATCATATCTATTTTACCTGCCATACAATCTTCTATCATGGAATTGAAATCGTCTCTTTTCTTTGTGTTAGTTGCTGATATGCCATCATCTGCATAGATTCCTGCTAGTTGCCAATTAAGGTTACTCTTTATCTTCTCTGTATAATAGGATATCTGAGCCTCATAACTACCCTCCTGTTGTTCTAGCTTTGTACTTACTCTGCAGTAAGCTGCTACCCTTAGGACTTTTAATTCTGGTCTGATGCCTTTATTATAAATATTCTGTGCAGGAATAACTGCTACATTTTTCTTTGCTGCTACTGCCATTCTTATTCATCCTTTCTTATATTTTCATAATCCTCTTCTATGGTAATTCCATTTATAAATTCCACTATGATTCTCCCATCTCTATAAATAAGGATCTCTTTTATTATTCTTATAAATATGTCTTCGTCAAACCCTGTTAATTGTTCTTTATCATCTAGTTCTTGTTTTATTTTATCCGTCTTGTAATCGTAATCATCTATTTTAGCGATGCTATAATAATCCTTCGCTCTTTTAAAGATTAGCTCTGATAGCTCCTTAGACGAGAAATCCTCTTCTTCCTCTATTTCTTTTATTCTTTCTTCCAACTTTTTAATTTCTAAGGTAATTTTTGTAGGTTCTTTTTTCTTATCTTTATCTAGCATCCATTTTCTTGATAAGATTTTATTGGTTGCTGATATAAATATATTTTCTATCTCTTTATCAGTTAGAAATAGGTTTCTACAGCATACTCTATTCCGATAAATATACCTTTTACATTTCCAATTTCTACTCTCTGATGCCTTGCCAACATTCTCAATGTATTCACGATAAATATCTTCGCATTCTCCACATTTCAATTTACCGCTAAATATACTCTGGTTTCCTACACTATTTAATTGTGGATTTCTACCAAGCCTTTCTGCTACTGTCTTTCTTCGTTTCTGTACTATTTCGAAGGTCTTTTTATCTATTATCTGAAGATGTACATCATCTCCTAAGTATTTACTATCCTCTAATATCCTCCCTACAGATCCGTGATTCCAACTAGGCTTGTTATTTGCATTAAGAAATCCTGCACTGCTAAGCTTTTGTGCTATTTTATTGGTAGATGACCCTTTTAAATATTCATTAAAAATCTTCTTTACTACTTCTGCCTTTTCCTCGTCTAAGGCTATTCTTCCCTCCACCATCTTGTAGCCTATTGGCATATGCCATTGTTTCATACACATTCACCTCACTTTCACTTATATTCTGTCAGTTCTAAGGTATTAATAAGTCTGAAGGCTATCTCAGAGTCTTTTCCTATGATTATTTTTTCTACTGTACTTATAAATAAATTCTCATCATATTCTTCTATAATCTCTGGGTTTTTCCTGATAATTTCTAGTAGTTGCTGTGTTCCTTCTATCTCCTTTTCAAAACCGTTATTATCTAGCAGCTGATTTCTTTTCTTTTTAGTTTCCCTAAGTTCTACATTCAATGCATTTTGCCTTTCTATAAAAATAGCAGAGTCAATATACCCTTTCGATACTACTCTACTTAGGATTTGACTCTGCTCTGTTAGTTCCATTATTTTGTTGTTTAGTTCTTTTATTTCCCCTTCCTGTTCTTCATTAATCCGTAGGTTCTTTAAGGATTCAAGTAGTGGATATAGGATATCTGTATAATTAGTTACTAGTTTATTCCACATGGTAAGGAAGGCTTCTTTTACAACCTCATCTCTTATGGCTTTCATACTGCATTTATCTATATCTCTTATATGCTGAATACAGCACCATTGGACTCTTTCATAGGGCTTACCTATATGGATTTTTTGTCTACGGAATATACTTCCACACTCACTGCAGATAATTTTACTACTAAACTCGTATCTATTTTGATATTTGCCACTATCATCCATTCCTATCTGCTTTCTTCTATGTTCAAAGATTTCACGCACCATTTGCCCTTCTAGTCTTGTAATAATAGGCTTATGATTATTTTCAATAAAATACTGAGGCACTTCCCCTTTATTTGTCTTTTGTTGAAAAGGGAGTACCTCAGTCCTATATGTTTTTTGTAATAATAAGTCTCCTTCATAAATAGGATTTTTTAATATTCCTTTAATCACACTATCCTGCCATTCTTCTGAAGATCTAATGGTTGGTATATCATCTTTATTCAATCCTTTGGCAATTATATAAGTACCTTTACCACTAAGATATTCATCAAAAATCCTTAAAATAATTTTAGCTTCATCTTCCTTAATTATAATCTGCCCATTCTCGTCATTCATATATCCATAGGCTGGAGTGCTTATTATAAATGATCCATCTTGAAATTTCTTTCTAAATCCCCATCTTGTATTAGCAGAAATATTTTCTGACTCAGTTTGTGCAATGGAGCTTAATATTGTAAGCATTTGCTCACTTTTTTCTGATAAGGTATTGATATGTTCCTTTTCGAAGTATACTCCTATTCCCAGCAGTTTTAATTTTCTTATTGCCTTTATGCTGTCTACTGTATTTCTAGCAAATCTTGTAACTGATTTAGTAATAATCATATCGATTTTGCCATCTTCACAGTCCTTCATCATGCGTAAGAATTCATCTCTTTTTTTAACCTGAGTACCACTTCTTGCTTCATCAGCATAAATTCCTGCATATTCCCAGTCATCCCTATTACTTATATATTTCTTATAATACTCTACCTGATAGTAGAAGGAATCTTGCTGTTCTATTGAATCTGTACTGACTCTTGCATAGGCACATACTCTTTTTTTAGGCTGTAATTCTAGCATCACTTTCTGGTGTATAGGCTCTATTTTCCTGACTTTCTTTGCCATGGTCAACCTCCTTTCTTTGATATTTACTTCTTCTTAGCAACATACACTACCACAGAAAATCATATATAGCTATTGTTATTAGACATATACTTGAGAAAGTTCTGGAGAAAAGGTCTGACGGTTCAATTCATCAATCTTTACATATTCATCCTCTGTTATAATCCCTCTGGTAAGCAGTATATTTAATAGTTTTAAAGACATCTTATATTCTACCTCTCTAGATGATTGCTCCTTTGTCATTATTCTTCCTCCATTCTATATAATTTTTGTTTTATCTATGTAATTTTAAATATATCTTTATATCTCTTTTCTCTTCTTAATATCACAAAAATAGGGACCACCATATTTGTAAAACAAATTTAAAATCTCTTGCTATAAATAAGTAATCCCCATTGCTTCTAATATTAAAAATTGTTATTTTTAGAATTTTATTATTTTGTGTTGTACTTAGACACTACTATCCCCAACACACAAAGCCTTTTCTAAGGCTT
>ENA-UOOR01004296-UOOR01004296.1-fermentation-metagenome-genome-assembly--contig:-NODE-4296-length-11466-cov-11.489615_pt1 | contig 11466 bp, 15 predicted proteins | sample MGYA00245780_ERZ724029 | MGnify/ENA primary metagenome ERZ724029 (study PRJEB28704, sample SAMN03018315) | fermentation metagenome | biome: anthropogenic terrestrial biome; feature: soil... | reverse complement strand
CGAACACTTTCAGCTTTGAGCCGTAGGTGTCCCGCAGCAGGGCGCTGATTTCTTTGGAATAGTTGGTGCGGCTGTCCACCATCGTCAGCAGAATACCGTCGATTTTGAGCTTTGGATTGATCTGCCGCCGCACCTTGTTGATTGTATGCAAAAGTTGTTCGAGGCCCTTTGCCGGTAGATACTGCGCCTGAACGGGAATGAGCACGCTGTCGGCTGCGGCCAGCGCGTTGACGGTCAGCATCCCCAGCGAGGGCATACAGTCCAGAATCACGTAGTCGTACTGACGCTTAACGTCGTCAAGATATTGCTTCAGGATTTTTTCACGGCTCATGGCGTTGACAAGCGATACTTCCATGCCGGAAAGCTCGATGTTGGCTGGCATGAGATCGACACCTTCGTCATGATGCAAAAGGCCCTCGCCGGGGTCAATGGGTTCCTCATTCATCACCTTTCCCATCACCGTCGCCAGCGTAACGGGCAGTTGATCGGGCTGAGAATTGCCTAAACTGATGGTAAGCGAACCCTGTGGGTCGCTGTCCACCAGCAGCACCTTTTTTCCTTCCTGTGCCAACCCAATGCCGAGATTGGCGCAAGTCGTGGTCTTGCCGACGCCGCCCTTCTGGTTAGCAACGGCAATTACATTGGTCATTTGACTTTTCACCTCCCGCTGAAATAGGAAAAGGACGTTCCATAAACAGGAACGTCCTAAAATGATACGCAATTCGCCATTCAGCCGGTTTTTTCAGGTTTGAGAGAGGGTTTGGCCGAGAGCCACTTCGCCGCAAATCCGCATGAATACTGAGTTTTTGCTTTTTTGTTTTTACCTTCCCGAACAACGCATGTTCAACGAGTGGTATGCCCGTGATATCAGCAAAAAACGGCGTATTAGCAATAAGATCAAAGGAAATGCCGGAGAACCGATGGGGCAACCGCCTTACGGTTACATCAAGGACCCGGACAATTCCAAACGCTGGATTGTGGACGAGGAAGCCGCCACTGTTGTTCACCGGATTTATCAAATGACGCTGGACGGCTTTGGGCCGGAACAGATCGCCGCCGCGCTGGAAAGGGACAGTATCCTGACTCCAATATCTTATTGGCAGACACGAGGCGTCAACCGCCCCGGCAAGCATAAAGACGCACCGCCCACGAAGTGGAACAGTTCTACCGTCACCAAGATTCTTTCCTTGCAGGAGTATTGCGCGGGGACGTCCTCAATTTCAAGACGTACAGCAAATCCTACAAGAATAAGAAACGGATTGAGAACGACCGGGAAAATTGGGTTATCTTTAAGGACGTGCATGAACCGGTCGTTGACCGCGCCACATGGGAAAAGGTGCAGCAGAAACGCGGTAAAATCCGTAAGCGGAAAACCAATGAGGGAGAAACCAATATGTTCTCCGGTCTGCTTGTCTGTGCCGACTGCGGGCACAACCTGCATTACCACTTCAATCAGGGTAACCCGGACATCAAATATTTCAACTGTTCCAACTACAAGGGTAATCGTGGTACTTGCACTTCTACCCATTACATCCGTGTCGACTTTCTGGAACAGGTCGTGCTGGGAGAAATTCGCAGGCTCACAAAATTTGCTAGCAAGTATGAAGATGAATTTGTCAAAGCGGTTATGGGGCATTCTCAGCAAACAGTGGAACTTGAGCGGCAGAAAAAGCAAAAAGAATATAATTCTCTGTTGTCCCGCGATAAGGAGATCGACCGACTGTTTGATCAAATGTATGAGGATAACGTTGCCGGGAAAATTTCCGACGAGCGGTTTTCAAAAATGACCAAGCAATATGAGGACGAGCAGAGTGGATTAGCAGAGCGGATAAAAACACTGAGGACCGAGCTTGATAAGGAAAGCCGTCGGACAGTGGGTACGGATATGTTCATTGCTACCGTTCGTAAATATACCAGAGCCAGAAAGCTCACGCCGTGTATGCTTAATGAGCTGATCGACCACATCGAAGTCCATCAGGCCGAAAAGGTGAACGGCGTATACGTACAGAAGCTGACCATTCACTATAATTGTATCAGCTCCATTGAAATACCCGATGTTTCATCCCTGCCAGAACCGGATGTTCTGATACAGACGAGAAAAGGAGTAGCCGTAAGCTACTCCCAAGCGCAGATGGCAGGATAAGTACATAAAAAAGCGAGTGTTCTTACAGCACTTTCAAATGCTATAAGAACACTCGACATGGTTGCGGAGGCCAGAAGTCACTTGTATGTACTACTTTTGCATACCATACAGCAGCCTAATTCCACGTTGCTATACAAAACAAGATTATCCGAACTTCATATTTACTGTGAATTGGTTCGCATTAATCGTCCAAAAGCCGCAAAGCAAGCGGTAACAAAACAGCTCTTTGGCAATTATTTAAAATTGTCAAGGGGCTGTTCCATATGCTGTATTGTGCCGGTAATTGACGGGCAACAGAAGATAAGGCCATTAGAGGAAAGCAATGACACGACGGTGTTGTTGCCCCCTTTTAAATTACAAACTGGTTGACATAAAATAAGCTTTGAGTATAATAATAATAAATGGCGCAGTATACGCCATAGAAGAATACGCCTACCGAGCGGCGTGATAAATTGCCGGTTAGACTGAATACGCTTACCGAGCGGCGTGATAAATTACCGGTTAGACTGAATACGCCTACCGAGCGGCGTGATAAATTGCCGGTTAGAAGAATTAATATCATTGAAAAGCCCTTTGCCGCATTTTTGGCAGAGGGCTTTTCTTGTCACGAATGTTTTTAATTGCCACATACACTTAGTTCAAGAGGGCAAAGTTGAGTTGATAATTTGTTCGAGCAAAGCCGATACCGCAAAATCATTACAGCTATCAATTTCCCAATTTATCAATTCAAAATAGCCATAGAGTTCATGTAGACTGTCAAAGCAATCTTCTATATTTAGACGCTTTTTGATACAATTATGTATAGCATTTTTTAACTGTTGTTCCTGCTTTGACTCAGTACAATCATTTCGCAGCAAGAATAATATGGCTTTTGCATCTGAAACAATATTGGCAGATGAAATTTTATTTACTTGAAAATAGTTTTCATATTTCGTTAGAACGGTTTTTAATTTTGAAACGACATCAGGCATCGATTTTCCTTTTGACATTTTTACCTCTTTGTCACAAAATGATGTCATCATCCGTCATGAAAGGTCCCGATTCTGGATGCGTTTCTTTTCCTTCTTTATTGGGTTGTACCGAGATCTTCTTTTCTCGGTCTAACTTCTTCTGTCGAAAATGGGTGATGCGGTCTTTTTCAATCTGCCGTGCTTTAGCAAGCTGCGGTGTATCTTCTGTAATGAGTGTGCTGAGCTGCTGATAACTAAGCATAGTATTCAGCAGCATGATAATGATGTCGCTGTTTCGGTCAGCGTTATTCGTGCCAAGACGAATTCGCGTCAGGGCATTGGACAGCTTTTCTGCAACTTGTTTTGCTATTTCTTTGACTACAATTTCCGTTGTATCGATATCATTCCTGTGCTTGTGCTCATCGACAATTTCCGAAAGTGCTTCTGTCATAGTCTGCAAATGGCGCTCATCCTGATACTGTTTCAGGACATTAATTGTTGATTCATTCAGTAGAAATTCTTTTCTTCTTTTCATTGCCTGTCCTCCAAAACTTCAACTGCCTGCTTTAAAATTTTGCTGTTGTGTTGAATAACGTTTAAGCACCGGTCAAGAGCAGTCTGGTAACGCTGTTCATAGCTTTTGAATTCTTCAAGCGCGGCATAATTGTTTATAAGATTAGCAAGGTAAGTGTTTCGGGAAACGCATTGCTTTTTTGCGAGCTCATCAATTTTTTTGACGGCTGCGGGGTCAACTTCGCGAATGAAAAGCTGCATTTTTCATGTCACTCCATTCATTTTTTGTTTAAGGGGATACCGGAATTTTACCCCAAAAGGGGAACGCGCCTGAGTGTGCCTATTAGGGGTAAAGAGCATAAGGGGATTTTGCTATCACGTAAGTGATAGGGTTAGGCAAAGCCTAACAAATCGGTGATATCATATTTTTTTCCGGATCCGTATGATTGCCCACATGAATTCCGTAGCTATTCCGTATGTTTTTTTGAGCTTTTTTCGACTCTTTGAATGCTTTTATTTAGCAGATCATGAGAATATTTCGTCGGCGTTGAAGTAAGTCCTACATATCTTTTTGGAGTAGCAAATTAGCTCTCTTACATAGGCATCCGAAATTTTCATCCTTTTTGCAATCTCCGGTTCCCTCATTCCATGTAGCCAAAGCCGAAATACTTCTGCTTGTTTTTTCCCTTTACCTTTATAAATTAAAGCAGGCTCTACTTTTTGATAGACAGATTCAGTTAAAATTCTGTATTCGAGCGGCTCTATTTCATCTGGTGCAGGAATCAGAGAAGTAAAAGTATCGCTCCCGTCTTCGCTAAGTATTGGAGTATCTAAACTTAATTTACAACGATCTCTATGTTTAAAAAATTTTCTTCTAGCATTTAGGACTCCATACTTTATATATTGCCAAGCATATCCAGAAAATACCCCACAGGCTGGAGTGTATAATACGGCTGCATGGCATAAGTACAAAGCTCCCATGCCATAACAGTATTCTTCCAGCTCTTCGCCCTTTTTCATGTGATATAATTTACCACATACAAATCCGATATACTTTTCATAGTTAGCTACAAGCTTTTGCTGCTCTTTGGTAAGTTTTACATTTGCCCAATCCAATCTTGGCTTCATATTTTTTTCTCCTTCCTTGTTTACTTCACCATTTCCGGTCCAACGTGCCAGTCATCATAGACGTTGCCGCTTATCTGTGTGCTGTCCGTCAGGTTGGCCGACAGCATGCCAGCTGGAGTCCAGACATCTTCAAGGTAGGTATACGCTGTATAGGTTCCGTCCGGATACCAGATCGGGGTAAAGTGTACCCGGCGGCCATAGGTGGAATACGGATTCTTCTTAAATGCAAAGTCCGCATTCAGTCCGCCTGTAATGAGGTCAAGTACACGCCAGTATTTTTTGTACTGGAACTCTGGAAAATAAGTAATAGCTGTCTGTGCCCCCGTTACCCATGAACTTACAGTGGAGCTTACATTAGCGGATACACTATTTTTCACGCCATATCCGGATTTCATTTGTTTTCCATTTGCTGTCGGGTCTTTATCGTCCGGCAGCAAACTCATTTTTGCAGATAAAGAAGCAGAATATGAATTGCAGTTGAAGTTCCATTTGCCTTCGTCAACCCATTTCCCTGAATCAACCCATTCGCCGCCTGACTGCCAATCCGGGTGGTCCACCCAGACAAAATTTGATTTCCATGCCCAATTGGGAACCCAGTAGGCGTTCCATACAGTCCAGGATGCCGCAGACACCGACGCATGATTTGGTGGGGAGACAGCCTTAAAGCTGTCGTTGCGGTCTGTAACTGTGGGGTCAGGCGGCGTTTTTTCGGTTAATACTTCGACTTTTGCCGTGATGTTGTCATCGCTCAGCCAGCCTTTAGATGATGTAACTGATATATTCACTGTCTGCGGCTTTGATGGTGTGTGCCATTTTACCCACACAAGCTGACTTTCACCAGCCGGTATGACAATATTATTTACAGTATATGAGCCGCCAAGGATATGAAATGTGACACTTGCAGGAGAATTCGGATTGACTTCATCGTCCGCACTTAAATATACCGAAGTGATAACGTCGGTGTTGCATCGGTACACTGTATTGTCGGAACCGCCCGAACCGTCGTCTTTAAATTTCACAACACCAAGGCCAAGCTGCGAGATAATCATGGAGTCGGACTGGCGGCCCCGTTTGTTCCCGTGAAATGCAGGGTAGCCTAAATCGGGATGCTCCAGGAACATGGAAAGCGGCAGCTGCTGGTGGGTTAGAGAAACCATCTCTGCCCGCAGCCCTCCTCCAAGCGCTTCATCATACAATGCTGCTTCTGTTGCTGTCATAGCGTATTTGTAACCATCGAAGTAAAAATAAGCAATCGGTTCCAGCAGCAGCTTATACTTGCCGTCCGTCAGTTTTAGGTAAGAAGTACCAACGCATTGAGCAATGTACTTGATAATCAATTCCTTTGTAAAATAATATCGAATGGCTGCTATATTGGCATTTCCACTTTCAGTAATAATTTTAGGTATAACCTTTGCCGCCCGACATGATTTATAGATGCCATAACCAGGTTGTAATACAGAACCATTGCGGTAATGAAGCTTGCTTTTCTGAATAAAGAATGTGTTTACATTATTTTCGTTGTAGTTTGTCATGTCAAAAGGCCGGGAAACTGGTTTATTGTCACTTGATCGAACAACAGTAATCCGGACACCGTCTTCATCATTCCAGTAGCTTCCACCCGAGCCGTTGCCCATGCCTCTACCGCCGCCGTTGTTCATGTTTCCGCTACCCTTCGCGTGTGCAAGAACCGGTGTCGATATAAGTAATGCAGCACAGCAGATCAAAGAAATTATTCTTTTTAGTTTCATATATCCTCCAGAAAAAAAAGACACAGCCTTGAAATGGAATGTGCCTTTTTAAGTTAAATAAATATTTAGTCCATAATGCCAATAGTTTTTCCAAAATTGTCATTTGCGTTACCAATTGTTGTTTGCTCTCCATGAGCAGTACCGCGTTTATTTCCGAAGATGGGATCATAACCAGAACATTGTTGGCCACCGTTTGACTTCCGACGTGTTGTAGTACCGCCGTTGGAGCGTCTTCTCTGTGCTGTGGTGCCTTCAGAATAGCTGGAATGATGTGTTGTCGGTGCTTTTGGCGGAGTCTTATAAGTCGGTCTTTCCGACCGGTTCGTTAATGTCCCATTCGTTGGCTGCTTACCGTTTTTGCTGTCACCAGAAATGGTCGGTTTTGACGGCTTAGATGAGGGCTTTGATGTTATAGTAAGAGGTACACTGCTTTTCTTGCCCTTTGCTGGAATCCATGCTTTCCCAGTTCCAGCAACCCCGTGCGATACAGATTCAACTTTTGTTCCGCTGGCTGGTGCCACAGAAATAGAGATTTCAGATGATGAAAGAGATGATGTTGTTGAAGAAGTCCTATCCACAGTATTCGTGTGTTGGGAAAGGGCTGCTGTAAGGACGCATACGCATACAACTGCTGCGCTGGTAATCGCGGTAATTTTTTTAGCTTTTGGCGTAAATGTAATTTTTTTCATGATAAATCCTCCTAATTTTCAATATAAAATAATTGCCAGCACTTGTCAATCATTGTATATTTTTGTGCAATGATTGTTTTACCTCCTTCCTCTTTTTAAATTTCATTTAAATTCCGTGCGACCTGAATTAAAAAGACTTGTCTTACGTCCTCCTTCTCTTGAATAGACATGGGTAAATCGATCCGCTCAATAGCTTTGTGCTCAAAAAAATGCAGCTTGATAAAGTCTTTGTAAATCGGCCCTAAATGATTCCAAGCTCGCTCTATCGCTGTAATTTTGCGGTTACACTCTTCCTGCTTCTGTACTATTTTTTCCGTCTTGCGAGCCGTAGGGTCGCTTATGCCACCGCCATGTGGTTGGCCGTCTTTAACCGGTGCTTTATAAATAACAGAATTTTCAATTTTTTTAAGTCTATCAAGCAGGGCATAATATGAACTTGATATATTAATTACCCGGTAATAAATATCTGCTGGCAAATCCATTTTCATTCTCCTCCGATTCTGTAAATTTCGACTTCTCAGGCTGCTGTTTTGAGTGATATACGCCTCAAATCGTAAGTTTTGTCAGTTCCTCCTCCCTGATGAAATTTATAAACGCAGACTGCCAATACGCCCTGATGTTTTTGACATCCCGCATTTTTGTACCGCGCATATGGTCGAGAAATTCCCGCACTGTTTCGGAATCCGCCTTGTCTATGTACGATTTCAGGGCTGACCTTTGCTGTACACAGCCGTTTATTTTTGTAGTGGGGGAAATAAGCATATCAGCCAAACAGCCAATCAAAGCATCTAACCCGGACAGATCTTCTGGAAAGTTATCCTCAAAATAGCCATAGTCAATTTGTCTTTTCAATTCGTTTTGAATTCCGTCCGTCCGTCCGTCGAGCTCCTCCTTCTCTTTAGACTGACTGACTGACTTATTAATAACTGTAGTATTATTCTCTGTAATATTATGTGTGACATTTTTGTCATGGGGGGTATGGACATTTTTGTCGTGGGGGGTATAGACATTTTTGTCATGGGGTAGACATTTTTGTCGTGGGGTATTCAGGCTGATCTGTCTATATGAAATATGGTTTTCATATACTTCTGTTGAATAAATGTACCCGCCTTGTTCAAGTGAAGATATCCAGCGAACAATACTTCTTGGGGATACACCGTAAAGGTTGGCAAAATATTGGTTGCTTGCCCAGCAGTAGCCTTTGTCATTGCATAATGCGGTAATCTCGCCGTAAAGCAATTTTGCATTTGCTGAAAGGTTGTTATCGTATCTTACGTTTGCCGGGATTATCGCGTAATAGCTGCGCTTTTTACTATTTGCCATATGCTGTCCTCCCTGCACTGGTGACTGGAGAGACAGCACCTTCGGCAGTATCTGACAGGTGATACTCATAATGGAATCCTTTTCCTTTGCTACATGGAATACGACGCTGTTTTAGGTAGCCCGCCGCTTTTAGCTCTTTCCATGTATTGTCAAACGCCTTGTCTTTTTCTTTGCATTTAGCCATTACAGCCGATTTGAAATAGGTAGAATCGAATTCAGGGTCTGCCATGCAGCTTTTAATCAGGGAATATAATCCCTTTGCTTTTAACGATAAATTCTTATCTTGTGCAACTGAACCGGGTAAAAAGCAAAAATTATTAGTTTGCATCGTTTTCCTCCTTCCTTTTTCTTTCATGCCTGTACGCTCTTCTTAGTTACGGCCAATACGTCATGTTTCGATTCTGACTTTATGTAAAGGTTGTCATATTTACCGCCTCGATTTTCCTGAATGTCTTTTATGAGATCTTTAAGTGATATTCCAAATACGGCGTGAGTCGCAACGTCTGGTGTCCATGGCCTTGCATCTTTATCAATTACGAATGTTCCGTGAATTTTAATTTTTTGTTTTGCCACTCTTGTGTTCCCTCCTGACTGTTGCTATAGATGAATGGATTGCTAACCTACCTGTTGCGTTTTGCTTGTCAACTGTGCTTTGAACTTCATACCCAAAAAGAAGTCGTTGATTCGCTGCTGTTCTTCTGGAGTCAGTTTTTTTAAGAATGTAGTTAATTCGTCAACAACTGGTTTTTCAGTGATTTTTAAAATTGTTTCCATCGTTATGACCTCCTATGCACTTGATTTGTGATTCAAACACATAATACGCCCTATAAATGTGATTGTCAAGCAAAGACGACTATTATTTTGTGATTGACACACATTTTTTTCCATGCTATTATTATCTTAAAAGGAGTGTTAAAAATGAAAATTTATGAACGTATTAAAATATTACGCAAAAACAAATTGCATTTAACGCAAGAAGAATTTTCATCAAAAATAAATATGAGTCGTTCTAACCTTGGTAGCATTGAAGTAGGACGAATCAGCGTCACTGATCGTGTTATTGCGGATATTTGCTCCGCTTTCAATGTTAATGAAGAATGGCTGAAAAATGGAACTGGAGAAATTTTCAAAAAGCCTGAATACTTTTCACTTGACGAATATGCAAGGCAAAAAGATATGTCACCGCTTGAGTTAGAAGTAATTAAAAATTTTATGGATTTTTCACCTAACGAACGTTCGCAAATATTAGATTTTTTGAGGAAGATATCTCCTAAGAGTAGTAATACTGATAAAAAAAATGAAATAGATAAAAAAGTTGATGATTACCGTCGAGAATTGGAAGCAGAAAAAAGTATCCAAACGTCAAAAGTATCACGGAATTCAAACAAAAATGCTGGTTGAGAGGTAAAAGAGTATAAAAATAGCCCGTCCAGTATTTGCATACCGGATGGGCAAAGGACAAATAAAGGAGAGGTTTCAGTGAAAGCGGCTGCGTATGCACGCTATTCAACGGAAAATCAGACTGAAAACAGCATTGCCTACCAAATGGACGCAATCCAAAAATATTGTCATGACCATGAAATCGCTATCTGTGCTTTCTTTGCTGATGAAGCGAAGAGCGGCACGAATGAAGACCGTGAGGGCTTTCAGAACATGGTTGCAGCTGCAAATCGGAAAGAATTTGATGCGGTGGTTATTTATGATATTACGCGCGGTTCCCGTGATGTTGCCGATTGGTTCAACTTTCGGAAAGATATGTTGCGTCTTGGTATTCAGGTCATTTCCGCAACACAGCATTTAGGTAACATTATGAATCCTTCCGATTTTCTTACCGAATTAATAAGCGTCGGACTTGGACAACATGCTGTGCTGGACACGCGGGAAAAATCAATTGCCGGTGTAGCCGAACGGGCAAAGCACGGCGTATTTTTAGGCGGTGTAGCTCCGTTGGGATATGACATTGTTAAAGGTCAGTATGTTATCAATGAATCGGAAGCCGAGGCTGTGCATACCATATTTAAAATGTATGGCGACGGAGAAAGCTATAATGAAATCCTTGATGCACTCCATGGCCTGCGAGGTAAGCGCGGGCGGCCATTGGGAAAGAACAGCATCTCCAGCATATTAAGCAACGAACGGTATATCGGCGTTTACACATGGAATAAAAGAAAAATGAAGCTTATGCGAAAATGGGCGGGCGGCAAGCCGAATCCGAATTGCGTCCGGATTGAAAATGCTATACCGCCAATCATTGATAACGATTTATGGGAAAGGGTGCAAAATAGATTGAGTAACAGCAGAAGGAATGCTACAAATAAGGCAAAACACGAATATTTATTGACAGGGCTTATAGAATGTGCCGGTTGCGGCGCTACTTACGTCGGCCATTGCAGCACCAACGCAAAGGGGTATGGTACCCGTTATTATGTTTGTGGAAACAAATACCGCACGCGTACTTGTAAGGCTAAAAACATAAATGCCGACGAAATAGAGACATTTGTTGTTCAACATCTAAAAGCATATCTGCTGGATGCTGACTTTGAAGAAGTTGCGCAGACCATAGCCGATGCTGTAAACCATGCTGCTCCTGATCTTTCGAAAGAGCGGAAAGAGCTCTCGGAAATCAACAGAAAGATAGAGAACGGCGTACAGGCCGTGTTGTCCGGAATGAAGTTTCCCGAACTGGAGGAAGAGGTAAGCCGTCTGCGTGTCCGCAAAAGTGAATTAGAGGACATTATAGTTCATAAGGAAAGCAATGGCGGTAAGAAGCTTGACCCGGCGAAAGTTGTTGAACTCTTCCGTTATTCGACGGAACATTTCGACAATGAGCACCTGAAAGAAATTATCAATTATCACATAACAAAGATATACGCCAACATTGACGGATCATTTACCGTAAATGTTGGCGTACATTTGAATGGTTGCGGAGGCAGGATTTGAACCTACGACCTTCGGGTTATGAGCCCGACGAG
>ENA-UOOR01004293-UOOR01004293.1-fermentation-metagenome-genome-assembly--contig:-NODE-4293-length-11487-cov-11.935969_pt1 | contig 11487 bp, 6 predicted proteins | sample MGYA00245780_ERZ724029 | MGnify/ENA primary metagenome ERZ724029 (study PRJEB28704, sample SAMN03018315) | fermentation metagenome | biome: anthropogenic terrestrial biome; feature: soil; material... | reverse complement strand
TTTTACTTCGTAAAAACGCGTGATGTTCAGCTTTAGCTGAACGAGTTCACTTGATGTTTTGCAGCAATAATGTACTAAGTTGATTAAGTCAATAAGCAAGTACTCTGTCGCAATAATCCTTAACCAGTTCTTCCCCCATATACCTTATTAATCTGTAAATAAGCGCTGATGCTCTTTCATATGTAAGCGTGTCGTTAGGTTTTAAATAACCTCTTCCATCACCTTCAACCAGTCCAATACGAAAAGCAACCTCGGCTGAGTTTCTTGCATAAGCCGGTATATCATCATTATCAATAAATGTGGTAATTGAATATGGATAAGCAGCAAGACCCTCTAAGCCTATTGCGCGTATTATCATGGTTATGGCTTCCGCTGTTGTTATATGCCTGTCAGGCTTAAAATATGTCTGTCCTGTGCCCTGTACTATTCCGCGGGTGCTGGCTACCTTAATTTCATAATAGAATGGATCCTCAATACCTATATCAGCAAAAGGTGATATTTCAACAGACTTTTTCCGGGATGATGTAGTTTTTGTTGTAGAAGTCCTGGTGATAAGATCAGGGTCGGCCGGTATATCTTTTATTGCCTTTACCAGCATAGCAGTAAAATCACGCCTGGTTATATATTCCGCAGGATTGAAGATTTCTCCGGTACCTGAGAGAACCTCAAGGCTGTATAAAATTTTAACCGGTTCCTCAGCCCAATGTCCTCTTAAATGCTTTAAATCGGGAACCAAAAGCCTTGAATTAACAGGTTCCGTGTTTAGTCCAACCAGTTCGTTAAAATTACGGATTACATCTGTTGCATATCCATCTTTATCAAACTCAGGAAGATAAGCATCGTACTCAAGTATACTTTCTTCCCAGTTTTGTTCTACATATCCGCCTTCAAAGCTTATCTGCCATGGCTCATTTTCAACATATTTAAAGCTCTTCTTTGCCACATTGGATACTGATACCCTGGCAAAACCATCCCATGCATGGGCTTCTCCATTAAGCACGGGTTCATATTTTATGTTTATGTTCACAGCTGCTGACTTAGCAGAGCTCCAATACTGATCATAACCGTACTGTCTTCCTGACATTTCAACACTGACAGTTCCGCCCGTATTGATGTTATATACTTTTTTTATAACATATTCCCCGGTATTATAATTTACGGCAGCTTGAGGATCTGTAATTCCTGAGCGGGTAAACTCATATTTTCTTAAGCTGTAGGTTACTCCATTGATACGCACAACTTCCACAGGAACCTTAGTTATTTTACTTGTTTCAACTGTCTGCCCTATTTCTTTTTCATCTAATAAGTTATCCATCACTATGACTCGGGTTATGGACGCATCCTGATCATTGTTATAAAGATCATACGTGTATGTTGTGGTGGTTTTTCCCTGTCTTGCGTTTTTCTTCACCTTTAATGTGCCTTCTAATATAACGGGAACACCAGATAATAAGCATATCTCCCGGTAAGTATAGGTTCCATCCTCATAAGAATCGGCAGCGGATACACCCCCTTCATATCCCATAGAACCCATATATGCATATGAGTTTATCGGACTTGCTAAAGCTATACAGCAAAGAGTCATCCAAATAATCGCTTTAAGTATCTTTTTTTGTTTCATTTTGATACCTCCAGGTTTTTTAGCAAAGTACCGCAAGTGCTGTAACAATTCCTTTCCGAAATTACGCAACAACTCCGAAATTACGCAACAACTCCGACAGTTCATTTTGTAAATAAGGCAGCAGCTTCAACGGTTGTGACTTTCTGATGAAATTTAAGATTTCTTCCGAAGACCGGATAATCATAATTTGATTGCACCAAGTTGCAGCTTACTGCAACTTCCTGTGGGTAAACCTGCAGGAAAAAGTCGTTTCACGACTTTCCGGGAAACAATCATAAAATCAATAAGACTCAGCTATAACAACATACGCACTCTCCCCTATTGTGGAGCGTATTACAGTTATGCTGTCCCCTTTTTCCAGTGAGCTTCTTTCAGAAATTACACCATTTCTTATTATGACCGAATTCTCAAGTAGCTCCAGCCATGTTTCCTCCTCCTGATTGTCCCATAGCCAGGTTCCTCTGTTAAACACCATCGTTTCCGAGATTATCATTGATGAGGTCTGTACTATAACATGACCAAATGAGTCTTTTTCAAGCCCCTCCAATACAGATATACGTCCTTTCAGAACCACATCCCCGTATGGAGCGGTGCTAATCATCATTGCCTTGCCATCTTGAGAAAGAACATAGACTGTTCTGTTTTTATAATTATTTGCTCCCACATCATCAAGCTCTAAAAGGTTTGTTCTGCCCCCGTTATCAAATAAGCGTGTTACCGTAGGATCAATAGTAAGGGTTTTTTGAACATTTACAAACTCCCAGTCAGGTGAGTTAAACTGCGAGAAAGACTCAAGCGTCATACTTTTCATTGGCTCAATGCCGGATATTCTTCCGCGCAGGAGCGTAAGACCTGTGTCGGCAGCAGGTTCTTTAATCCATAATACATCAGCCTTATACGAGCCATCTGCTTGATTGCTATATGAAAAATGCGCTTCATCACGACTTTTTACCTGGTTTGGCTCTAATAGCTTTCCGCCCTTAACAATTATGGTCTCATCACCATATGATAATGGCTTATTATCATTTAACAATGTTAATGTGCCACGACCCGGCATTGTTTCAACGATTGTATCGCTGATTATCCCTGTCTTATGCATTTCATTTTCGACTGTGAGATGTATAATCATATCTTTACCCAACATGTTCTTGCTTGTAGCAAAGTAAACAATTCCGCTGGCACCCTTTTCGATCTCAGGCTTGAAGTCATTGTTTATATTGAGTTTTGTAATGCCTTTAACCTGATCCTGCCACCACAAGCCATCTTTAAAATACTGTAGCCCTGAAACCATAAGACTGTTGTCCGATGTATCATAATAATTAAGCTGTGCCTTGTATATTCCGCTTATTAGAGGGTTTTTCTTCCCGATTGTCACTTCACCGATAATCACTTGATTACCACTTGTCTGAAGAAGCACGCGAACGTCGTCACCGTCTTTTATATCATCCAAGCTTACACGCTTTCTGTCACGAAATACTGGTATACTTTGGGATATTCTTAGCTGCTGAACCGTTCCGTCCTCCTTCAAGATCTGCAGAGTGTTATTTCCCTTCGCTCTGACTTTCCCATAAACAGGATAGAAATTATCAGCCCCACTGATTCTTATGATATTTCCATCCTCATTAAGCTTTAAAAACACGCTATCGCCGGGTTTCAAATCATCGATCAGTGCATATCCGCCATTTTTATAAACATCCACATTAGCAATATTGATATACGAAAAAGTGCGAAAGCTTGAAAGAGTTTTTCCCGTTTCAAAAGATGCGCCTGAACCATCGTAATAATACAGGGTTACATAACCCAGCACCGGATTGTTTTCCTCTAAGATTCCGCTAATAATACCGGACTCCTGCAATAATTCCAAATTAACCTTTTCCATTGCCGTAACAAGATTATTCTCAACAGTAAGAAGCATAAGTGATTGCGGTTCTACGTCTTTTAACGCCTTCTTTACAAAATCAATATATATCAAAGCATCCTTACTTACGGTTATGACTTCTTCTGAGACGGTATCGCTTAAGTTGTGAAGGTTTGGATTATCCAGCATTCGGGTATCTGAAAATGGTACATCCATTAGGATTTCACTTCTGATTTTGTTTTCAGGCTCATCAACAGACAAAATTCTCGCAAGAAAATAATCCGTCTTTTTTGTAAGGTTCAAAATATTTACATATAAAACCTCATTGTTTTGAGTGATGTATGTAATTTCCTGTCCCTCTTTCATAACAGTTTCGTCTTTTAAAACGTCAGAATCGTTTACAATAGTTCCTGATTTTTTTATTCTACTGTCGTTACCGTTTATTTCATTTAAACTGCTTACCTTCTCCGGGTATATAAAATGGAATTGATCTAACGAACCATTGCTGTTTCTTATATTAATGTGCTTTACCTCTATGTTCTCACCACCGGTTTTATCTGTAAAGTTTTTAATTTCTTCAATAGTACCTCTGGATTTTTCCATGCTTATAAGTGGAAATATCAATGGCTCGGCATTTTTCATAATTTGAGCGGCCATTTCACGAGTAACAGCTCCTTTTGGAAGAAACCTGCCACTGTTATCTCCGTTCATGACTTTGTTTTGCAAAAGCGCTTCAATATATGGAATCCGGTGGGGATTTGCCTGCTGCCAATCATTAAAGCTATTAAAAAGATGGGTTTGCTCATTAACAGGATTTATACCCAGAACCTTGGCAATGTAATAAGCCATATCCTCTCTTGTAACTGAACTGCTTCTTTGAAAATCTAAAGAACCAAGGCTTGATTGATCTGTTGCAAATGCATCATCATATTCATCTGCAGTTATTAAACCGTCATTTAAGGCAAGTTGAATATATCCGTCAGACCACATCCTTGGAGCATATGTTTTTTTATCATCCCTAGCAAGATCCAAAGCTTCCGCTGCTAATTGGGCTTCTGCTTCTCTGCCTGCCATATTATATGCTATTGCTATAGCCTGCTCAACTGTGAGACGATCGCTAAGCCCAAACATTTTATTGCCGTAACCCTTAAGCAGCTCCAATGCACCTGTTTCCCATATGGCGCTTTTTGCCCAAGTGCTTGAGTTTTTAACATCCGTATAATCAAGATTTTCTAATATAGCATCTGACGATTCGGTACCTGTGAAAATGCGTTCAGGTATTTCATCAGTTCCCATTGCAACAGATGGTATCAAGAAAAATAAAGAAACAAAAATAAATATATTTAATAAATATTTTTTAAAATACTTTTTGCATTGTTTTATATTAGTAAACATTAAATCACCTATTCCAAAAACATCCGTAAAATCATATCTTCTCATATATTTTTATCGGTAAAGATACAGTAAAAATGAAGTGATTTAAACAACTAAACACAACTACCGCCTATAAGGGCGGCAGCAAAAGGTGGTATTATTATTGGTAATTAGCTACTTTTCTGTGAGCTTCTTAGGACTTATGATGGCGGTGGCGTAAAAATCCAGCTGATTACTTGGGAATTAACATATTCATCCGGAATTTTGATTACATTCATTGAACCAAGGAATGGAATTATATAAGATATTACAACAAATACAACAAGGCACCCTATAACTGCCCCTAAAGCCAGACCAATAGTTTTATTTGTGGTACTCAAAAAGTTGCTTGCTAATATTAGGTTGTTAATCAATTTTGCAATAATTGTTATTATTAGTTTAACTATAAAAAACACTGCTATAATCGCAAGAACCTTCAGGACAGAAAAAACAAGCATATCGGTAATCGATGTAACAACATTGCTTATAGCCTGAGCACCTGATTCCAAAGGGTTTACCTTATCAAATAATTGATAAAATATCGCATTGTCTTTAAAAAACTCTTGTAGTGCAGAGCTGTTTTCAATCAGCTGATTACCGCTTTGAACTGAAGATAGATCAAGAGCCTGATTGAATGCCGGGATTGTGAAACCCGAATAAGCATTTTCTAAAGCTTTTGCAACTGATTCACCTATTTTTGTTTTCTCCATAACAAACACCGCAACCGGTTCCGAAAGAAAAACAGCACAAACAACAGCAGCAATATACCCAACAAGGCTGAATATAGCACCTATAAGACCTTTTATATAACCTATGAATGCACTGAAAAATACGATACCTATTATAGTAAAATCAACCCAATTAAGACCTAGTTTTAGTAAATAGTTTAGAATAATTATAGCCGCCAGTAAAAACAAGAGCATGAATAATGGAATTTTATCAGTTCTTGCAGGCTTTTTGTGTGCATAACCATAATCTTTTTGCATAAAAACCTCCTCATATTTATGATTCCGCTGCATTAACTATGATTATGTTTATCAAATACTCCTAATACCTCTGCCTCAGAGCGTATTTTTAGCCCATTGGGCTTAAAAGCGTATGTAGGAGGATAAACAGATTTCCACTTTATTGGTAGGTTCAATCCTCCAATGAAGGAGCTTTTGATAAAATGGCTGGTTTCTGCAGTAAAATCATATATCCTATGTACAGATTTCTTTATTAACTAACTATACCATTTTTGCTTCAAAGGATCAATATTATTGTTGAATTTATTACATATTATGGTATGTAAACTTCCTGTGCACACCCTTTTATTTTGAGATATAGCTGTGTATTAACGGGAACAACGCTTCATATGCAACGCTTCATATGCAAGAACTACATATGCAAGAGCTTCATTCCGCTAATGCTTCCTAATATTGCACATCTATATCTACTCAGCTACCTGCGAACAGAAACTATTGAGAGGTTGCAGGTTAGAATAATCACCTGCAACTACACATGAATGTCTAAGCTGAAACACTATAGAAATAGAGTCTTAGGGTGTTTGATAAAAGGGTAAAAAAAAGGAGCTCTGCTCCCTCCTCCAAAAAGAATCAATGTTATTTTAGAAATACCGAAAAATTTATTATAATAAATAATAACACTGATATGACAAGTACACTGATAGCTACTGATCTCCTCTTTAATAACATTGATGATTCCCCCTTCAAACAAGCTTAACCATCTTCTGCGAATAAAGAAATTTATTTCTTTTTTGGGATCTGTAAGAATTTTTATTTTCTCTCTGTAAAAGATTATAACATAATGTTTTTGTTTTGTAAAATAAATTTAATATTAATTTAATATCCGAGAATAACTGCGAATATTTCCTGTTTGTATGATAGAATGTATTCTGTGATTTTCTGCATAAACTGTGTGGTTCTACTTGGCCATATTAATATAGTTTGACCATATAACAAAGAAACGGAGTGAAAAGCTTGCCATTTGACGGTATCGTAACGAAAGCAGTTTCAGATGAATTAAACCAAACCATCACAGGTGGTCGTATTTTTAAAATATATCAACCAACAAGGGATACAATCATACTTCATATACGTTCTAACAGCAACAATTATAAACTTCTGTTAAGCAGCAACGCCAATTCAGCGAGGGTGCATTTGACTGATATTGAATATGAAAATCCGGCAAGTCCGCCTATGTTTTGCATGCTTCTTCGTAAGCATCTTATAGGCGGAACAATTTTAAATGTTGAATTTTCAAATTTTGAAAGAATTCTTCGATTCCATATTGAAGCAACCGATGAATTGGGTGATAAAAGTATAAAACACCTTGTTGCTGAGATTATGGGACGTCACAGTAATATTATTTTGCTTAATTCATCTGATGTGATCATTGATTCAGTTAAGCATGTTGATCATGATATTAACCGCGTACGTGAAATAATGCCTGCAAGACATTATATTCTCCCTCCTGCTCAGGATAAAGCAAATCCATTTGAAATTGATTACAATAATTTAGTAAACTCTATTCGTAACGATGAGGCAAGCTTAGCTAAAATACTGTTATCAAAAATATTGGGCTTCAGCCCTGTTATTTGCCGTGACATTTGTCTCCGCACCGGTGTTAATCCGGATGTATCTCCAAAATATATTGATGATACAAAGCTTTTGTCATTAACAGAGGTCTTAAAAGAAATGATTGGTAAGCTGCATCAACAAATATATTCCCCCTGCACTGTTGTTGACAGGTCATCCGGTAAATATGTGGATTTTTATGCAATAATGCTTACTCAATACGAATCTACAAATGAATTTACAAGCATCAGTGAAGCTATTGACTTTTTTTATAAAGCTAGAGAGAAAAAAGAACAAATAAGAAGTAAGGGTTCTGATATTTCAAAGATTATAAAACAGAGCATTGAAAGGTGCGAAAAAAAGATACGCATCCATATATCCACATTAGAAGAAAGCTCCGATATGGATAAATACAGACTCTACGGAGAATTAATTACAGCAAACATTTATTCTCTCCAAAAAGGAATGAAGCAATGCTCACTCATGAATTATTATGACCCAAATGGTTCATATGTTGATATTGTCTTGGATGAAAACCGTACACCACAGGAAAACGCACAATGGTATTTCAAAAAATACAGTAAATCGAAAGCTGCTCATTCACATGCTACCGATCAATTAAAGCAAGCCAGATGGGAGCTCGAATACCTTGAGAACGTTTTATACAGCCTTGAAGAGGCCGATTCAACAGAAAGTGTTGAGGAAATTCGAGAGGAGCTGCGTGAACAAGGCTATATCCGTAAAACAAACAGTCGCCGTAAAAGCTTACGAAAATCTGCTCCTTTCACTTTTATGTCAACTGATGGGTACACTATTCACGTCGGAAGAAACAATATGCAAAACGATGAATTAACATTAAAGTCATCTAAATCCGAAGATTTATGGCTTCATACAAAAAATATACCCGGTTCTCATGTTATAATAGCAAGCCTTCCTGAACCAATTCCGGATACAGCCTTAGTGGAGGCAGCAGGGCTTGCTGCATGGTTCAGTAAAGCTAAAAACTCTACAAGAGTTGAGGTTGATTATACACGGGTGAAGTATGTTAGAAAACCATCCGGAGCAAAGCCAGGCATGGTTGTCTATGTTAATTACAACACTGTTATTGTGGATCCTCTGGATCCCGAAAATTTATAGAACAGCCCAACAAATGCTTTAATGAAGCTTTATCAAATGCCCTAAGACCCCTGCCTCTATAGGCGGGGGATAAACCGATTTCCGCTTCAGTGGTGGGTACAATCCCCCACTGAAGGGCATTTGATAAAATGCTCGCAGCGCGTTGCACACAAAACGCGCAAGGAAGGCGCTTTCAGCGCCCGCGTTTTGGCGCACAATTCGCGCAAGCGCTCATTGAATAAATGCTCGCTGAATACTACACGACGTAAAAATAATGCACATTTTACAAACAAAAACGTGTGTTGTACACAAAACATGCATTGAAGTCGTTAAAGCGCTTGCGTATAACATGTCGCTGCTTGTGGTGCATTCTAGTAGTTACGTGCCTTCATTTGCGAGTAATCAAGCAAGCGCTAATTGAATATTTACGCAAAGCTTATTATATGATTCCACTACAGCAACTCGCTATGTCGTATAAATATGATTTTTTTCTTAACCTTTAGTATTTATTGAAAAAGCCTGTTGCAGGTCTTCTCTACATTATATAGAATTTTTTCTTTATCCAGTGTTTTGTATTCACCCTTATGGTAGAGAATTTTCCCATCGACAAAAACAGTTTCTACATCGGATGCTTGGGCTGCATATGCTATATTGGATATCAGGTTGTGCTTTGGAAAGTAATGAGGCTTTTGTGCATCGATTATTATCATGTCAGCACAGAATCCTTCCTCTATCTTCCCTGTTTCTGAAAAGCCAAGAGCTTTTGCACCATTAGCCGTAGCCATTCGGAACGATTCACCTGCGTTAACTGTCAATGGATCCAGCCTTGCTCCTTTATGTATTAATGATGCCAGATTTATTTCTTCCCACATATTCAGATTATTGTTACTTGAAGCACCGTCAGTTCCCAACGCAACATTCAACCCTTTTTCAAGAGCATCCGGTACAGGTGCAATTCCACTTGCCAGTTTCAGGTTACTACCGGGGTTGTGTACAAATGTTACATTCTTTTCTTTCATCAAATCCATATCTCTATCAGTTACATGTACACAATGAGCGGCAATTGATGGTAAATCAAACAATCCTGTGTCGTAAAGGTGCTTAACAGGAGTTTTGCCATATTGCTGCAAGCAATCGTTATGTTCCTTAACCGTTTCATCAACATGAACATGAATGTATGCATTAAGCTTTTCCGCTGTATTACGGATTGCCCTTATGTACTGAGGCGAACAAGTGTATACAGCATGAGGAGCTAACGCTATGCGGATACGCCCATCAAATGCTCCGTTCCAATCGCGGAAAACTGAAATAGCTTCGTTTAGTCTGTCATCCTCTGAATAATCCTCCAGCACCGCCCCATTTATAAGTCCACGAGACAAAAGCCCACGCATACCTGATTCTGCAGTTGCTTCCGCAATTTTATCAATAAAATAATACATATCTGCAAAGCATGTGGTTCCGCCTGCAACCATTTCTAGAAGAGCAAGCTGTGAACCCCAGTAAACGTCTTCTGCTGTTAGCTTTGCTTCCACCACAAAAATATGCTCATATAGCCACGTATGAAGTGCCATATCATCCGCATAGCTCCTGAGAAGGCTCATAGGGATGTGTGTATGGCAATTCACAAGACCCGGCATCAGGACTTTGCCTTTTCCGTCTATTATTTCAAGCCCTGACGATTCTTGATTTTCTGTGCCGATATATGCTATTTTGCTGCCAATAACCTTTACATTCGCATTTTCAATAATCTTGGTACCGTTATTCCAAGTTAAAACAGTTATGTTATTTATAAGATATCCCATAATATTTCTTGCATGATATAGAAGACAACTAAATCATACATTCCTTTCAAATATTTACGCCCTATTCTTTATGCGTATCGATTTTGGGGAAGTTGAATGACTGTGGCGACTGAATTCTTTAATTCGAAGGAAATAAAAACAGAACATAGAGCTGTTGAAATTCAGATAAACAATAGAAATAAGCTGCACAGAAACTTTGATGATTACATCTTTACAACAGTCATATGATTTGAATAAAATCTGTCATTGTGCAGCCTATAAATATAATTTAAGTGTATCAATCCATGTCTATATATTGAATTTCTAACTCAACATAGTAGTGTTTGGAGTTTATCTTTTATTACTCCAATTGAATCGTTGCATAAGAATCAAATATTTTTTTACAAATGCTTGTTTAGCATTTCAGCAATTGATTCTTTCGAGCGTGCCCCCATAACACTTTCAGCTATCTGCCCGTTTTTGAATACTATTAAAGTCGGTATGCTCATTATTTTAAACTTCTCGGCAAGCTCACTTTGTTCATCAACGTTAATTTTTCCAACTCTCGCTTTGCCAATGTATTCTGCTGCAATGCTGTCTATAATAGGAGCCACCATTCTGCATGGACCGCACCATGCCGCCCAAAAATCAACCAGAACCGGTTTATCTGACCGGAGTACTTCATTTTCAAAATTCTCTTTTGTAATTGTTACAACATTGTTGCTCATTTTAAACATCTCCTCCAATAATAAAAATTACTCGTCTTTATTATTTTCCCTGTTCTCAACGTTTTTAACATTAATATATGATTTATTTTTTATTTGTGTTATTTATCTTTTTATTTAAGTTTATATCGCTCTTTTTAAGATTTATAACGAAGCAACAAGATTGGTCGCCACCTCACATTTTCGCATATTTCCAAAAATAAAGTGAAAACACAACGCTATTTTTCTTCGAAAAAACGGCTTACGCAATTTTTTCCGTTTAAACCACAGGTGAGAAGTCAAAAGTGCATACAAAAATTCATAGAAAAAAGAGCAGTTTTCTGCTCCTTTTATTGAACAATCTCAACCAGTACCCGTTTGTTATTACGCACTGCAGCAGCTTTTATAACTGTGCGGA
>ENA-UOOR01004292-UOOR01004292.1-fermentation-metagenome-genome-assembly--contig:-NODE-4292-length-11489-cov-7.542505_pt1 | contig 11489 bp, 7 predicted proteins | sample MGYA00245780_ERZ724029 | MGnify/ENA primary metagenome ERZ724029 (study PRJEB28704, sample SAMN03018315) | fermentation metagenome | biome: anthropogenic terrestrial biome; feature: soil; material... | reverse complement strand
ACGGGACTGGTCCCGCGGACCGGAGCACCCCGGGCCCGTCGGTGCACTGGTTACGGTGGACCCGTGCCGACTCCAAACGCCGCTCAGGCTCGCCCAACCCCTCCCCTGCGCTTGAGATCCAGGCCAAAGAGAAACAGGCCCGGCACGTCGATGCGCCCTCCGGTCCGGTCGCGAAAGACGCCGACCTCGATCAAGTAGTCGACCAGGTCCCGCGGGCTCTCCGCCGGCGGGGTCACGTCGCCCTGGCTGCCCCACGGCTCGTCCCAGTTCTTCGCCAGGACCCGCTCCACATCGCGCCGCCCCCAGGGCACCTCGCGGTCCTTCTTGAGCCGCTCCTTGAGCCCTTCAATCCAAGGCCATTCGCTCCCGGCTTGATTCACGTGTTCCTCGGAGACTCGGTCGAGCGCCCGGCGTAACGCTCCGGGTTCGATGAGTCGGGGCGACCGCGGAAGCTTTCCCGATTTCTTCTGCATCTCTGCCGACTGCTCGAGCAGCCGCACGAGCGCGCGCGGCAAGGCGTGCCCCCGCCCGTCTCTGACATGGTCGAGCAGCCACCGGAAGGTCAGCCCTTTGTTGGCGTTGGCTCCCATGTACGGCCCGATCATCCGCTCGACCAAAGGTCGCGCATCGGCCGCGTTTCTGATCTCGGGGATATGCCCCAAGGTGTCGTCTCTATCGAAGCGCACCTTAGCCGAGCAGTAGGCCAACAAGTCGTCGCTGGCGTTGGCGATTCGCTTGATGAGCATCGCGTAGAGGCTTCCGTCGCTCCACGTGATGTCCGCGCGATTGGCCGCAAGCTTTGCGAAGTCGGCGCCCGACCTCACTCCAGCGCGGTCGTAAAGGTCGGTGCGTAGGAAGAGCTTCGCTCGGATTCGCCGCCACCTTCGCGCCATCGAGGACCACAGCGCCACCAAGCCCTGTACGGCTTGGTTGACGGTGTGCCAGTCGCCCTGCCCAAAGGTGTCGAGCTCGTCATACCCGACGAATAGGTAGCCGTTCTCTCGTTCGAGCTTGGCATCGAGATCATCGAGCGCAAGCAACGGACGCTGTCCGCAGGCGCGAAACCCTTGCAGAACTGCCGCCGGGTCTCCGCCAGCGGGCCTCAGCAGGGCCTCGAGACCAGTCTGATCGAGGTTCTTCGCCAAGGTGCGAACCAGGTATGCGAACCAAAGATCGACAAGCGCGTCGCCAGCTCTCTCATTCGCGACGAATTGCTTCAGGCCCCGACCGTCGGGAAACTCGCGTCCGAGCGGAAACGCTTTGACGAAGGTCGTCTTCTCGGCCGGCGGCAGACGCAGCTTGGGGAATAGGCGGCCAATCGCCGGCAAGAGGCCAAGCTCAATCCCCGCCTTGAACAGCTCGGTCTTGCCCGCTCCACGCGGGCCGACGACCAGCACCACGTCGGGGTCGAAGGCTCTCAGGTGCTCGGGGATAGGGCAGTAGCTCAACGGAAAGCGGCTTTCGTCCTCGCCCTCGGCCCTGCCAAAGCTGCCCATTTGCGAGATCGCCTCGAGATGCTCCCGCTGCTCGTCGTGAGTCAGTGCGGACACGGCTACTCCTTCGTCGACACGAACCGTTGCTGAATACGCTCGGCGAGCGCCTTGTGCTCGGGCGAATTGGCAAGGTCGTCTGCAACCTCATCGAGTCGCTCAAAGTGCGCGAGCTTCGGCTGATAGGTGATGGGAACCGGAACGTGCGGTGAGTCGCTCGCCTCGGAATCGCGCACGTACCAGAGCGCGTCCTCGTCCGGATCCTCCGGGTCCTCGGCATAGTAGTGGGCCCGATACTCCTCGAGCGCTCGCGCCGCGAAAGCTTCCTTAGCCTGCGCTGCAGCTTTCGCGTTCTCAGGAACCATCGCCTGCACGAGGATGCACTCGAGCTGCGTATTGCCCTCTCGGACTCGCGAGGCGCCGATTCTTTCGAGGACGACCTGCAGGCCCTGCCAGCTTTGTTCGGAGGATGTTCCAAAGAGAATTTGAAGGTGCGCGATGCCGCCGAGTAACAGGCCAGCGGGCTCCGACAGGCCGGCCCTGGAATCGAGGAGGATCCAGTGGGGCCGCAACTCCTGTCTCACCTGTTCGAGCAACAGGTACAGAGGCGGTTTGGCGCCTTCCACCTCCGGGGACTCGAAATCGACGCGAGCGAGCTTGTTGAGGTAGTCGCGCGTCGGCGCAAGCGAGCCCGCGGGCACGACGACGATTTCGCCCTTGCCGGTAACCGGCTCGCGCCGGCACGCGTGGTAGTAGTCGCGAAGATCGAGCTCGTCGAGCGGCCGCTCCAGCAGGTAATCGATGGCGCCCCACGGAGCCACGGTCCCCTGGTCGTCAGCGGCGAGCAGCGTGCCCGCGCCGGGGGCATCGAGATCCATGTCGATGACGGCGACTCGCTCGCCCTCTCGCGCCCGCTGGATGGCGAATGCAGCCAATGCGGTCGTTCGTCCCACACCGCCCTTGAACGAGAAGAACGTGAGAACCGGCGGGCCGGCGTTATCGCCTTTCGCCGGCCACAACGTCGGCTCAATCTTTCGGAACCATGCCGATCGGTTGCGCCGCCGCTCCCCGACATGCAGGCGCTTCTCTCCAGGAGTTATCGGGCCCGATTCGGCCCACGCCTTCTCGTAGACCATTGCGTCGGCCGGGCTGAGGGTCTTTCCGCCCGCCATCCAGACGTCGCCGCTCCAGAACGGGCCCGCGGCAGCTCGGAGCGCGCCGTCCAGCTTTTCGCGAAGGCCGCTCGCTTCTGCGGGAGCCCACACCACGACCCGAATCCTTCCAAACAGGTCGTCGATGAGAACGGCCTTTTCGATTTCCGGTTCGGCCGCGAGGACGGCCCGCAACGCCTCGACGGCGGCTCGTTTCGCCTCATCCAAGTGCTTCGTCAGCATCAGATCACCCCGTCGAGCCGCATGGGCACGATGGTCGAGTCGTAGACCGCCTTTGCCTCAATCAACCAATCCTTCGCCGTCGTCGGGCTGATGGTGCCGGGCGCGCGGTATCGCAGGGTCTCTCGCCAACCGTTGCTGGGGTCGTACAGCGAATGGCCGGCAGTCTGCTTGGGGATGTACCGGGCCGTCTTCCCGGTTGGCAGCGTCGCAAGCGCGAGCGCTGCATTCGAGAGATCGCCGAGGCGATGCCCGAGCTTCTTCGCCGCCTTCTCTCCAGCCGCCAGCCCCATATCCAGCAGAAGCAGCGATTTCAGGGACGACTCGACGACATAGCCGGCGAGGTATGCGGCACCGTCCGAACGCCCCGCCGCTTCCAAGGTCAGAGCGTCGACGAGGTGCTTGCCGGCGGCTTCGGCGTGGTCGTCACCGCCTTCAAGTAAGAGCTTTGACATGGTCGCTCCTCAACTGCCTCACCCAGGCCTGGACACCTTTTATCGACGGACTCCTCGAGGCTTCGGCGCAGCCAGTCGTCGCCGCGGCGATTACCTCACCGACCACTCGAGAGAGCCCATATTCTCCATTCCGACGACCTGGGGATGAGGGTCGACCGGCTTGATGAGCTTTCGCAGCCGCTGCTGAACGTCGGCAGGATCAATGGCTCGCGGAAAGAGCTTCGAATGCTTCCTCGGCTGCTCCAGATGAAGAACGACCCGCAACCTCTCGGCTCGAAGAGCATGCCTTGCGAGCACCTTCTCGTCGAAATCGTCGCCATTCACTGCTGCCGGCAGCAGCGCAGCTAGCGTGTCGAGCACCTTTCCGGCGATTTCTTCGTGGAGCTCGCTGGGCTTTGTGCGTTGATACTTTCGGTAGTCCTTTCCCTCGATGAACCAGAGGGTGCGCGCTGGATCGATTGCGATGAGGTCTGCCGCCTTGGTTTTCTCGCGCGTTCGAATGAACCGCTTTCGATAGAACGCCCAGTCGTCGTACATGGCGGCCCTCCAGTCGCTCGGGATGTCGAAGAGCAAGCCGTCGATATCGAAGGTCACAACCGCGCCTCCTGCTCCAGGAAGCGATCGGACTGTTCGAGGCTCTCGCGCAGAACGGTGATGTCGCCGATGTCATCCGCCGACTGTCCCTGCTGAACGTCGACGCCTTCCTCGGTCAGGTGGAGCCCGAAGTACCGTGCATCGATCGGCGAAGACGACGCGCGCGCGGCGAGCAACATCTCCAGCTCCCGCAGGAGGAAGAGGCTGTGCGTGGCGAGGAAGATCTGAATTCCCTCGGCGCTCAGGTCGACGATGCTGTGGGCGATCTGCCGGATGATCCGCGCATTGAGGTTCGCTTCCGGCTCGTCCCAGAACAGGCAGCCCTTGTCGAGCAGCGCGCCGGTCGCCACGAGCCGGGCAAGCATTCCCAGCTTCCTCAACCCCTCGGCGACCAGGTGCATCTCCATTCGGCCGCCGCTGCTGACGAGGTAGAAACGCCCGTTCCTGTCGAGCTCGATCCGCCCGCCCATCGCGGCCTCGAGCGGCACGAGCAGCTCGCTGACCTTGGCCTCTCGCGGCCCGCGCCGAAGCGGCGCGCCCAAAAGCACACAGGTGTCGCGCCAAGTCTCCGGGAACTCCAGGTAGTGGTTCTCGTATACGGAAACGAATCCGGGATAGATGCTCAGCAGCTCGCGCGTCGGAAAGAAAGCCGGGGAAGCATCGACCCAGCTCTTGGGCGTCTTTCCGATCTCGACCGTCTTGCTCTTGGTCGAAAAGGCGAACGAGAGGTCCCACTCCCGGCGCGTGAATCCGAATTCGACCTCACAGCGTCGGTGCCCTTGGAGACGGGTCGCGAGCCTCCCCAGCGCCTCTGGGCGAAAGACGGCAACCAGCTTGTCCGCGAGCTTGGGCTGGAGCGCCGCCTTGGTCGGAGGCTGCGCATTCGGCTTTCGGCCTTCTTCCCAGCTCGCTGCGAGCGCCGAATACGCGAGCTTGAGCAGGTGGGTCTTGCCTGAGCCGTTCTCTCCAACAAACACGTTCAGGTTTTTGCCGAAGGTCAGCTCCGCCTTCGGAAAGGCCGTGAAGTTCGTGACTCGCAGGGACTTGAGCATCACTTCTCTCCGATACCGCTCAGGGGCATCCTGGCTCGACTTGGGCCAACCCCCGACTCGATGCCATCCTGATCATTGAGCAGGCAATCCGGTCACCCCGACCGTAGGCCAGCGAAGCCGGCCGAAGTCGGGGCCCCTCGACTCCGCTCCCACGGCTAGCGAGGCGGCAGCGACGCTCGCGGTGACCGGGGTTTCCTGTACTCGGTGATCAGAATGGCATCCACTCCCTACCCCACCCTGAAAACCTTCATCACCTCATCGCCCAGGTGATTGATCACCTTCACCGCAATCCGCCCGGACCTCGGCTTCTCGAACGGCCGTGACGTATCGCTGTGGAGGCTGGCCCAGGCCTCCTCGTTGATCTCCGCCTTGAGCGTCGTGCGCAGCGCCGAATACGGATCATTCGCCCCCAGGAAGTAGGCGTGGCGGACGAAGAAGCTCTCCTGGTTGTAGTCGGTGTCGATGAACCAGCAGGCGATGCCCTCGGCGCCGTCGCTGCGCACCTCGCCGGTCGACGGGTCGAAAACGTCGACGCCCTTGACCTTGACCTGCAGCTTGCCGCCCTTCGCCTCGATCAGCTCGACGTCCGGCTCCCCGAAGATGACGAAGAGGTTGCCCTTGCCGGTGTTCTTCAGCTCCCCGGCCATGTGCAGGTCGGCGTTCATCCGCGCCTTGAGCACCGGGATGCGCCCGAGCTTGGAGAACTCGGTGGTGTGCGCCTCGAAGTTGAACGCGCAGGCGATGAGCACCTCGAACCCCGCGTCGCCCGCCTCGCGCGCGGCCTCGACGAGGTCGGGCCGGGTCACCGTCCCGAACTCCGGCCCGATGAAGACGCCCGCCCGCTTCTCGGTCTCGCCCTCGAGGTAGCGCCCCTCGGCGCAGACCAGGTCGCCGGGCCACGGGACCAGCGAGGTGAAGCTGATGCGGTCTTCCTTGTGGGCCTGCTGCACGCCGGCGGTCCGCAGATTCTCGAGGATCATCTGCGGGAAGCTCTGCTTGGCCCCGTACTCGGCGCCCGGCTCGCGGACCCCGTCGATGAGCTCGTCGTCCTCGTCGACGCCGAGCACGCGGTGCGGGCTCAGGCTCTCGACGGTGAACGGCCCGGCGACGCGCACCTTCTTCTTGTCCTCGTAGGGCCGGTCGTAGAGGTACTCGAACTCGGCCTTGGCGGCGATGGAGGCGTCTATCTCCTTCTGGCGCTCGATGCGCGCCTTCCAGCAGTCGGCGTGGGCCTTCTTCGCCGCAGCCGACCACTTCTCCTCGGCCTCTCGGGGAATCTCCCACTCCTCCCACGACCGCTTGAGCGCCTTGTTGAGCGCGTCGCGCAGCGGCTCGAGCGTCGCCTGCCACTTCTCCCAGATGACGTCGATCTCGGCGTTATTGGCGATGGCGCCGAGCGTGATATGCGGCACGCGCTCGTAGACGAAGCCCTGGCGGATATTGCCGTGCGTCGGCTGCGTCGACGGCGCAGACCGGGTGACTTCGCCCTCCTTAACTTGCCCCTCCTTGGAATCGGCGAGGAGGTAGTACGGATAGCGGGCGCCCATGATGCGGGCGCGCGCCAAGGCAAGAGCCACGCGAGAAGTATCGGTTGTAATCCAGCGACGCCCCCATTGCTCCGCAACAAAGGCGGTTGTCCCTGAGCCGCAGGTTGGGTCCAGAACCAGGTCGCCAGGATCGGTCGTCATTAGGACACAGCGGGCAATGACCGAGGGGCTTGTTTGAACGACGTAAATCTTGTCAGGCGCACCGGCAACGTCATCCCAAACATTCGTCACTTCGTACGCCGGAAAGTCATCAATAAACCTGACGTACCTTATTGTCGTCGAAGCCTTCGCAATTCGTTGTGCGCGAACAAGCCGATTGAGTCCATCGACTGTGGTTTTCCAGCAAGAATTCGCGCCAGGATGGTATGTCTTGCGCTCGAAACAATACGGCACAGTCGTATTCTCGCGGTAGGCTCCAGAAATCAGCGCAGTGAGCTGAAACGGCCGCCAGCCCGGGGGAATGAGACCTGAGTCGGCACGCTCTTCACGCGTAAGGGCTCGGCGCGTTGCTCGGTCGGGCGATTCAACTTGGTCGTAACGTGCGCCGCTACCTTCGCCGACTCCGATGACCTTGCTCCGCAACATCTGGCGATACTTCATGTGTTCGCGCGACTTGCAGAACCACAGCAGGTAATCCGCAACGGATTTTAGGCCCGAGCTTCCAAGACCGCCCGTCTTCTGAACCACGATTTGGCCTGCGAAATTCATTGCACCGAATACTTCATCCAGCAGTGCGCGAACGTTATGAACATTCTCGTCCGAGATTTGGACGAAGATCGATCCCGATTCGCTCAGCAAATCCCGCGCGACGGTCAACCGGTCCCGCAAATACGTCAGATAAGAATGAATCCCGTCCCGCCACGTATCCCGGAACGCCTTCACCTGCTCAGGCTCGCGGGTAATGTGCCCCGCGTTCCCATCCTTCACGTCCCGGCTCGTCGTGCTCCATTGAAAGTTGGAGTTGAACTTGATGCCGTACGGCGGGTCGAAATAGATGCACTGCACCTTGCCGCGCAGCCCCTCGCGCTCGGCCAATGACGCCATCACCTGCAGCGAGTCGCCGAGGATCATCCGGTTCGACCAGTTCTGGTCGTGCGAATAGAAGTCGGTCTTGTCGGCGTTCTTCGGCAGGTTGTTGAAGGCGGCAAACAAATCGGTCTGCGCGCCCGACTCCTTCGACCGCGCGGTCTTGCTCTGCTTGAGCAGGTCGTCGATCAGCACCTTCGGGTGGACCTTCTCCTGGATGTAGAGCGGCGGCGCCTGGACGACGAGGTCGCTCCAGTCCTGCTCGTCCTTGCCTCGCCAGACGAGCTGCGGATCGAGATCGGTGTTGCGCGGGTACTTCAAGGTCACCGGCGCCTTCTTCTCGTCCGGCAGCATCGGCTGATACTCGGCCGTCGGGATGTTCCGGCGCCTGTCCGCCTCGTGGACGATGGTCGCGACCTCTTTGCCTGCGCTTGTGGCGAGCGTCTTTCCCTTGCTCTTAGCCATGCGAGAGCTCCTTACCGGCTGATGTCGAGATGACCTTGGCGATCGCCTCGTCGAGCTTCTTGGCGAGGACCGCCTTGAGGTCGCTCTCAATCTCGTAAATCGAGGTGAGCTCGGTGAACGCCCACCGACCATGAGTGCCGAGCTGATTCACGCCCGGCACCCAGTAGGTCTCCATGGTCGACTTCTTGTCCTTGGCGTCCTCGCCCCGGTAGCCCTTGATCTCGACCACCAGGCGCAGCAGGTCGTCCTCGCCGTGCCCGTCCTCGACCAGGACGATGAAGTCGGGCACGTAGCGCCTGAGCACCGAGCCGTAGCGGTACGGCACCTCGAACCCGAGGTTGTGGTTCTTCACGTACCGGCGCACCCGCGGGTGCTCCTCGACCACCCGGCACAGCTCGGCTTCCCAGTCGCTGTCGAGCACCGCGTAGTTGACGTGGCAGCGGTCGGCCTTGGTCTCCCAGAGCAGCGTCTTCGTCGTGGAGAAGCGCACGCTCGCCGTCGAGCCGGTCGGGTTGTACGGGTCGAGCAGCGCCTTTATCGGCCGCTCGCCTTGGAAGGCGGCGGTGATCGCGTCGGTGATGCGGTTGCAGGCCATGTCGGCGAGCTGCGGGTAGAGCAGCAGCGCCGGGAAGGTGCCGCCCTTGCAGACGAGGCAGTTCTCCAGCCACTCGCGGGCGATGCGCTTGAGCTGACCGAAGAGGTGCAGCTTCGGCTCGGAATCCGGGTCGCGCCACTTGGTGAAGATGAGGTGCTTGGTCAGGTGGAAGAGCACCGTCGAGGCGCGCACCTGGTCGAGGTGCTCGAGCGACATGACGACGCCCTCGCCGATGATCCCTTCGACTTGGGCCTTGGTCGGCCCGACCAGATCCGGCGTCAGCTCCAGCACCGAGTCCTTGGTGAACTTCGCGGTCAGCCGCTCCTCGGGCAGCTCGGTCCGATAGCCCTGGACCCGCGGGAAGCGGATCTCCAGCGCGTCGCGGTCGGGCCGCACCGCGCGCACGACGACCGTCTCGCGCGGCGGCTGGGGCGGCGCGACGACCGGCCTGGCGGTGAAGTCGAAGGGGATGCCGAAGATGTCGGCGTACTCGACGTTGAAGAGCCCCTCGTCGTTGAGGTCGTACGACTGGCGCCGCAGCGCCCGGCCGATGACCTGCTCGCACAAAAGCTGGGTGCCGAAGGCGCGAACGCCGAGAACGTGGGTGACGGTGTTCGCGTCCCAGCCCTCGGTGAGCATCGAGACCGAGACCACGCAGCGGATGGCGCCGCCCAGCGCCCCGGGCTTGCCGACCGTGTTCATCACCTCGCGCAGCACGTCCTGGTCGGTGAGGCTGTCGGCGCGGCGCCGGTCACCGGTGCGCTCGACGATCTCGCGGCGATAGCGCTCGAGCTCATCGGCGGCCATCGCGCGGAACTTCGGGTCGAGCGCGTCGCCCGCCTCGAGCTGCTCGCTGTCGATGAGCAGCGTGTTCGGCCGGGCCAGCGGCTCGCCGGCCCCGTCGAAGTTGCGAAAGAGCGGCAGCGCGCCGTTCTGGAAGCTGCTGCTCCCGTCGGCGTTCTCGCGGCGGAAGCCGGAGATGAAGTCGTAGACCAGCTTCGAGGTCGCGGTGTTGTTGCAGACGACGATGAAGCAAGGCGGGACGTTGATCCCCGCCTTCTGCCAGAGCTCGAAGGTCTTCTCGTAGTGGCCGTAGAGCGCGTCGAGCGCGGTTCGCAGGCGCGTCGGGAGCATCAAAGGATCGAGCTCGCCGCCGCTGCCGCGGCCTTTCTTCGGCATGTCCTTGCGGATGTGCTCCCAGAGGTTGCGGAAGACCGGCATCTCGCTGCCGGGGATGTTCTCGGCGACCGGCACGCGCGGCAGCTTCACGATGCCGCACTCGATGGCGTCCATCAGCGAGAAGTCGCTGACCGTCCACGGGAAGAGCGTCCCTTCGGCGTAGCCCGAGCCGCGCAGGAAGAACGGGGTCGCCGAGAGATCGAAAACCCGCGGGACGCCCAGCTTGCGCTTGACCGCCTCGATTCCCGAGATCCAGAGCCGCGCGGCTTCGTTGGCCTTCTCGGCCTCTTTGCGCTCGTCGCCCTTGAGCTCCTCGTCGTCCTCGTCGGGCGGCTTCTCGCGGTAGCAGTGGTGCGCCTCGTCGTTGATGACGAGGACGTTCTTCATGCCCATCAGGTCGGGCATGACGCGCTGGAGCATCTGGCCTTCGGTCTCGACGGTGTCGAGCTCCTCGCCGCCGCGGCCCTGCAACAGCGCCCGGCCGCCGGCCGACAGCTCGAGGCGCTCGCGACGTTTGAAGGCGTGGAAGTTGGTGATGACGATCTTGGCCCGGCGCACCTCGTCGAGCATGTCGTTGGGGACCAGCTCGCGGGACTGGTAGTAGCTGTCGGGATCGTTGGGCTGCAGCACGCGCAGGCGATCGCGGATGGTCAGCCCCGGGGTGACGACGAGGAAGCCGCGGGTGAAGAGCTTGCTGCCGGGCCGGCGCACTGCGTTCACCGTCTGCCAGGCGATGAGCATGGCCATGACGGTGGTCTTGCCGGCGCCGGTGGCGAGCTTGAGCGCGATGCGAAACAGCTCGGGGTTGGCGTCGTGGTTGGCGCCTTCGAGCCGCTTGAGGACGCGCTTGCCCTGGGCGTGGTGCGGGGCGACCTCGGTGAGCCAGATGGCGGTTTCGGCCGCCTCGACCTGGCAGAAGAAGGGCCGCACGCCGCTGAACTGATGATGGCGCCAATGCTCGAGCAGCCGCGCGGTCTCGGGGGTGACGTGCCAGGCGCTCTTGGGCAGCGCGCGCCAGGTGGCGACGTACTGGCGCACCTCATTGATCATCGAGGTCGCGTCGTACTGCTGCTGCTGGGTCGAGAGGCCCTCGCCCTCGTTGAGGACCAGCTCCTGCTGCTTGGCCTTGCCCTTGCGTTTCTTGGGCTTGGGGATGGGCGTGATGAAGTGAGCCGGACGGCGCTGCTCGAGGATCTGGTGCGTGGGCTGGCCGGACTTGTCGAGCTCCCAGTGGCGCGTCGGCAGCTCGTAGGGTGAGTTGAGGATCGGCTTCGAGAAGAAGGCTTCGGTCATCGGCGATCCCCCTGAGGGTCCGGCGGCTCTTGGTGGCCTGGGCGCGGAGGCCGCGCTGGGCGCTGCGGTGAGCTTGGAAAAGGCCGGGAGTGTATCCGATTAAACAGACGTGGCGGGGGGCGTGCGTGGAGAAATGGATGGAGGCGCCGGATGCGACGACCGAGGGGCGGGGGCACTTGTCAAGTCGGGGAGGGTTCGACCTGGCGGAGTTGCGGGTGAGCGCTCGACGCGGCGGGAAACGGATCCGCGTGCGAACTGGTTGCCACCGCTCGTGCGGAGGACTCAAGAGGTGTCGACAAATCTCCTTGAGCTCGGCCCGCCGCCCCCGCCGGTCACCTCGAGCCCCTCGACAAGCTCGGGGCAGGCGAAGTCGAGCGGCCCTTCGACTCCGCTCCCGCCGCT
>ENA-UOOR01004290-UOOR01004290.1-fermentation-metagenome-genome-assembly--contig:-NODE-4290-length-11490-cov-38.057630_pt1 | contig 11490 bp, 10 predicted proteins | sample MGYA00245780_ERZ724029 | MGnify/ENA primary metagenome ERZ724029 (study PRJEB28704, sample SAMN03018315) | fermentation metagenome | biome: anthropogenic terrestrial biome; feature: soil... | reverse complement strand
ATTCCGGCATCTCGTATCTGACCATGGAAACGATAACTTGAGCCAAAAAACACAGTAAAAGTGTCCCCTTTACCGAGTTTTCGGACCAAACACGCAGCGGTTTGAGGTCGATATGGTTCTTCAGAGAGTCCATGAGCTTCTCCACGGTGTCGCGTCTACGGTAGATCGAGAACACCTCCATAGGTGTCAAATTCGAACCGCATTCGAGTTTGAAAAATCCCTCACGGCGGTTGGAAAGTTCGTTACGGACGTACTTGAAACTCTCAACATCGTTCGAAAGAAGTTTGCCCTGGACGCCCACATTAAGCGATATCAGTGGATTCTTTAATCTCTTGATAACGGTCTTGGATATGCGCAGCGTGCCGTCCTTCTTCCTTTGAATCGTCTCCTTTGCGTCTTCCACACATCTCCATGAGCGGCCGTCCAAGGCCGCCATCTTGTCCTTGTACAGTTTATCGGAATAGAACAGATATACGGTGCGTCCGGACGATTCAAAAGTTTTCCGCTGACAATATACACCATCTTTCTCATCGACGCATATCGCGTCCTCCTTATCGAATTTGGAGATCCAAAGGTCATCGCTCTTGTTCATGCGCTTTCTTGTGATGTATCTCATTTTCCGTTCGGTTATGCGGTCAAGAACCTGTTTCGCATCCCCTCCGGCATCAAAGACGAACAACGAATCATCACGTAGGTCGCCGATGATATCGTCCACGATCTTGACGAACTGGACGGAATCGGAGGTGTTGCCCTTATCCACTGATAAATGGAGTGGGATGTTGATTGGGTCCCGAAGCTCCACGGCTCCAAAATTGACTTGCCTCAGATCGGAACGTCTATCTCTAGAATAGCCAAAATCATACAATCCGGTGCCTTTGCCATAAACGGCTACGGACGTGGTATCGATGTTCACGTCCGTGTGTTCCAGATCGTACATCGAGAACAATGATCTCCGTAAATGCGTCAACACCTCCGGCATGATCTCTCCAGTACGTTCAACAGCACGGTTGATGGCGCGATGACTCACCTTACCGCGGATGCCCAATTCGTTCCTAACTTCCGAGGATTCCAACCATCTTCCGCATCCCTCCACGGAGAAATTCTCCGTTAGACGATAGGATATGATAGCGCAAACCAATGGAAAAAGCGGGTGTCCCTTTGTCTTGGCATTTCCGAAAACCTTATCAAAACCTAATTTCGTCAAATATTCCCTTACGCAGGCGATGGTTCCAATCGGTACTGATTTATTGTTGTTCGGCTCTAGGACAAATGTCCTGAGCCGAAAATGTTTTTGCGTCACAACTGAACTGATTCACTCAGGGCATTTCTATCTTACGTCCAGTATTCAGTATCGATACCTATTTTACATCAGGTCCTGTCGAGCTCAGGGATCACCAAATACAACGTGGATCCGAAGACGCTGCAGTCCATCCTCGGACATTCGAACATATCGACCACGCTCGGTTACTACACCATGGTGGATGACAAGCAGAGGCGCAAGGCCCTGGAGCTCTACGGCGATGCCATCAGACAACCTGAGATTGTAACTGATTCTACAGGAGAAGATAACGAACCGAAAGACTGTACAGAATCGCAGAACAGCAAAATTGAGATTGGGCAAATCGCGAGATCCGAGGATCTCGGCTTCAATGTAACTATGAAGAGAACTTGCTAAAAATCCATAAACATTATAATGATGGGGGTGAATCGATTTCTTCAAGATTCGATTCAATACCCATCATTGTATTGTAATGATCTTCTCCGCCCATTATTGTGAACATTTGTTTGAAGACCCGCTTATAACGCCCAATATCGTCCAGAACGGGAGAAAACGCGACGTCGTCGAAAACACTGTGTGAGCTTTGATTTGCAAATCTTAACAACGAATCGCATGCGAGCTTGTCAGCCTCATCCGACATCTCTTCAATACACTTGTCAATTTTTGTGCGATTTACATAAGACAAATAGTTCTGGAGAATTCTGCGCATATTATTCAAAACAGAGGCACCATCCATATTGTCATTTTTAATGGACTCCCATAATGACTCATATACCGATGTTATTGGATTATCGCCATAGCAATCAATCTTCGAATAGTTCTCTTTCTTTGAAATTACTGCATACATAATTTTGGTTTTTTCACGATCCTTCAAATGTTTTCTATAGTTGGTAATCTCCAAATAGAAATGAAGGTTGTGTGTAAAAACAAACAATTGATCTTTGACAGCTGTATCTTTTTGATTCTTAAGCTCATCAAATATGCTATGAATAATAGATGAAACAAGAAATGTTGCACTACCGTCAAGACTCGAAACTGGATCATCGAACACAAATACGGCACAATTAACAGCATTAGCTTTAGAATGCTCCTTTATTAATTTGTAAAAGTACAGTAGACACAAAATATTACGTTCCCCTTCACTAAGAGTATCTACGGCCACATCACCGTTATCACGAATTACAGAGTATGTGGTGGGATCATCGGGCGATATGACTAATCTGAATCCTGTGTATCCGCATTCTTCAAGAACGTTGTTAATGAAATCAACTGTTGGAACAACACTTTCCATTGATTTTTGCAGTTCACTAATTTTACTCTCATCTTTTTTTATTATGGTTTTCGATCCGTTCAATTTATCTTTTTGTGCTTTTATGTTGTCGTCCATTGTTTTTTTCTTCTGTTTGTATCCTTCGATTTGCGGTAATTTCAAAACTGTAGACTCCCACAATAACGCATCAAACTCACTCAGTGCTTTCTTGCTATTCGATAGAGATTTATTATTTTCATCAATCCTTACGTTGAGCAATTTCACATCACTATTGATTTTTTCAATCAATCCGATAACTGGCCCCAATGTGATTTTTTTAGAAGGATTTTCTATTTTATCTTCTATTAGTTGGCGATTGCTAGAACATATTTTTTCGAGTTGAATGATATTAACTGATAATACAGAGTTTGGATCAAAAAAATTACAACCCCTATATGATTCAATGTTTGCATTCGCAACAGAAATCAAATCATCATACGCCTCAAGAAATAGCTTTATTTCTCCACAATCCTTAGTATATGATTCATCAAAATAGTCATTCAATTCCCTTACAAATGATTCGTCGATTGTTCTATTACAAAACGGACAACGGTTTTCATTATAAGCTAGATAAAATAAACCCTTGTTTATCCAGTCGGAATTATTTAAAAAACCAATAAACTCTGTAATGGGCACACCAGAACTTCCGACAATTCTTTTTTTCAATAATCCCTCAATATTATTGGAAACCCATCCTTCACATTTAATTTCAGATAGTGTTTCCATGTATGACAACGACTTAGTTTTTGTTAATGCACATTTGTTCTTGAGACTAACGATATCGACATTCTGAGTATGATCTATTGTAGGATTTGCGCCCTCTTTGCTTAACTTATCAATTATCTTATCATATTTGACAATACATTCGGAAGCAAACTTCTTCCTATTGTTCTTGTAACCAGGAAAGATGTCATTCCCTATCTCGCTCCTGAAGTATTTTTGTACATTCCAGCATACTGTCATAAACTGTTCTTCACTATTGTTCAAATCATTTTCCAAATTAGTTATGGTTGTTTCACACTCAGTACAGTTTTCTTTTTCATTTTTTATTTCTGTGTTTAAATCAGCGATGAGTTCTGTGAGATCTTTATTACCTCCAAATGTAAACACACCTGGAATTATTCCACTACCGAATTTACTCTTTTTAAACTCGTCATTGAATACGAATACTTTATCAGACGCATCTTTTTCAATGTGAAATCTTGAGTCAGGAACATTACTTGCGATTGCACTACATACCGTACTCTTTCCACAACCATTGGATCCAAAAATATAATTAATCTGTTTTGGATTGAAAGACACATCCGAAAATGTCGCAATGTTGGAAAGAGTAATTCGACTAATCATCAATTCCAAATCAATTCAATTGTTGATAATACTAACTGAAACTTGACGGTTAAAGATGATGTTGCTAAAATCAGTTGATTTCTGCTCAAAAAATACAGACATGTAATATGATCAGCAGGTCGAAAATCCACAATAAATCTCGGAATAATCAGCAGGTTTTACGATGGTCAGGTTCTAGAAATGCCCCCAACTACCGATTTTTTCGTTACAATTTGACCTGATAATACTATGATTTATAACGATTTGAAATAAAAATGGTGCAAAACCTGCTGATTTATCACCAACGATGCCCCCATCGTGCCCCCGGGGGCTTTTCAAGGCCCAAATGCCCCCAAAATGCCAATATTCATTCGGTCAATACTTAACGATTTGACACGTTATAACATAATATTACACATCGTTTCGAACAAAACAACATGATAAACAAAGAAATTTCAAGAAAACCTAACATTCGTTCGGCTCTTGTAATCAGCAGGTCGGGGATTCGAATTCCTCAGGTGGCTCCACTCTCATTTCATTAAATTGAGCGAGCGAAAGCGCTCGACAGTGGTATTGTATCGATCGTTGCACGGAGTTGGCTACAGCATCGCATCTTCTTCCTATAACTAAGCGACCCGCCGACAATGAATCACTGCTTTCATCGATCGAATGTCGCGTGAATTCCACGAAGACACGATCTTCTCGGCATCATGAGAAAGGGCATGGCGCGGGAGGTCACAAGAAAGACGCTGGCATACAACTTGTATAAAAGGATCAGGGCGAGCTTATGAGTTCTGAATTAGGAAACACGGTTGCTTCGAACTCTAACTCTGCAGAATAGGGTATACGTCCCTGACCTTGAAGAGTTAGAGTGAATAATTTCTACAAATCATGAACTCTATTTCCGATATTGTAGGAAATACATTTCCTAATTTGAGTTTTTTCAGAATCTTCAAATCGGGGGATGGGGACCGCATCTTCCCAATACATCCTTAGCTCGAGTTTGAAAAGAATCTAAAGGACACATCATCCTCCTTGTTTTATGAGAAAGCTTTCTGTCAGAGATCTGGTAGAAGATGTTCGTAAGTCATTGGCTGCGAAAACCTACTTGTCGGCACTATCATTGGCCCTTACCCTTCCCGACATAATGGCACAGATCGAATATCCTGAGCTAAAAGGACAAGGAAATGTCGGCAATAGGTACAAACGCTGGATCAATGAGTACTATGTATTCGAAAACCCCAATAAAAGAAAACATCCCGAAAGTGAAACAACCGTAGCTCTGGAAGGCCTTATGGACAAATTCGACGGGAAATTCTTTTACGATCTCAGATGCTCCTTCCTTCATGACGGATCCAACGATGTATCTAAACGCATCAGCGATCTCAATTTCGAACTATCCTTCGATGAGGGCAACTCAACTACTGTTTGGGGTTATCCCGGCCATCAACCATATCAGAAGAATCATGTATTGTCCGTACCTACGTTCTGCAACCGGGTATGCGATATAACAGAACGTCTTCTGGACAAATGGAAGGACGATCCCGAGAAACAGGAATGTCTTGAAAAATACGAAATCAAACTAAGTTGTATCGATAATCCACACCAATGAATCAGCTGGAGTCCTGACTTGATTCTAATCAGTTATTCTTGATTTTGTTGAATTTTATATCGAAATCGATAAAAACCCGCGTTTGACACTTACGCGATGAGTCTGCCTAGCTTTCACTGAATGTTGTGCTGTTCCCGCATAGTATCCGCATTCTCACTTACGCGGAATAGTCGCTTATCGAGGTCAGTCCGGGTGCCTTCGGTACCGAAATGGACCGTTTTCCGCCCCATAAACGCCTGATGATGCGTCCGAAGTTGCTGAAAACACGTCTTTTCTCTGCCCCACTGTCGGATTCCCATCACCGTCATGGTGCTTATAAGAAATGAACACTTCATAAACCTCATCTTCCATACAATTCACCAACAGTCAGACCTTGCATTAACAATTATTATAATGCCTCTCCGAGTTTTTCGTGGGTAGTAAATATTACCTACAAATCGTAGTGCGCACCATAAATCAGAATCATCTGTCGAGCTCAGGATAAATATCTTAATAAGCGCCGATACGGATGTTTGGATGGGGGTAATTTGAGTGTACTCGAAAATACTGCTCGCTGTAGATGGCAGCGCAAACAACACGCGCGCCGTATCGGATTGCATCGAACTGGCTTCGAAGATCGGATCGTCGATAACTGCAATCTACGTCGTGGATGAGGGTTTTAAGAACCTTTCCATGAGAGGAGTCGGAGGAAACATTAAGCCTTCGCTTGTCGCCGAAGGCGAAAAAGCTTTGAACAATGTGAAGAGAGATGCCGAACTCAAGAATGTCAGGATCGAGACCATAATGAAGGAGGGTCACCCTGTCGACGTCATTGTCGGGGAATCGGAGAATTACGACCTTGTGGTGTGCGGTTCCTTGGGGCTCACCGGAGTTTCGAAGGCCTTGATCGGCAGCGTCTCGGAAAACATTGTCAGAAAGGCCCGTTGCCCGGTCCTTGTCTGCCGTGAGAAGTGAAACGACAATTGAAAAAAAGCTCTCCGGTACCGCCGAAAACCGACGGCACCGGAGACGAACAGTTTTAGATTGCGGCTTCACCGAGTGCGAATGCCGACGAATCCGATCTCAACGCCCTCGTCTGGATGGCTGCGAATATGAAGCACACCGCAGAGCTGGCGAGTGCGATGATCGTGCCATCGGCTATCGATGTGGATCCGGTGAATATGTCCCATAGGCAGAATACGATCGTCGAGACCAACGCCGCGAAGGTGATGATGAACGAAACGATCGTCAAAGCCTTGGAAGACCTTCCGCGAGTAAGGAAATTGAACGTCTCCGTTACAATGACGGCGAGGCCCAAAACCAGAACAAGCGTGGGGATGTAATTCTGGAATCCGCTGAACGGCGAATCTGTCAGAAGCTCGAATCCGCTGAAGAGGCCTTGAGCGCCGACACCCATATCCACCCAGTGAGCCAGGAATGATGTGAAGAGCAACGCCGCCGCCGAAATGACGAATACGCCCATGAGCTTGGGGGAAGGGTTGTTCTCCTTCTGGAACTCTACTCCCGGATTCATCTCCGGATGCTTCTGCGTGTTCCACCACTGTATTATGATCCAACACGGAACATACAACAAAGTGGCGGCGATCCCGATGAGCACATATCCGAACCCCATGCTGTCATACACATAGTATAACAGACCGGGGACCATAAAGAAGAACTCGAATATGCACATGAAATACGCGCCTGCCAGCGACCATTTCGGCGCTCTGTAGACCCTTTCCACATTCTTGAATCTGGGGTCGCGGCGGGATTTGATGAACGCTATCATGCACATCCCCAATGCGATGGCGAATCCGAGGGCGGAAACGGCGAGGATCTGCGATGCGGTGATGCCTGCCAATATTATGACGAATCCTATGGCCGCCTCGAAGAGCATGGCATACATCGGAACGCCGTAGATGTTGGTCTTAGCGAACATCATGGGCATGTTTCCGTCCTTCGCCATGATCTGGATCGTCCTTGCTGTACCCAGGAATGCGGTCTGGATGATCATGACCATACCTATGATTAGCAAGAAGATGGCTATTATTCCGCCGATCTCGCCGAAAGAACCATTCGCTATCGGAATCAATGTTGCGGCTCCGGCTTCGGCGATCTGCTGCTGACCGAGCGTTCCGTACATGCAGAATGAGATTACGAAATACATGAACAGGCAGATGAGGCCGCAGGCGATCAGAGCCTTGGGGACATCTTTGCTGGGTTCTTTGTATTCGGCACCGTATGTGGCCGCGGATTCCCATCCGACGGCACTCCACTGGGCGACCGTGAACGTTCCGAGTATCATCAATATCGCGTTTCCGTCCCACGACCAGCCGCTGGGAACAGCTTCTCTGGTGATATATCCGAGATCGAAATCTCCCAGTATCAAAGGCGCTACGACGATGATCAATATCGGGATTATCGTAACCGCTGCGAGGACCAGCTGTATCTTCGCTCCGCCTTCGAGCCCTCTGCGACCCGTGAATATGATGAAACCGTAAATTAGCGCTCCGAGAGCCAGATAGAACAAGGTTTTTGTGACGCCGTCGAAAGCCAGGGCGGTGAAATAACCGCTGAGATACTCGCCGGTCATGATGGTGAAGATCGGAATAACAGGAACCCACGTGGCAAAATACGACCAGGCACCGAGAGAACCGATCAAACGACCGTTGTTTATCTTCTTTTTCTTGTATTTCTCATCATCTCTGAATACGTACTGTATGGATCCGCCTATCCCTGCGACACCGAATGTGGCGCACATCTCCCCGAGAGGGAGATTGAGAAGGAAACCAGACAAGACGGAAAGAACCCAGATCACGATGCTCAACGCCCACAGTGTGAGCGACAGATCGCATAGGGAGGGTACTATCAGGATGGGTATGCCCATCGCGATTATCAGCCCCTGTTTCCAGTTGATGCTCCTGACCAGCTCATCTTTGGGAGCCGCGGAGACGTTTTCATTCGACATTTCAGTTTCACTCCATCAAAAACAATCATATCAGAGAATTCGTACGATGGGAGCGAAAGACATATGGATGCCTCCCCATAGCTGAATCGTTCACCTATCGGATGACTCCATATCCGCCGCCATTTCTGGTACGGACCTACACACCCCATTACTGGCCACTGACCGCAGCCAATTCGACCGTTTTCTCTAGCGATGACTCAATAATTATTATAAAAATATAACGTATAAACCATAATTCTTATTAATTTGACTATATAAAGATTTTTACAAACCTCCGAACCATTCATATAATATTATTTTTCGAATCTTGTTGGATCGCACGTTCGAGATCATGACGATCCGATTTCGATCGTATTGTTTCACGATGAAAAGCATATCGGCGATAGACGTTGCTGCTTTGATCTGGGAATATCCGATTGTTGTGATTGGTCTATTGAGCAGAGGGCTACACTGAAAGGCACCATGGGTGTCCCCGCCCATTATCAACAAAGCGTTGACTTATTATCCGATAACCTAATCTGAATATCATGGTACGATACTTGGATACTGCGGCAATAACAAGCGAGATAGCGAAGATAATCAAGAAAGCGGAAGAGTATGTCTACATCGTCAGTCCATATCTGAGAATTTTTGACAGATATAAGCTCCTCATAGAGGACAACGACCTCAGGAAGATCGATACCAAGATCATCTACGGCAAGAGCAACCTCCAACCAGGAGAGTCGGACTGGATCAATTCCCTGAAGAAAGTCAGCCTTTACTACTGCGAGAACCTGCATGCCAAGTGTTATGCCAATGAACGTACGCTAATCATCACTTCGATGAATCTGTACGAATTCTCGCAGATCAACAACGAAGAGATGGGTCTGGCGGTCGATAAAGATGAGGACCCCTCGTTGTTCGATGAGATTATGACCGATGTCCGCAGGATCATGAGGCAGAGCAACAATGTCGAAGTATCGGTACGCACCGTGCCGAAAGAAGAAGCGAACAAGACTAACGGAGCAGGGGGTTTCTGCATCCGTTGCGGCAAAAATATAAAACTGGACCCGTCCAAGCCGTACTGTGTAGATGATTTCATTACGTGGTCAAAATATTCCGATACAACGTACGTGGAAAAGAACGGCGTATGCCACATATGCGGAAAACCGAATTCGTCATCGCTTGACAGACCTGTGTGCAGAGACTGCTACTCTAAAAACAAGGAGTTGTTCAAGAAGAAATAATGTCCGATATATTGGGGGAATCCTCCATTATATGATCGGTTGCTTAAGAGCAAATAGCGATTATGTCGGCGATTGATTCGAATTCCTGAATATGCGGTAGCCATATGGGTGTGCGGGGCGTCTTCTTACACAGTCGGAACGGAGTTCCGAACAAGAAACAAGGAAGTAAGGAGCGCCTTACTGAGTTTCGATGATTGACGATCGATTATACGCATCCTGCGAATACTGTGTGATTACAGTTCACATTTCGGCCACGGATCGCACCTACTAGAAAACCAAGTAACGATAAATCAGCATTGAACTTCTCATACGTGTATGCGATCTGCTTGGGATTGCTGGTTGTGGCCTTGATCGTCAGATAATAAGTGCCGTACGATGAATCCGACGGAACGGTGAGAACGATCTTGCTGCCGGAGACCTATGCATATCCCGAGGATGCAAAAAATGAGGCCGAAGAACTCGGCTGTGATGATGTGCTGGTCGCCACCGTCAATGTAGGCGTGAGGCCGGATGGGAATGTTGGAGTGTATTTCCACGTCTGACCTTTCACGATGTTGATCTCATCCAGACGATCAATGCTTGCTGCATCCGCTCCGAGAGCGGAAATGAAGTAGCATACGACCAGCATGAGAACCGCCAGGGCGGTCACCTGAACGGCCAAGAATCTTTTTCTCTGATGTTCAAACCCCATCAGACAGTTCCCCTGCCGAGGCCGAGCGGCCACCTGTAGAGTACGATGTTTCCTTTTGCAATCAGCACCAGAAGAACACCGGCGATCGAAAGTACGGTTCCCGGGATTGCAACCTCTAAAGAGAACAGAGCACCAGAAAGGATTCCGTACGCCAGGATCGAGATACTGATTGCGAGCAATGCGACGGCCAGATAGCTGGTGACACAGCTCAAATCAGTGATCAGTTTGTCAATCATTGATGATTCTCCCTGGCCCTCCGGCGAGAAGTCGAAAGATCGGGCAAATAGAATCATGCTTCATGTGATTATGAATGATATTTAATAGCAGGTTCACAGCATAATAATTTAATTTCATCTGGGATACCATGTATTTAACATTATTACAATGAGATTTGTATTTGAAAAACAAAACAAAACCACAGAACCTATTAACTAGAATCACATCGCCAATGTCAATGGATGATATAGACTTGGATGATTATTCGGATGTTGCATTAATTGCTATAATGTTAATTGGAACATCTGAAAATAATAAAATTGATGATGTCGTACGCATCCATAAAATGGCATTTCTAGCAGATAAGATAATTGCGGACCCAGATCTTGATGAAGATTTTAATTTTGATGCTAACAAATTCGGGCCATTCTCTGAGAATTTAGAAGAAACTTTAACCAAATTAAAAAATTGGGGTATAATAAAACCGAGCAGATTATCTTCTTCTAAAGGTTCGGAACTTACTGAAGATGGACGTCGCGTACTTGCATTGGCTACAGAAAAATTTCAAGGCATTTCCCAGTTATGCTTAGAACTAAATGATGATTTGAAAAGTTTAACGACACAGGAAATAATCAAACTTGTTTATCGTCTATATCCTAGCCTAACTAACGAATCAATAATAAAAAATAATTTGGTGCATAGTAATAAAATAGATTCGTTTTCAATCCCGATTTCTGGTAACGGCACTCATACAATATTATCTGAAAACGGAACTAAGTATAATGTTCAATATAAAGACGAAAATATCGTCACAATATCGGAGTTGATAACCTGAGCTCGACAGATGATTCTGATTTCGGAAGAATTTGACACTTGAGCCTTCG
>ENA-UOOR01004285-UOOR01004285.1-fermentation-metagenome-genome-assembly--contig:-NODE-4285-length-11508-cov-2.996158_pt1 | contig 11508 bp, 6 predicted proteins | sample MGYA00245780_ERZ724029 | MGnify/ENA primary metagenome ERZ724029 (study PRJEB28704, sample SAMN03018315) | fermentation metagenome | biome: anthropogenic terrestrial biome; feature: soil; material... | reverse complement strand
ATAATAAGGAACTAACGAACCCAAGGCATATGAAGCAGCGGCAATAATAACCGCCGGCCAAAAACTAAGCTTGCCGACCGCACAAGCCGCACCTGCCATAAGAAGTACGATTAGTGCCGGACAGGGCAGAGTAAGCCCCTCTGCCAACATGGCTAACCCAACTGCTAGATAGCCCAATTGGGGAAAATGTTGGTTAAACCATGCTAACACATCCTCGCCTCCTTCGACGTAATGGTTTAATTATAACAGGAAAGGCACCAAATACCAAAAACTTTTTTCCCAGTAAAGCTGTTACCCGAGGGAGGAAGTAGGCGTATCGCAAGGAATTACACTAACAACAGCTTGAAAGCCGCAGCCCATTTTTGCTTGACTGCCGGCAGCAGCCATAGAGGAGGAATAAGATTGAGCATCCGAGTTCATGGGCTAAAATTACAACCTGATATGACAGTTGATGCAGATGGGGCCATCTGGTTCGCTGGTGCAAAACTAGCTAATTTAGCAGCCGAATTCGGCACCCCACTTTATGTAGTCAACGAAAACACTATACGATATAATTGCCGTCGTTACAAGCAAGCCGTGGCCGGTTACCCAAGAAACTTCACCATTGCCTATGCCAGCAAAGCCTTCCTTTGCCAAGCAATGTGCCGCATCATAGCCGCAGAAGGCTTACGTCTTGATGTCGTATCTCTAGGAGAGCTGCACACCGCAATTACCAGCAACTTCCCGGCAGAAAGAATCATCTTCCACGGAGTCAATCGCAGTTGCTATGAGCTAGAGAGTGCCTTAAGACAAGGCGTAGGTCGCATCGTAGTTGATAACTTCTTTGAGCTAGAGAAACTAGCTCAGCTGACTAGCAAGCTGCATTTAGAGGCTAATCTGCTGATCCGTTTAGCCAGCGGTGTTGAGGCCGATACTCATGAATATGTGCAGACTAGCTTACTTGATTCCAAATTTGGGTTTAATTTAAGCGATCTGCCACACGTATTTGCATTGGCTGCTACTCAACCACACCTAAGAATACGAGGACTACACTCCCATACCGGTTCGCAAATTCAAACTTTAGACCCCTTTGCTGAGAACTTGCGCATTCTCTTGCGGTTGTTCGCTACTTGGCGTGAGCGAGTGCCCGAGCTCAAAGAACTGAATATCGGCGGTGGCCTAGGCTGCTACTATACCGCAGACGATCAACCACTGAGCATAGAAGCCTATATAGCGGGCATAATCGCTACCGCTGAAGAAACCTGCCACGAGTTAGATGTTGACCTGCCACATTTAATTGTAGAGCCTGGACGTTCTATCGTAAATGAAGCCGGACTCACTCTCTACCAAGTCGGTGGCACTAAGACAATCCCCGGTGCGCACAAATATGTATTTGTGAACGGTAGCATGGCTGATAATATTCGACCTGCTCTCTATGGCAGTTGCTATGAAGCAGCGTTGGCCAACCGTGCCCACGAGCAGGCAACCGAAACAGTGGCTATTGCCGGGCGTTGCTGTGAATCGGGCGACATGCTCGTCTGGGATGCACAGCTACCCGCAGCTGCACCCGGCGACTTGCTCGTCGTGGGCCGCACCGGAGCCTATACTCAGAGCATGGCCAGCAATTATAACCGCCTACCAAAACCACCGGTTGTCTTAGTTAATCAGGGTGAAGCTCATTTGATTGTGCGAGGCGAAACTTGGGAAGACATGACTAGGCTCGATATTGTGCCCGAGCATTTGCGTTAAGGAAAACACAGGGCCGCGGGGGGATTGCTGTAAGCAACACCCCGCGGCTCACTTTTTGCCGCAACTGGCGAGCCGCCTTTTCTTCTATGCCTTAACGTCTGATTCAGAATTCACGAACAGCAAGCGCAGCTGATTTGCTGCCACTCGGTACTCAGTATCCAGAGCTGCATATTCCGGCGATTCTGGAGGTAGCTCACTGATGCGAGCTGCCAAGGCCGCCAAGCGAGTACGTACAATAGTCACTTGCTCCCTGCGTTCGTCAGCCCGGGGATCACGTTCCTGCGCCCGTCTAAAATAGCTATAATTGCCCAAATAGCGAGTGAGGCTCCCTGCCTGCAAATAGTAGACCTGATTCACACTTGCATCCAGAAAATAGCGATCATGTGAGACAAGAATCAGAGCACCTGAATAGTCTTGCAGTGCTTCTTCGATCTTTTCGCGGGAGCGAATATCCAAGTGATTAGTCGGTTCATCTAGCACCAAAACATTATGAGGCATGACAAGTAGCTTAGCTAAGCTGACGCGCGCACGCTGCCCTAGCGAGAGAGTTTTAATGGGACGCAATACCTCCTGGTCGCGAAAACCCAGTCGCGCCAGAACAAGCCAAGCGTCGCTGCGTTCAATTCCGGTAGCCATTAACTCGGCTAGTAGACTATTATCTGGGTCTAAATCGTCCCGTTCTTGTGAAAAATGCCCAATCGATAATGATGGGCTACTATAGAGCCGGCCCGCTATGGGCGTCAGCTCGCCCAGCAACAAACGCAGCAAAGTAGTCTTCCCCGACCCATTAGCCCCTACGATAGCAACACGCTCACCGGGGCGAAGCTCGAAATTGATACTTTGCAGCAGAGGAGCTTCTCCGTAGCTAAAGCTCAGACCTTGCGCCCCCAGCAAACTCTGGCTGCTAAATTCAGGCACCTGAAAAGTAATACCGAGCGCGTCCTTTTCCCAAGGTTTTGCCACAGTTTGGTCTAGCGCACGTTGCATACGGCTGACGGTTGCCTTAGCCCGAGCAGCACCTTTCTTGGCTTTGGCGCGCAAGAAGTCATCTTGACCCGCCTGCTTGTGGGCGTTCTCAAACCATTGCATTTGCCGGGCAATCAGCTCCCGTAGGCGGCGCTTCTCGGCCTGGTCACGAGCGTAAGCAGCATACTGCTGCTCTAGCGCTTGCTCTTTCTGCGCCTTATAGGCACTATAGTTGCCCACATAGGCTTGTAGTTCGCCTCTATCTAATTCCCAGATCTCTGTTGCCACACGATCTAGAAAATAACGGTCATGTGATACCAGAATTACGGCTTGGCCTGCTTTCTGTACCCACTGTTCCAACCAAGCCAGGCCTTCAAGATCTAGGTAATTGGTCGGTTCGTCCAGCAGCAGCAGATCAGGTTCAACTACTACGGCACGCGCTAAGGCCAGCCGAGTTTTCTGTCCACCGCTGAGAATACTAACGGGCGATTGCCATAAACTCTCAGGCAACTCAACGGCTCGCAATGCCCGCTCCGCTAGAGCATCCATCTGATAGCCCCCGAGACGTTCAAACTCATGCAATAACTCCCCATAGCGCACAACTAACTGAGCGACGCCTGTTGCTGAGCCATGCGGCATTGCCTGCTCTAGTCTTTGCAGTTCTGCTTCCAGTTTCGCTAGCTGCGTTAAGCCACTGCGAACGTAAGTATAGGCCACTTGCTCTGCAAACTGAGGCAATGCCTGAGGTAAATAAGCTACCTGTAACTGCTGCGACAAGAATATCTCCTCTGTATCGGCCTTTTCTTGCCCCGCCAGAATACGCAGCAAGGTTGACTTACCGCATCCGTTATCTCCCACCAGACCGATAACCGTAGGAGCGTTAACTTCCCCTGCTAAATCAGCAAATACTTGCTTTGCTCCAAAATACTTGCTTAAGCTATTAAAACGTAAAAGTGTCGGCAATTTGAGTACCCCCTATTAGTCTAGTCATCTTGCCGAGCTAGGTAAGACGCAAAAAAGACCTTTCAGGCACAACACAGCCTACAGGTCTTTACTGTCTAGCCACGCAAACTACTGCCGACAGCAACTATAACAAAAAGACAGCTACTGTAGGGGTAGATTGCAATTTATATGGGCGTGCAGTATTGACGAGCATGACGAAGAAGCGCCATGCCTATTAGGCATTTGCGTACCTAGCCAAAGCATTTGTTGCTGCTGGTTAGTATACGTTAAATGCGCATCGCCTGTTTGCACACCGTACCCAGAACAGGGCCCTTTCTTTAGTCTTTCCATCCTATCCTATATAGACTGCACTTCAAAAGCAAGGGAAATATCATGTCTAAAACATTCTCAGATCTACGCTACCAAGTTTACTTGGCAGATACTACTTCTACCGCACAGCTAGCTTGCCAAAGGCGAGCCCACAGAACGAGTAGTTCAGTTAATAGCAAGATCATACCTAATTGGAAACCGCTAAGGCTCATGCTTACGCGATGCAACCATAGAGAGACTATAACCGCTAGAATCGTAATCAGTAGGCGGCCTAGAGCCATTTGCAGCCAAGCAAGGGGGCCCGGCCAAGAGAAACTGGCCGCAGGCATGACCAAACGTGCGCGGTAAGTAGCGAACCATAAGGAAAAGAGAAAAAACGCACCTAGCAGAGATAGCACAAAGAGAAATGGATGCAGCGACAACATCCGCAATAAGGGTGCGTTTGCGAGCAAGGCCAACCACCCCAGAAGAATCAAGCCCAGATAATAGAGCAAATACAAACGATAAAACGCACCCCAGGGTGGAGAACCTCCCTGACTCAACCAACCAAAGACAAACGCATCGACAGCAGGGTTCATCAGCAACCTGATCAGAAATAACACTGCCAGCATAAACAAGGTGCCATTCTGTTGGGCTGTAACAAACAACAAGCGTAATGTCCCTATATCCAAGTGGGTAAGGCTGGCCACGCGCTGCTGCCACGGACCGAGCACAGTACAGCTTACCAGAAAGTAGCTAATCAGACCAAACGCGCACCAAACAATCGCAAAAATAGGCAGACGACTAACCCACAATCTTGCCCAACCACGACGCAAAATGCTGCTCACGTTTCTTCCCTCCCTCTACCAACCAAGCAGCTGGCTAAATAGCTGCAGAAGATGACTCAACCAGGAGGCTAACCAGTTGCTCGAGCGCACTTGGTAGTTGTTATTGGCCCGCACATGATCGAGAATCACCTTATAGGGAACTGGATCAAGCTGCAGACTGCGCACAGGGCTGTCATGTTCAAAGGTAACCTTGTTGTCGGTTGCTGGGTTCCAACTCAGGTCACGTTTGCTACCATCGTCAAACGTAACCTGCAAAACCAGCTTGCGTTCCTCAACCGGCCCTGCCAATTCCACCCGCGACGTCCAACCTGTTTCAGTAGTCTCGGTCGCAACTGCTTCGATAGAATAGTCTTGCATGAAATCGCTATAGATATAGGCGTCAAAGAAAGAGCGCCAGCTTTGCCCGGTCACATCCTCGAGTGTGGTCTGCCAATCAGTAGTTGTAGGATGACGATACATAAAGCGTCGTACATATTCACGCAGTGCCACTTGCATCTTCTGCCACCCAATTAACCGCTCAATCTCATGCAAAACCAATTTGCCTCGCACATAAACATTAGATTGGTAAGCATACGAACTACTATACTTCCATCCTTCCAGAACCAACGGTTCCGGCACGAACACAGAAGCGGCTTCTACGGCTGGAGCCGGCTGATATTCAAAGGCATCAGCCATAATCTTGTCTTCTATGTAGCTAGTGAAACCCTCATCTAGCCAGGCTTCCTCAAACTCATTGCTGGCCACCAGTCCGTAAAAATACTGATGAACTATCTCATGCACCAATACCGTGCGAATGGTCTCCAGATTATGGATCGATGCATCCCAACTCGTGATTAAGGTTGGATACTCCATGCCGCCCGCCCCCATAGCTCCAGCTTTGGGACAAACAATGGTCAAATTCGGATAGGGATAAGGCACGAACCAGCTGCTTAATCGATCCATAGTAGCCTCGGCCGCCTCAAAATAACGATTAACCAGATACTCATGCTCCGGTTGCAGATAGAGCTGAATACGCATCTCGGGCTGAATCGCACTTTTGAATAAAGCTTGCCGTTCGACAAAGGTACTGTCGGCCGCCCAGGCAAAATCATGAACCGCTTCAGCTTCAAATATGTATTGCTTCTGGTCGCCCTTTACAGATGGGGAGGACACCATCTTACCGGTTGCAGCCACCGTGTGCGTCTTGGGCACATTGATGGTCACCCTGTAGCGGCCAAAGTTAGCGTAGAATTCGGTATTAGCATGGTATTGATGAGCATTCCAACCATCTTGCTTCCGCCCACGTGTACCGGCCGTTTCATAAGCAGCTAATTTCGGAAACCACTGACCAGCCATCACAAAATCGCCATGCTTACCCATACGAGTAAACACCTCTGGCAGCTGCACACTGAAATCAATAGCTAGGCGAATCGATTCCCCTGGGCCTACTGCTTGCGGCAGACTAACGCAGACCAGGGTCAGATCTTGTTCATTGCCATCGTCTGGCTGCACAAATTGACAATTCAAGCTACGGCCAGCGGATTCTACCTTGTTGAGCTTCATCTGCCCATAGTTGCTTTGTGCCATCCGTTCACCACGCCGCAACCCTTTCGATTCATTCAGGAACGTAGAACCCGACCGAAAAGCATTCGGATACAGGTGTAAAAACAGCTCAGTCACAGGTGTACTACCCGGATTAGTCCAAACAATATGCTCCTGGCCATCCAGATTACTACAGTCGTCAGCCAGAGTAACCACAATATCGTATGCCACAATACTCTCCGGCACAGAAGCCGCTGCTAGCGGGCTAACTGGTAATAACAGCAATACTATGAGCAAAATAGCAGAAAATCGCCACCGCAGTTTCTTTCCCAGCTTCACTAAAACACCCCCCATCTAATACTATATTCTTCTATCACACCCCCCTTTCCTTGTTTAGTCAGATAATAGAGGATATTGAATCCGCCATCCATGCAAAAGTAACAGCCATTACGTTGTAGGCGTAATGGCTGTTATGGAGCAGTGAGCTTTTAGAACCGTCCCCGAGGGGTCAGTGAGCTTTTAGAACCGTCCCCGAGGGGTCAGTCGGGCTGCTTGGGGTTGAGGGGTATGAGGTTGACGTGATAGAGGTCTTGCGCCTGTAGATGCCCCGCCAGGCAACGGCAGCAAGTATGATAGATATCAGCCGTGATCTTCGGTTTATGGCGAAAACCTTTGCAAAACTCTTCCCACGAAGGCATGCGCGCCTGTCGATCTCGGTCCCAGTAGACGCGCTGATGCAACCCGGATTGCCAACAGACCGCCTGATAAAAACAACGGTGGCATAAAGAAACTAACTGGGCCACGCTAACATGCCCCTGATTACTGCAATAAATATAGTGAAAACGCTCGGCCCAGTTAGACACGTAAAAAGGAATAACCACAGCTAAAACAATCGCCGCAATCAAGTGCGTATCGATAATGGGTACATGAAACACAAACCGCAACACCAGCAGCGTTAACAGAGGCAGCGCAGCTACTAACAACCACGCATAATGCACAACTAACAAGCGCCGCGCATTTTTCGAAAGCTCTTGCATAGAGCAATCTGCCGGCTCAAGACGCGACAAATAAGGTGCTAGAGCAAGCTCTATTTCTCGTTGTTCCATATCATCGGCAATCGGCATAGCCTCTACTAGGTGTCCAGCCTTATTCACCAGAGCAAGTATTCGTGGTTCATCTGCGAGCAGCACGTAGCCAGCTAGGTAATCCCAACTAACCACCATACGCGCATTAGGATAAAAGCCTATGATACCCAGGTCAGCAAAGAGTATTTCGCGGCGGCAGAATAACGACCAACTCAAGAATCCACCTAAGCCAATACCTAAAACTACACGACTCAAAACCATATCTTCGCTAATAGGGGCAAGCATCGCGATAAAAAACCATAGCAACAGCAAACCTTTGGCTAGTAATGTTAATCGCAAAAAAGCAGGCTTAATACGGTATTCCGCACGCCAACGCCGCCACCCACGTGCTATTGCAACATACCTTAGGGATCGCATGTAACGTGGCATCACCTGTAAAGGGTTGCCAATCAAAACTAGCAGACAGCCTGAGGCTAAACTCAAAGCAGCCAAAACAAGTCCCATTCTCATGAGTCACTCCAATCGTGCGCTAACCCAGTTGTCAATGAGGGAAATCATAAATGCAAAAAAGCTATCTATAATGCTTTCGCCTTATCGATAGCTAGTTCCTGCTCAGCACCTTTTTCCATCCGTTTGGCAGGAAAGGGACGAATCATGTCGAAGATAAACTGATGATACGAAAAAGGTAATTTTTATCAAGGAAAGAGGAATTCAAGTGAACTGGTTTAGTCAACGAAAGAAAAGGATTGAGCCTGAGGCAAGACTCGCCCCTACATCTAAAGCGACGTCTGATCATGTGAAACCCGCCGAAAAGGGACTGGCAAGAAAGGCTTTGCACCTGCAAACCTCAGTTGCCAAAGTAACTTATGGTGCCAACTTAATCGAAGCCGCAACCAAGCAGCTGATGAGCGTAATGAACACAATCAACGAACAGACAGCAAAACAGCAAGCTGCTACTCGCCAAGCTTCTGCTATCATCACTGAGCTTAGCGCCTTTAGCCAGGAAGTCTCAGCGTCAGTAAATGAAGTGGGTAGTAGCAGCCAAAAGAGTGCTGAGGCCCTGCAACACGGCAAACAATCAGTTCAACAGTCTGTTACCTTCATCAACCAAATGCAAGATACTGTTACAGCCAATGCCAAGGCAGTGCGCCAACTCGTAGACCAAACCATGGAGATCGACCGCTTTGTGGCCAGTATTCGTGATATTGCTAGCCAAACAAACCTACTAGCGCTTAACGCTGCAATTGAAGCAGCACGCGCAGGAGCAGAAGGACGTGGCTTCGCCGTCGTAGCAAACGAGGTAAAAAGCCTCGCTGAAACAAGTGCCGATTCCGCAGTACAAATTAGTCGGTTACTAGAATCAATTAAGAATGAGGCAGAGCTTACTATCAAGACTATGCAAAATAGCATCAATACGGTTGTTGAAGGCTGCCGCCTAATTACTGATACCGGCACTGCCCTAGATGAAATAATGAATACAGTAGCTGAAACAACAGCGCTTGTAGAAGAAATAAGCTCTGCGGTTACACAACAGGCAAGAAACAACGAACAACTCATGCAGGTCACTGATAATATGCAGAGAGTGCTAGAAAGAGCTGCCTTCTATGTAGAAACCGCCGCGTTCGATACAGAACAACAGCGCACCTCTATGTTAGCACTCCTGCAAGTCACAGAAGATCTGAACCTCATTGAGCAGGAACTGCAGGGAGCACTGCCAGACTCCATAACTCAGGCCGATCTTGAATCCTATACTTCTGGTCTGCCGCAGGATCCAGTAACGCTGGATCCTGCCCTTTCCCGAGATTCTAACTCAAATCATGTCATTCGTGAGATTTTCATAGGCCTACTAACACAAGGAGAAGACGGTAACCCCGTACCTGGCGTCGCTGCTAATTGGCATCTTGAAGACGATGGTCGTACATACTCTTTTCTGCTTCGGACCGACGCCTATTTTCATAATGGCCGACAGGTAACCGCAGAGGATGCCAGGTTTTCACTTGAACGACTTGTCGCTCCTAGCAGCAAGTCGCCCCATGCAGGTTTGATTCAGAACATACAGGGCGTAACTGAGTTTGCACACGGCAAGACAAAACACATTGAAGGAATCAAGGTCCTCGGAAATCACCAGCTATCGATAACACTTGACTCGCCTAACCTCATATTCTTACATAGCCTCGCCAATACAGCTACTGCTATTGTACCGCGAGAAGAAGTAGAGGCACGTGGTGAAGACTTCGCACGCAGGCCAATAGGTTCCGGGCCTTTTATCTTCCAGCACTGGATACCAGGCGAAGAAATCTTGCTAAAGGCAAATGATCGTTATTTTGAAGGGCGTCCCTATATAGACGAAGTGAAATTCCACATTTTCGCAGGCAACGACGCCCTAGTAGCTAGCTTTCTAGAGGGAGAAATCGGGCACTTACGAGTCGACGGCAATAGTTACCCACAACTGTCACAGCACCCCATCTATAGTCAGCTAATGGTCGAGCTAAAGCCCGAGGATATCCAGTATTGCGCCTTAATGAACAATAAGCCTCCTTTCAATAACAAGCTTGTTCGACAGGCAGCCTGTCACGCTTTCAACCGAGAAAAATACCTCCAGGAAGCACTTGCTGGCCGCGCTATTCTTTGCAATAGCCCCCTACCAAGTTACTACACGGAAGGATTGGCTCTTGGCTATCACTATGACCAGACGCAAGCCAAATCCTTGCTAAGTGAGGCTGGTTATCCCCAGGGTTACCCAGAAGAAATCTACTTGCACGTACGTGCCAACAACCATGAGCAAGAAGCACGGGCTAAAGCAATCGCCAACGACTTAAACCAGGTTGGCTTCAATATCAAGATCGTCACTATTCCCTGGACCGAAATGGTAAAGCCTGAGACGATGGCAAAATGCCACATGTTTCTTATGGGCGCTTCTGGAGGCAGCGCAGAGGCCATTAGCTTCTTGGAGCCCTATTTTCACTCACGCGGCATTGGCAAGGGTAACCGCGTAGCCTATAGTAACCCAGACGTCGATCAGCTTCTTGACCAAATAGCAACTATTGCAAATGTAGAGCAACGCCGAGCTATTTACATCAAGGTGGCCCAACAGATTGCAGACGATGCTCCCTGGATCTTCCTTTACCAGCCACTCTACTATATGGCCCGACAACCTTTTGCCAAAGGCGTACGGGTTGACCGAAGTGGCACCGTTAGGCTAAAGAATATCTGGCTAGACAAGTAGATTAGGGAGGTAGCGAAATGAACTGGTTAAGACGCAGGAAGCAAGACCTACCAACTTCGACGATAGAGACACCAACCGAAGCCAAGCAACAAGCTGAGGGCCCCTTACCAATAATGGATAGTGAACTTACGCGCTGTGCTAGGCACTTACACAATGTCATAGCTAAAACCACCTATAGTGCAGACCTTGTCAAACAGACAACCCAACAGCTAATGGGGGTAATGCAGACCATCAGCCAGCAGATGGACCTTCAGCAAGCAGCTACAGACCAGGCGACCACCATAATCACCGAGCTTGGTGCTTTTAGCCAAGAGGTAACGGCATCGGTCAGTGAAGTAGGCGCTAGCAGTCAGCAAAGCTCCGCTGCCTTAGCACAAGGCAAAGAAGCTGTGCGCAAATCTATTTCCTTTATCAACAGCATGCAAGATACTGTAACTGAGAATGCGCAGGCCGTACAACATCTAGTCAATCAAACGATGGGTATCGAGGAATTTGTGGCGAACATACGCGACATCGCCAGTCAAACCAATTTACTAGCCCTCAATGCAGCCATTGAAGCCGCACGCGCCGGAGCAGAAGGGCGCGGTTTTGCAGTTGTTGCCAATGAAGTGAAGAGTCTAGCCGAAACAAGCGCCGAATCTGCCGTAGAGATTGGTCGGTTACTGGAGACTATCAAAAATGAAGCTACGGTAACCATCGAGACTATACAGAGTAGCATCAGTACGGTAGACAATGGCTGTCGCATGATTACCAATACAGGGAGTGCCCTCGACGAGATTATGGGCACTGTCACTGAGACAACCGCAATTGTGCAAGAGATTAGCCAAGCTGTGCACCAACAAACTTTGAATAACGAACGTTTGGTGGCTGTCACTCAGAATAT
>ENA-UOOR01004284-UOOR01004284.1-fermentation-metagenome-genome-assembly--contig:-NODE-4284-length-11509-cov-4.089314_pt1 | contig 11509 bp, 4 predicted proteins | sample MGYA00245780_ERZ724029 | MGnify/ENA primary metagenome ERZ724029 (study PRJEB28704, sample SAMN03018315) | fermentation metagenome | biome: anthropogenic terrestrial biome; feature: soil; material... | reverse complement strand
TTTTAATATGCTCAACTGGTATATCTTTAAATAATAATTTTGGCATTACCTGTAAATAATATTCATACATTATGTCAGGATCTACTGCATCATATGCCTCTTCTATGTTAGAATCAGGAATATGCCCACACATTACCCTTACGATGTCTGCAACATTCATATCATTGTAGCCTTGTTTATCTATTAGTTTCATATTATTTTTCAGGGTTGTTCTGAAGAATTTTCTAAGATTATGTGCTCTGAAAAATCTTCTATCATTCACCATGCTGCCTTGAAAAATAGTATCATTTATAACTGAAAATAGATTAGGTACTGCACCTTTTCGGATAAATGTATGTGTACGATAACTCATAAGTAAAGGTTCATCATCAGTTAAGGGTAATCCTCTTTGATGTCTTTCTTTAAGATGTTCAAATACATAATAAACAAATTCTGGTGTTGCAAATGTTATTTGAATGTTACCTTTCTTTTTAGTTTTTTCTGGAATAATATCAAAACAAGGAATTATTCCTGAAGGATCAGTATAAATAAATTCTTCAAATTTCATTTTTTTCATATAAGGTTTTACACTTTTTTTAAAATCATTAATTGTTAGTTTTATTGCATCACTTGTTCTTAAACCTGAATCTGATAATAATTTTATTAAACTTTTATCTCTCCAATTTTTGGAACTTTCAACTGCTTTTTGAATATCACTTAAATTAGGTAAATCTTTTTTTCTTATACGTTTATGTTGTATTATAAGAGGTATTGACTTTGGAAGATCAATATCATAATATGCAAAAAAGGCTCTAAGTATTCTTTGCTTGTTAAAAAGTGTTGTATTTTGTATTTGTTTATCCTCTTCAAAACGCATATATTGTAAGATAATGCGTGTTATGAATCTATCTTCTTTTTCTATGTATACTTTTTCACCTTCAACTTGTTTATATGGGTTTCTTTGTTCTTTCCTTACTCTTTGTAATAATTCTTCTGGTGTATATCCTGTAGCTTCATATACTTCCTTAAACACAACTTTATAATTATTTATTGTTCCTTGACTAAGTTTTTTGTATATGAACATGTGTTGTAGTTTTGGATCATCTAGAATATTCATGTTTTTTTACTCTCTATTTTTTTTTTAAAAGCTAAATAGGTTAGAGCATTTGAAAAGTAATTAATGCTCATGGTAAAAAGTCATGTATTACCTAGATAATTTGTCATTAATTACATAGTAAATACAGTACTTTTCAGTTTATTTTCTTTACTTTATCATATAATAATCTTGTTACAAAGTATAAAAACTTAAATATTACTTAAAAAAACTTTAAAACATGAAAAATGAGAATAAAAATATAAATGATGCAATTGAAAAAATTGAAAAAATTGAAAAAAATGCAAAAGAAATGTCTGGAGAACATACCATACCATTACCAGATTTACTTATAGATGATTTTATGACAAAATACACAATCTTTTCCAGTTTAGATGAAATGGGAAAAAAAAGTGAAGGAAAAATTGATCCTGAATTAAAATTTAAAAATAATGAAGAATGGAACAATTTTATCAATGAAACCAGTGAATTTGAGGATTGGCAATCAATGGTAAACAAAGCTGCAGGGGAGTATGCAATAAAAAGAATTATGGGCTAATACTATAATAATTTATAGCTCTACCATTAGTAGCATGATTTATACTATCACTAGTACAAGTTTTTAAACCTTTAGTTGGGTCTAAAACTTTATAGTAATCACCACTGTAAGCATAAATAAGAACATAATGTCCATAATTATTTCTATATCTTAAACAGGATGGTTTTGTAGAACCTCCAGTTTGAAGATGTACTAATACTGGTTTTCCTAAATCTAAACTATTTCTAACTGCAGTACCTGATCTTTCAATTATAGTTGCAGTGTATCCAAGTTTTTTTGCTCCTGGAATTACTGAACTTGGATTAGTACCGTTTTTTCCTGTTCCTAATGCTTTTGCACATTCACTTTCAAAGTTTGTGCCTCCACATTTTCCATATGCTGCCATAATTGCATTTGCTAAACTTCTTGGACCACATGTATATCCTGTGCTTTGGAAAAATGATACTACTGGATTATTTGCTGTACTATTCATTGTCACATAATTGGGGTATCTTCCATGTGTACGTATAAATACATTTCTTGATTCAAATAATCCTGCATATTCTGGCTTGGATAAAGTATAGGTTTTATTGTCTGTTGCAATCATATTTATTGCACTAGGTAATCCTCTGTTTGCACTTATACTTGATTGTATTTGTTGTGCTGCAACTTCCATAGTTGATTTTGTGAATCTTTTCCCTGCAGGGGAATCAGTAGTTACATTTGCTGTGCTCATAGTAGTTGTTATATACTTAGGTTCTCTACCTTTACTATTTACAAATGAATTGTAACGTTCAAGCATGTCTTTATATACTGTGTATGTTACATAATCACATTCACTACTATTATCTAATGGAATAGCTCTTTCTTCAGTAATTACTCCACCATCTTTTAAATATTTTTCTACTCTTTTTTTCATATCTAAAAAAGTTGCTAAGCTTATTTTTGTATTTGTATTGTTTAAATTTGTACTCATATTAAAATTCTCCATATAATTTATTAAAAAAAAGTTTAAAATTTTATAATTTTGGTATTATTGGGCAAAAGTGATTAACACTTTTACTATTTATTACACTGGCTGCATATTTTCCCCAATCATGACTACTTGATGGATCAACAACATGGTAATATCCTTTATCTTCATCATATCCAACAATGAGCATGTGATGTCCATAACCTCCACTGTAAGCTCCTGATTCACTCATATAAGTAGTGTGGAAAAGTACAGGTACACCTTTTTTTATATAATTTTTCACATTATCGAAAGTCCTGGTAAATCTATCACCAACAGTGTATGCTTCTTCATTTACTTGTAGACTTGAATCATATCTGTTTAAATTTGAGAAATTATTCCCAATTGTTCGTAAACCATCTTCACCAGTACCTGATGAATTAATTCCTATGATTTTCCCCAAATCTACTTTATATTGAGCATCTCCAGCAACACCAAAGAGTGCAGCTGTTGCATTTCCAAAACTTCGAGGACCACACCTATAATTATCATGATTAATACCACTTCGACTACCTGATTTACTCTTGTTTTGGTAATAGTGTGTTACTGGGAGGTAACTGAATGTTACATTTGCAGGTCCTTTGTAAGTGACTGTGTAATCTGATATTCTAGTATCAATTATGAGGTCATTACGTGTATTGAATAATCCTGTGTATTGTAATTGGGAGAGGGCATAGGTTTTATTTCCTGTACTTACCATTGTAATAGCTCCAGGCAATCCTTCACCACGTAGAATACATGATTGTATTGTTTTTCTAGCTTTTTCAAATGCTGCTTTATTAAATGTTGCTTGCATTAGTTCTGCAGAAGTTGTTGTTTGTAAAGTATCATCTGTTGTAGTGGTATTTGAGGTAGAATTTGTACTGAATGTTTTTAGGTTAATAAAGTTTGTTAAACCATACCTGAATAATACTATTCCTTTTGCCCCCCCATTATATGCACTAGTTATATCTGTTGCTAATTCATTCACGGTTAATGCTGTTGTATTTGAATCTGAAACATAAGTTTGCAAACCAGTATATACTTGTGCACTACTATTTGCTACAAACCATGCAGTAGTGGTTTTAATCCAATTAGTGTCTTGATTGTAATTACCTTTGTAAATCATTGGGCAGATTATATCAAGATGTTTGCTCATTTCTGGAACATCTTGTCCATAGTATTTTGGATTTGATGTTGTTTCTGGCATTATACTTGCACTAACTTTTAGGTTACTGTTTACATTTTTTACTGCAGTACTAATTTGTGATACAAAAGTTGTTATTGCATCTGTTGATCCTGTTGTTTCATAAGCATCTCCCATGTAACGTATATAATCGAGGTGAACACCACTTATTCCTGTAATATTTGCATAACTTACAGCTTCATTTACTTTATTATTTAATAGAGTAGTGTTTATTTCACCATTACTAATCGGATTTGTCCAGCTGCCATCATAGTAACATACTTGCATCCAGATATGTACATTAATTCCAAGTTTTTTTGCTTTAGCAACCCAATTTGTTACAGTAGTAGAGTTACTAACAACTGCTGCATAATTAAGGAAGATTTCACTTATCCCATTATTGGCTAATGTTTGTAAATTTACACTACTCATACTATCTGAACGTACCCAAATAGCACCTGCAAGTCCACTACCATTAGTGGTTGTAGTTGTATTATCTGTAGTTGCATTTGAATTACTTGTTACAGTATAAATATAGTTAGGTTCTCTATTATTTGCACTAACAAAAGTATCATAACGTGATTTCATATCCTGGTAAATTGGATAATATACATAATCTCCTTCAGTACCTTTCACATAGATTCTAGTTAAATCTGTTACAGCATTACCTAATTTTCCAACATAAATCATCATGTTTTTAAAATCTGCTAATAATACTTTAGAAGGACTTACACCAATATTTACATCATCTTTTACACTTGTTTCAGTTGAAGAATTAATTCCAACACTATAATATTCTAATTTATTAACATAATCTCTAGTTGCAAAAGTATCAATAGTATTAAAATCACATTCACTTATCCAACCATTCGGATCTACAATTTTATACTTTCCATTATCGATTCCATAAATTACTATTGCATGTACTGCTGCAGTTTTCCATCCTTCACAGGTTAATTTTGAGGTTTCGATTACTGCATAAACAAGTTTTCCTTCATTTATTGCAGTAATAACACTTGCACTATCTCTAGTAATTTGTGTCATAATGTATCCATATTTGCTTGCTACTTGAGCTGTTATTTTTGTAGCATTCCAATTTGCAGTATTAATTGATTTTGCTTTTGCCATCAAAGTGCTTTCACTTAGAAAATCTCCATAGAGTAATTGCATTATATATGATAAACTGTTTACACTACAAGTATTTCCTGTTTGCCAAATACCAACGAGTGGAGTATTTATTATTAATTGTCCACTTGAATATCTTTCAATTCCAGCAGGATCTGTTGTAGTAACTTTTCTTTCAATATTAGCTTTATATGTCATACTTGTAGGTTCTGATTTTAAGGCACTCCACGTTGAGTTTCTTTGAAAAATTAACCTGGAATATTGTTCCTGGTTAAACCTGTATGTTCGACCATTGAAAATTTCAGTTGCAAAAACATATTCTGGTAGTGTATGATTTTTTATGATTCCTTGTCTTACCTGACTACAAATATAACTCATTTGACCTTTACTAAAACTTATTCCATCAATTGCATCTGTATAAGTTGTTTCATCTACTACTGTTGTGTCTGTTTCTTCACCGCTAGGTATTTCAACGTATTCACTTACGACATTTATTGTATTGGTTTTTGTTGCACTATTGGTTGTTTCTGTTGTTGCTACAGTAGTTTTACATGTATATGTACCTAATCCAAGATTGATTTGGAGTTTAGCTATTCCTTTACTATCAGTTTTCACATAATATGTTTTACCAATAGTTTTAGTACTAGTATTAGTTGTTGTAGTATCTGTAGTGGTATCAGTAGTGTCAGTAGTGGTATCTGTTGTAGTAGTGACTTCGACTGCAGATGTTAATTGTTTATAGTTTGATCCATACTTCTTTTCTTTTCCACATGTTCCACAAAAATCTGCACCACAATTAGAACATGTTAATTCTCCTTCTGCAACTCCTTTAGGATTAAATTTTAGTGATGCACCACAGTATGGACATTTACTTAACCAGGTGTTAGTACTTAAAACATAACCTCCAGAGTGTCCTTTATTACATGATGGATAAGTTGTTACTACCATACATGTTTGACCATCTGCACTTTTTCCTTCATGATATGTTACTCCAGCTTTTGCTCCAACAGCAGTACCAGTATCAGTATCTGTAATAGTTGTGATTTCTGGATCTGTTGCAACTTCAGTTGAAAGATAAAAACTTACTGTTACTCCTGCAACTGTTTCTAATGTTCTAGCATTTTTCACTGTAGCTGTGAAATATCTACCTTGACCTACTTGTTGTTTAAAGTCACCTTGAGTTGTTAATAATATATCATCTTTAGTTGCACTATCAGATAGAGCAGCATTACTAATAGTAATCTTGTTACTACTTGGAGTTCTATTATTTTTCACAGTTTTAGTTACAGTAGCATGAAGAATTTCATCCTTAAAAGGAATTTTTAAGTAAACTTTATCTCCAACGTTGTAAGTTTCAGTACCATTTGTAATGATCCTTAAGTCTGTAACTGTTGCCTCAATTGTAACTTCAGGATTTCTTTTATCCATGATTTTATTAGCACAATCATTATAAATAGCATACTTATCAGTATCTGTAGTAGAAACTGTACCTATCTTGGGCACAGCATCACGTAAAGCCACATTATCCATTGCAATGTCATCAGGTTTTAAAAGAATTTTATCATATGTTTTTTCATTTGTAGTGTCATCTTCCAGGTAAATTTTATCACTATTTTTAGCAAAAGGTGCATCCCAGTAAGCAGTATAATTTGGTGTTCCATCACTGTTTTTTTCAACAATCATGGGAATGGTTTCACCATCTTGAACTGAAAGACCTAACCAGTCTAAAATAGTTTGTCTTAATGAATTAATATTATCAACATTTACTTCACTAGTTTCACTACTTTCACTTGTACTAGTAGAAACTGTACCTTTAGTCTGCATACTTAATAATGGTTGTATAGCAGCAAAACAATCAGATTCATTAACAGTATACTCAATATGATCAGTATTATAACCAACCTGAATAATTTGATTAGGTTCACTATGATTCTTACCAAGATTACTAGAACTAACAAAGTCTAATGTTCTTTGGATAATGTTAGATCCATCAAGCTTTTTATAATGAGGGATGAAATAGTTTCCAGTACTGGTTTCAACATCACGGAGTAAACTCATTAATGTCATTGTACCTGAAGGATAAAAATCTTTACTTGTAGGGTCATCGTATTGTCCAATAGTGTAATAATCACCAAATCTTACATTTAACCAATCCTTTGTAATTGTAATATGTTCCAATGCAGCGTAAGCATAAGCTGGAACATAATTTAGTTCCACCATTACATCTTCTGCATTGACTTCAATTTCATCTTCATCCCAATAATTAACAGTGAAACTACTATCAATCACATAAAGACAAGCTTCCATGTCCTGATTTTCTGGTATCCATATCTTGTTACCTGGTTGATACCAATTTTTCGGATACGCTCTAAAGTCATCATTAATGGGATGGGTAATTTTAATTGATCTGATTTTTTTCTGTTCATTTGTTTCTTGTATTTGTACAAATTCAGGATTTAACCAACAAATTATTTGTTCATCTATATCCAAGATTATAACATCACTAAAATTCATCACAATGCCTCTCTATAAGTTACACTTTGAATTGTACCTGTTGTTCCTGCATCGAAAAAGTAATTTCCAATCAAACTAAAGAAGTCACTGTTTAAATCAACACTACTTGTAATATCATAACTAACAGAATCACTAATTATTCTTTCAACTGTTCTGGTTTTACAATTTATTCTTATTATATCCCCTGAAACAATACTAGTATTCCTGATTGTAATACTTTGATTACTTTTTGTTTCATTTAAGGTGATTTCATTACTATTAGCTTTAAAGAGGATTATAGGATTCACTTTTTCAATACTAGTAATTTTACCACTTGAACCAGTTACAGTAAGATCATTACTATATGCACAACCCTCCGGTATGAAAAATTTAATTTTCAATTTATGCTGACCATGATCTATAGAGTCTTCAATTTCATCTTTTAAAATATAATTCCAATATCGACCAGGCATATCGTCAAGTCTAAGTTGTTTATAAATAGGTTTATTATTCTTATCCCTTTCATTACTAACAAGTTTTACAAATTTTTCAATAAGAATCATAGCTTCATCATGACTACAAGCATTCACAAGACAATCCAATTGTATAGTTTTATCTTTCACATTCATCAGGTATTCAATAGCAAAATCTGAACCATCTTCACGATGTTCTTTTAAGGTACTGTTTACACCATGCCCTAAATCTCTATCAGATAAAAATATTCCATAGTATTGGCATTGATCATAATTAATACTGAATCCTTTCGCTTCTAAATTTGTATCATCAATATATCCAACATCTAAATAGAAGTTTCGAAGATTTAATGTTAATGGATAATTATAAGGATTTTTAATTATGATATCAAAAAATAAGTCCTTAAAATTTGTTAAATCATTATGATTGAAATTCCAAATATCATTATCAGAACCTAAAGAGAACATTCCATCGTTTACTGGTATGTTTTCTGTTTTTGTTTGGAAACTTGAAAGTGAAGCATATAATATTGTATTGAAAATACTTGAAAGATTACTTCCAATGTAAAAATTGATTTGGATTCCTTGAATAACAATATTTTTTATTGTTTCTAACCCACTGAAATTTATATCTGAAAATCTTATTCTACCTGAATCTGTTTGTGCTGGAAGAATAAGTGTTGAAGTATCAGTTTCTTTTAAAAGGTTTTGTAAAGGTTCTGGGAATAATGCTCTTTCAATTAAACCAGTGTAATATTCTTTTTCAACAATGCAGGGTTCTGTGAAAAGTATATCCATTTTTTCAGGAGTATTTTCAACATATCCTCCAGTCCATACAAGGAATACTGGTTTATTTTCATCATAAATAAAATCAAGTTCTTCTCTTATGTATCTATTCCAATGTGGAATTATGTTTGTAAATTTACATTTATTTATATCAAATTCTTCTTCTTGACAAATTCCAAAACGATAATTTAAATTTCCAGTATACACAATTACACTATTATCTCTTTCTAATACTTTCATGTAGGAAGCTACAGTATATTGTACTCCATTACTTAATTTTTCAAGTGTATTAGTATCTAATTTTATAAATGAGTAGAAAGGAATTGAATAATTTGGATCTATAATGTAACAGGTGAAAATTTGATCTTGTATTTGTATTGTTTGTTGTCCTGGTGTTGATGGGATTTTTACTTTTATAGTAGCATTTTCAACTCCATCTTCTAGACTGGTATTCCAAATAAAAATATTGTTTTTTTCTGTTCTTTCTATATTTCCTTTAGTACTGTCTAATGTGGCTTCAAGGAAATTCCAATTTTCGGGTAGGGTTATTGTTAGAGGTTGTAAATTGTAAGGTCTACTAGTACTGGTTATTTTTATGTTAAAATTGTATTCATTATTTGTTAATTTTGTTGGGTTAATGTATACATTTTCACAACTTAAAGTGTAATTAAGGATTGGGGCATTAATATTTATTACTTCTGTAATATTTGTTCCAGTACTTTCTTCATTTATTAATATATTATATTCTCCAGTGTCCCCTACAGCTTGTAATTTTAAATTCATAATGGAAGGATTATCTGTAAGTAATGTGCTCCAAATAAGCTTTCCCTCTTGAACAATTATTTGTCCTTCCCCTTTTCCTTCTAAAAAACTAATTGATGAAGGTAACTGTATATCAATAAAGGTTAAATATAAACCATTATTTGAATTATTAGTATTCTCAATTTTAAGGGATAAATTAAATTGTTCTCCTGTTGCGGGGGTTGGGTTAGATACATTTCCACTTAAAAAGTAGGTGGGGAGAGTGTAGTCTAGTTCTATCCAAACATATTTTAATAATAAATCTCCACTTTGATTACTAGTATTTGCAGGGTATTCAATACTTACCCCAAAACCTGGATTAGTTACTTCTTCAATTGTTAATTTATTGTTTTCTCTATACACTTTATAATCTGTACTAGTGTTAGGTACAGAAGTACCATATGCAGAACCATATCCTCCAATTAATTTGAATAATGGTGCTGCAATATTCAAGTTTCCAGTATAATAATGTTCATACCCAATACGAACAGCAGTGATTATTGCACCTTTAGGAATACTAAAATTAAATTTAGTAAGTTCTATTTTTGCAGGTTTATTATTGGGACTGGATCCTTTTGTAATATCGTTACAAATTGCATAAGTTTCAGCATCTGTATTAAGATTATTTAAATCTGTCCATTCTGCAATATTTTTTCCATTGCCCTGGTAAAATTCAGTGGCAAATCTTCGCATAGTAACCATATTATTTATCCCCCATTATAAGTAATATTCTTTGTAACTGTACAATTGTTATGAGTAGAATCACCAGCATAACTAACATTTAAGATTATTGTCATGCTATCAGTTAGATTCATTTGCAATCCTGCAAAATTCCCACTAAGCCCATAAACTTCACCATTAGTATCCGTGTTTCCACTATATGTTTTACTTTGATTTGTACTCTGATTTGTAAGAGTAATAGCCACATAAGCTCCAGGTATACCTAAACCTTGATAATTAAGTAATCTTGGATTTAAAATGTCACCTTTAGATAAAGAAGATGGAATATTTGTAAAACTAGTAACATAAGCATCATAAGTTGATACTGTTACAGATGAACTTGAAGTACCTGTAATATTAGTATTTCCTGCATAAGTTGTGTAAAAACTCCAAGAACCATTAGTAGTAGCAGTAATAGGTATAGTGAAAACATAATTCCCACTTGAATCAGTAGTAGTTGTACCACGAGATACACTTCCTTGATGCAATATAATTTGTTGCCCAGAAAGAGCAGCACCATTTGAAGTTAATTTCCCACTGATAACAAGTGATTGCCCACTATGTATTTCAAAAGTATTACTATTTGCAACTATAGTAAGGGAACTGTTTTGTTGATAAACACTAACACTAATTTCATCACTTTTCTTTCCAGCATAACCTTTTGTAGCAGAAAATAGTGCATAATAATTCCATGATCCTGGTGTTGTAGCAGTATTCTGTTGAGTAAAACTACCTTGACCATTACTATTTGTAGTAACAGTGCTTAGTTTGCTACTTCCTTGATAAATTTCAACACTTTGATTCGATATAGGAGTTCCAGAATCTTCTGTAAGTGTAGCTGTAAATATTACATCATCACCACCAATACTTACACTACTAGCACTACTAGTTAAAACAAGATTTGTACTTACAACATATACAGTTATAAGAAGATTATTACTAGTATTACTTTTATAACTAGTTGTAGCTACAGTTGTTGCTTGGAAATAAAAGTTTCCACCATACTGTGCAGTAACAGTTACACTTATACTAGCTTTTCCAGTTGAAGTAGTTGTACTATTACCAACCAACAAATTGTTTTGGTAAAAATTCACATTGATTCCAGATAAAAGATTACTATTTGAATCAGTAACAGTTGCTGTAAGTGTAATAGTTTCACCATATCGTGCACTAGTTTTATTACTACTAATTGAACAATTCACTGATTGCTGTGTTGGAGATGTGACAGTAATTGAAGTAGTTGCACTTCCTTTGTAAGTGCTTGAATTTACAATATTTGCAGTATAAGTATAAGTACCAGCATTCACATTCGCGGCAGGAACAC
>ENA-UOOR01004280-UOOR01004280.1-fermentation-metagenome-genome-assembly--contig:-NODE-4280-length-11510-cov-16.175382_pt1 | contig 11510 bp, 8 predicted proteins | sample MGYA00245780_ERZ724029 | MGnify/ENA primary metagenome ERZ724029 (study PRJEB28704, sample SAMN03018315) | fermentation metagenome | biome: anthropogenic terrestrial biome; feature: soil; material... | reverse complement strand
GTAAGTGGTATACTTTTCGATTAGAATGTGGGGTATTATTTAATTAATATATACAATTTACGATGCATTAAAACGTGCTATTCCGAGAAGTAATTCGTGGGAACAATTGGAAAAGCAATTGAAAAAAGACGGTATCACATTTCAATTTAAAACGAGCGGAAGTAACGAAAAAATCCAGGGAATTATCTTCGAAAAAGACGGTTTAAGGATGAGTGGCTCAAAAGTGGACAGGGAGTGCAGCTTTTCGAAAATCGATTGGGAAATCAAAGATAACGCCCTTGAAACGCTGCAAGAATCCGAACGACAATTGGATAATTTGTTAACCAATCAGCTGTCGTTAACAAACGAAGTAATCGGAGCCATTGACTCGCTTTTCTCATTTCTGTCGGATTCCCTGGGATCGTTTCTAGAACCGAGCGGCCCGCATTATGATGCAACTCTTGCGGACTACATCAAAAGGATAAGAGTCAAGAAGAATGCCCGGTTGAATAGGGTACGTATAAGCAGGGTGCACTTTTAAATTCAACAATTAAGCAGTTTAACAAAATAACAAAACAACAAAACAACAAATTAAAAACTATGACAACAACAGATAATGACAACATCTTGATGATGTTTGAAGAAATCAACCAAAAGTTGGACAGAACTAACCAACAAATTGAAAAAATCGGGCAAAAGCAGCCAGAAGAAACCGATAACGAGCAAATATTGGAACTCAAAACAGTGATGGAAGACTTTCACGAAAGCCAATCCGAAAAACTGGATGAGATTGGAAATGCAGTCCGTAAAGGAAAACGAAAAATTGAATTTTCTCCCAATTCGGTGAACACGATAATCGTTTTATTTTCACTGATGGTGTTTGTATTGGGCTTTCTTTGGTGGAATGCCAGACTGCACGAACAATTGGCACAATATGTAGATAACGATTTGAAATACAGGTATGTTCTGATGCAAGGAGAAACAACGCCGAAAATCTTGAACCAACTGGAGGATATTTTCGAAAACAAGAGTGACAGTGCTAAAATTATCCGTAAACAGGTAGAAAGTTACGAGAAAAGCTTGTTGGAAGAACTCAAACTCTTAAATAAAGCAAAGTTAAAAGAACAGAAAGCAGAGCAGTTAAAGCAGGAAGCGGAAAGTTATAGGCGGAAATAAGCGCTACTCAATGAAGTGATAGTAAAAAGCGGTGTGATATATTCACATACGCACACCGCATCAATAATTTTAAACTTTAATTTTTTTGAAAAAGACAATTTTTCGGCATTTCTGCCTCTCACTCTTTAGAATGAACAAAAGTATTGTGAAAATATAATATTAAAATATGTTCTCCAAATTAATTTCGTCAAAAATAGAATTTAGCTAGAATCTTAACAATTCATAGATTTGAAAAAATGTTCAGTTTTTCATTTTAGTATCGGACGTGTTCATTATTTTAGCGTGTTCATTGACAATGAACATAGAATTTAATCGAACACATAAACAAAAAAATTCAAATCAGTGAATTTTTATTTTTCGAATAAACACATTGTTTTTTCACATCACAGCAATTGATTGTCAAATCAATATTTTATATCTTTGATAAATATTTACTCTAATCGATCAAACACAAAGCTTTCAATGATACTTAGCTGGAACGAAATTAAAGACAGGGCAATCAAATTTTCTAAAGATTGGGAAGATGGTTGGAATGAGAAAGCTGATGCGCAATCTTTCCTTATTGACTTTTTCAATGTTTTCGGAATATCGCGCCGTCGCGTTGCTACTTTTGAACATAGGATAAAAAAACTCGATGATTCCAAAGGATATATCGATTTACTTTGGAAGGGCAACATTCTTATTGAGATGAAAAGCAAAGGCGAAAACCTAGAAAAAGCATACCGCCAAGCCATTGACTATACATATGGATTAAAAGATTTTGAATTGCCTAAATTTCTATTAGTTTCTGATTTCGAGAGATTTGTTCTATATGATTTGGAAGAAAAAAACGTTTCAGAATTTAAACTAATCGATTTAATTAAAAATGTGGAATTGTTTGGCCCGATGATTGGCTATCAAAAAACCACATATAAAGAACAAGACCCGGCAAATATTGAAGCAGCCGAGTTAATGGGTAAGCTTCACGACCGGCTAAAAGAGATTGGCTACTCGGGACACTCTTTGGAAGTTTACTTGGTTAGGCTATTGTTCTGTTTATTTGCCGATGATACTACCATTTTCGAGAAACAGCAGTTTTTAGATTACCTTACTCAACGAACTAATGTTGACGGAAGCGATTTAGCATCGAAGTTACAGGAGCTTTTTCAGGTACTCAACACGCCACAAGCATCACGTTTTAAAAATCTGGACGAACAATTAAATGAATTTCCATATATCAACGGAAAATTATTCGAAGAGATATTGCCTATTGCCAGTTTTGACGCTAGTATGCGTCAAGCATTGCTCAACTGTTGCACGCTGGATTGGAGTAAAATATCGCCTGCTATTTTCGGCTCTATGTTTCAGAGTGTGATGAACCCCGTGGAACGAAGAAATTTAGGAGCACACTATACAAGCGAAAAAAACATTCTAAAACTGATTCGGCCATTGTTTCTCGATGAACTTTGGAAAGAATTTGAGGATGCTAAAAATGACAAAAGAAAACTCACACAACTTCATTCAAAAATCAGTAAACTAAAGTTTTTAGACCCAGCGTGTGGCTGTGGTAACTTTCTTGTTATTACCTATCGGGAGCTTCGGTTACTTGAGTTGGAAATATTCAGAGCGTTGAATAAGTCCGGCCAAAGAGTTCTGGATGTAGGGAACTTAGTTCTATTAAATGTTGACCAGTTTTACGGAATAGAATTTGAAGAGTTTCCAGCACGTATTGCCGAAGTTGCCATGTGGCTTATTGATCATCAAATGAATATGATGGTAAGCCAAGAATTCGGAGAGTACTTTGTGCGCTTACCACTTAAAAACTCAGCCACAATAATAAACGATGATGCGCTGGAAATCAATTGGGAAGATGTGGTAAGCAAATTTGACCTGAATTACATTCTTGGCAACCCGCCGTTTAGCGGTTCTAAGATAATGTCGCAGCACCAACGCAACCAAGTTGTCAGAGAATTTAATAATAAACCTGGAAGCGGAACGCTCGATTTTGTGGCAGCTTGGTATGCCAAAGCTGCCAAATACATTAGAAACACCAATATTAAAGCAGCTTTTGTTTCTACAAATTCCATTGTACAAGGTGAACAGGTGGGTATTCTTTGGGATGAACTTTTAAGCAGATACGATATTAAAATTCACTTCGCACATAAAACATTCAAGTGGGAAAACGAAGCTCGCGGAAACGCCGCCGTCTATTGTGTTATTATTGGTTTTGCCAATTTTGACACCAACAATAAACTTATTTACGAGTACGAAGACATAAGCAGCGAACCGCACGCAATAAAAGCAAAAAACATCAATTCCTATTTGGTTGACGCCGGCAATACATTGATAACTACCCGAAGAAGTCCTGTCTGCAATGTTCCGCCAATGAGTTTTGGGAATATGCCATTAGATGGCGGAAATCTGCTTCTCTCAGACGATGAAAAATCTGATTTTTTGTCTAAAGAGCCTCTTGCAGAAAAATACATTTTACCACTAATTTCGGCAAGAGAGTTTTTAAACAATCAGGAAAGGTGGTGCCTGTGGTTGGTGGATGCAAACCCCAACGAGCTAAAACAGATGCCCGAAGTGCTGAAAAGAATAGAAGCGGTAAAGCAATTCAGATTGTCAAGCCCACGTAAACAAACTGTTGAAAAAGCAAGCATGCCTTCTATTTTTGGAGAAATTAGAGATTTTGGAGAAAAATTCATTGTTGTTTCTCGTGTTTCATCTGAAAATCGAAAATATATTCCGATGGGGTTTTTCGATAAAAACAGTATTGTGAGTGATACTTGTATGGCAATTCCTAACGGCACTTTATACAATTTCGGAGTATTGATGTCAGAAATGCACATGACCTGGGTTAAATATGTGTGTGGACGGTTAAAGAGTGATTTTCGATATTCAAAAGACATTGTTTACAATAATTATCCTTGGCCCGACAATCCCACTGAAAAACAAATTGCAATCATCGAAGAGAAAGCACAAAAAGTATTGGATATTCGTGCCCAATTTCCCGAAAGCTCGCTTGCCGATTTGTACGATCCTCGCACAATGCCCGCAGAATTGGTTAAAGGACATCAGGAATTAGACAAAGCAGTGGATTTGGCATATCGTCCGCAACCATTCCCCAACGAAGCAAAACGCATGGAGTTTTTGTTTGATTTGTATGAAAAGTATGTGGGGGAGTTGTTTGTGAAGAAGAGTAAGAGGAAATAATCATAATCAATAATAACATAAAATTTAATAGTATGGCAAGAGAAAGCGTGTTATCAATTTCAGATAAAGAGGCAATAAAAATTGAAAAATTAATTTTTCACATAATTATATCTGAAGACGCTCAGCCAATTTTTTTAGAAGAATTAGTGATAAATGCTGAACAACAAATTTTTTTCAAAAACAGGTTAGCCGATGCAGCACAAGGAAGACAATATATTTTTACTTCAGACGATCCATTGATAAAAAAATTGACAAAGAAAATTATACTAGCCTCTGATAGCGAATTTTTAGATATTTCAAAAGAGATTGCAAATAGTTTCCATATTGCTCATAGAGGAAAAAGTACGAATAATGGAGTTTTTATAATTTCAATAGCATCTATAAAAAAGAGAAAACTTTTGTTCCTAATAAAATTAGATCATAAAAAAATATATGAATATGTTTTACAGGGGAATAAGGCTTTATTAAAGGAGGTGAGAAATACTTTTAGTGAAGATAAATCTGCTATTCAAAAAGTTGCATTGATTGATATAGATTCAGATGTTGTTTGGGATGTATTGGTTTTTGATAGAAGTAAACCAGGTGGAATTACTGATTTTTTTGCTCGTTTTCTGTCAGTATTGCCTAGAGAAACTGAAAGAGATTTAACTATTAAGCTTCAATCAGCAGCACGAAAATGGGCATCAGAAAACAAAAAAAATATTGATCCAGATCAAGAACCATCATATTATAAAAACAGAGCTAGAAACTACCTTATGAATACAGATTTATTTGACACTTCAGATTATATAAATCATGTAATTCAAGATGACGATGAGGATAGACGCTTAAAACTTAAAAAATCATTAAATGAATATTTAGAGAATGAGGGATTAGCAGGTCAGGAATTTACTCCCCAAAAAGAAGCATTGACACCCAAAGAACAAAAGAATATACGTCAAACTGCAGAGGGTGTCAAAATAGAATGGCTTGGAGATATGTCTGAAAACAATTTGGATATACCTACTCAGGCCAACCAAAACGGCGAGATTATTATTACAATTAAGACAAGTAGTGTGTCTGAAATTCAATAAATATGTTTGCACAACTATTCGAAAGAATTAAGTCAATTGAAAGTATTTCTCAGAAAGAGAGTTTTGTTGAGAAATGGAATGTTATATCATTTTGTGGATTTTATGATCCTCATAATAGTATTTATTTTGAGGGATTAGATAGTGAGCTTGCAAAATTAGAAATCGGTAATTCCGTTAACTATTTTGTTGGGAATGTAAAATGTCAAAACATTCAAGAGTTTATTAATGATATTCAACAAAATGATGAATGGAAAATTAATATAAATAAGAATGTGTTATTAAGCAAAAGCATAAATGATAAAAATTTCAATTTTTTCTATTCAAAAGAATGTTTCATTGAATGGGTAAAAAACACGAATCCCTTTTTAGAGGACTATCCTCTTAATAATCAATCCATATTTATTGAAGTCAATAAACTTGAACGCGCTTTTGGGGGCTTTAATTTTGTAGTATATGATCCAAATAAAGAGAACAGTGAATTAGACACTATCAGTTGGGAAAATTATGATGAAAGTCTAATTTTGGATAATATCCATATTATAAGTAAATCAAAAATAGTTATAAAGCCACGAAATCATTATGTATCTTTTGGTGAATTGACAGATGAGTCAAAATACTTTTTTCGGAATTCAATTTTGATTCTTATATCTTGCCTATGTAATGAATTCTATGAAAATGACAATATTATTTTAAGAGGAGTACGTAGAATCGAACTTAGGTTAGGACTAAACTACTTTGGTAAAGAAACTTCATTTGAATATCAAGAAAAATTATCTAATGCTGTAAAATGGATTTATCAATCCATGGAACGAAGCGATTTGCGACTAAAACTATTATTAGAGAGAATTACTTTAGATATAGATTATAATTTACCTTATATTCAAGGATTATATGGTATTATTGATAATGCGACTCGTCAAGCCAAAGAAAGATATTCTTTTATTATTTACGACAGAAAAGACTTGTACCAAAAAGAATTAAAAAGTCTTCTTATTGATTTAAAAAATCTAACGGATCTTTATTCTAACAAACTGCGTTCTTTATTAAGCAATTTATTAAGAGATGTATTAGCTGCTTTCATACTGGTAGGTATAACTTTATTTTCTAAAACAAATGAAATAGAAAAACTTTTTGACAACTCGTTAATTACATATGTATTTTTTGCTTTCGGTATTTATTTTATTCTGTCTGCTACTTTCCAGTTAAGTATAGATTTATTTGATGTTCTTAGAAGTAGTAAAGAATTTGATTATTGGAAAAATATTAGTCACGAATATATGCCTAAAACTGACTTTATTAAACATAAATCAGAAACATTAAAAAAAAGAGCCATCGGAACTTTTATTATATATGGAATTATTATTCTATGTTATATTGGTATAGCAATTGTATGTTTTAATTTTCCTTATATTTGGTTCAAAATCATAAAATAAAATGATTCAATTCTATAATACACGAATTACAAATGTAGTAGTACATTTTGTTGGTAATAAAAATAATGATGAAAAAGTTCGATGTTCAAGATCAATGATAGAGATTGATGACAGTATTGAACATGTTTTAATCAATTATTTCATAAGACCCTTCTTAAATCTGAATGAGCTATACTCTTTTGTACATGGAATTGATTTGCAGTTTAATGAAGTTTATAGTTCTATAATATCAATTTTTGACAATTCAGAGACGTTTTTTAAGCAATCAACAAACCTTTCTAAACATTTGTATGAGCTAAGTACACACCCTAAAATAAAAGGAGGAGAGTTTTATGTGGTTTATTTCAAAGATTGCATTGTTGATGGTATTACAACAGATGCAGTAGGATTATTTAAATCTGAAAATAAAGATACCTTTCTAAAAGTATATCCAAAAGAGGACAGTTTTGCAATAGAGAGTGAAAAAGGTGTCAATATTAATAAGCTCGATAAAGGTTGTTTAATTTTCAATATTGAAAAAGAAAGTGGTTATGTAGTGTCTGTTGTGGATAATACAAATAAAGGTGCTGAAGCTAAATATTGGTTAGAGGACTTTTTAAACGTAAAACCACGTAATGACGAATATGCAAAAACCCAAAGTACCCTTACGTTATATAAATCATTTATCACAAAAAAGGTGTCTGAAGATTTTGGAATGAATAAAGCTGAACAAGCAGCATTGTTAAATAAATCACTGGTTTTTTTTAAAGAGAATACGGAGATATCTTTATCCGATTTTGCTAAAGAAGTTATTAAACAACCGGAGTTAATTGAAAGTTTCAACCAATACAAAAATCAATACGAAAAGGAACATGAAATAGAAATCGGCAACAGTTTTAGAGTTTCAGAGAGTGCAGTGAAGAAACAAGCGCGAAAATTCAGAAGTGTAATAAAATTAGATAAGAATTTCCATATCTACGTTCACGGCGATGAGCATTTAATTGAACAAGGCGAAGACAAAGATGGATGGAAGTATTATAAAATATTTTATAGAGAGGAGAGTTAATTTTATATGATTAGCAGAAGACGAATAATTGGAACTACAAATTTAAAACTTACCTGTAATAAACAAGTTTTAATAGATATAATTGAAGATTACATAGAAAAAAACGAGAACAGTTTTTCTTTCAAAGAACTATACAATTATATTAAACATATTGCAAACGAAAATAATTATTTTGATAAAGAACCAAATACAGAATATTCTCAAATTGAACTATTAAGTGTTGATGTTCAGACGGTCAATTTAATTATATGGGAGAAAATTTGGAATAAAACGCTAATCATTGATTTTTACAAAAATTTATATAGACAATATCCTGAAGAATTTTACTTTATTAAAGTAAGAGAATCACGGGATTAATTAATAATACACGATGCTTACCCACACCCAACTTACTCACCTCCTTTCTACCCCCGAGAGTTCGCATGTAGAACGCACCATATCCACTGATAATATGGACAAGTTTTGCCAGGCTATTTGTGCCTTTTCCAACGATGTTTCGGGAAGTGGCGAGAACGGCTATTTGATAATCGGTGCGAACGACAACGGCTCATTGTCCGGTCTGAAAGTGGACGACAAACTGCTCTTGCAAATATCCAATATCCGCACTGATGGAAATATTTTGCCACAACCGGTAATGACCGTAGAGAAATTCACTTTCGACGAGGGCGATGTTTTGGTTGCAGAAGTTCAGCCGTCGGAATTTCCGCCCGTTCGCTATCGTGGGCGTGTTTGGGTGCGTGTTGGTCCGCGGAAAAGCATTGCCACGGAAGCCGAAGAAAAAATCTTGACCGAGCGTCGCTTGTCGAATGTCCACACTTTTGACGCGATGCCTTGCTTGGGAACAAGCATAAATGATTTGGACGTGAAACTCATCAAAAAAGAATTTCTACCCAAAGCCGTTGCCGAAGAAATTTTGGCAGAAGACAAACGCAGTATCGAAGATCAACTTGCATCGCTCGGATTTTACGACTTGCGATACAACTGCCCTACCAACGGTGCTATCATTCTTTTCGGCATAAATCCCGAACGATATCTGCACGGTTCATACATCCAGTATGTTCGTTTCAAAGGGAAAGACCGAGCCGGCGACATTATCAACGAGCATAAATTTGGCGGGAATTTAACCAAAGAATTGCCCAAAATCGACACGTTTATCGAAACCAGCATTTCTCAGAAACGCCCTATTCCGGTAAGTGTTTTGCGTGAAGAAACCGTTTCCAAGTACCCATATTGGGCTACCCGTGAGTTGCTGATGAACGCCATTATGCACCGTGATTATGAAACCAACGCTCCCGTGCAGTTTTACGAGTATGACGACCGCATTGAAATACAAAATCCCGGCGGACTCTACGGCAAAGTAAGTCCGGCTAATTTCCCCAATGTGAGCGACTATCGTAATCCATTTATTGCCGAAGCTATGAAGGTATTGGGCTATGTCAATCGTTTCAGTCGTGGTGTGTATCGGGTGCAGAAAGAATTGGTTGAGAACGGCAACGGTGAAGCTGTTTTCGATTTTTCATTGATTACGGCTTTTCGAGTAATGGAAAAAGTAACGGATAAGTATTTTGAAGAAGGATTTGGGACAGATAACATCCAAGAAAATCAGGATAACGTCCAACAAACGTCCAACAAACGTCCAACAAACATCCAACAAACATCCAACAAACGTACAGCAAACGTTCAAGAAGAAATTATGGAGATAATAAAAGATAACCCATTTATTACCCGAAAAGAATTAGAAGTACAATTAGGATATTCTCACGGAAAAATAAAATATCATATCTCTCAATTAACTAAACAAGGCATTATCAAACACGAAGGAGCTACAAAATCCGGTAAATGGGTAATTATTCAAAACGACTAATATCAAAATTATCGATATTGCTAATGTTTTTAAGAGAATGCTCTTATAATGACCGAACAGAAATAGCTACGAGTAAGAACCAATAAATTATGAATATCGATGAAGTTTCTTTTGACACCCTGCCAAAAGCGGTTGCTCATTTAATGCGAGAAGTAGCAGACATTAAATCGCTATTAGAAAAAATGCAAACACTTGCAGTTTCTACAAAAAGGCATCCTATTGGAATTGATGATGCCAGTAAGATTCTTGGTAGAGCTAAACAGACAATATACTCACTTGTCCATCAACGAAAGATACCATGTTATAAAAATGGCAGAAAACTTTATTTCTTCGAAGATGAATTATTGTCGTGGATTGAAAGCGGAAAAAAGAAAACTATGCTGGAAATTGAAGAGGAAGCAAATACTTGGATTGCCCGTAGAAAGAACAAGTAGATTAATAGATCGAGAATTTTTCATCATCCATAATCTGTAATCTGTAAATCGCCCGTTATTGGCGGACGATTTAAGACATGCTTAAATCAGACTGTAACAAATCGTCAGTTGGCAACTGACGATTTAAGATGCGACGCTACGCTTCAATGCTTATAATTTCAGTTCCGGTAAACTGTCAATCGCTTTTTGTTTCAGTTCGTCAACAGCGCGGGTGTATTTTTCTGTGTGCTGCAAGCCACTATGTCCCAGCAAACTTGCAACGGTTTTTATATTGGCACCGTTATTCAAAATGTTTACTGCAAACGAGTGTCGGGCACAATGCCACGTGATATGTTTTTGAATTTTAGCTCGCTTTACCCAGTATTTCAATGATCTTAAACACATAGATTGGCTTGGCAGATTGAAAATTTTGCTGTCGATTTGTTCGCCTGCATCATCAACTTCGGGTTTGCCGATAAGTTGTAGCAATCCATCATTTAAGGGTGTGTTCACCCAGCTTTTAGAACTTTGTCCTTGCGCTTTTTTCTGATTAAACGTAAGGATTTTATTCGAGAAGTCAACATTCGAGTATCGTAAATCCTTGACATCGCAATGCCTAATTCCTGTGTAAAGGCAGAAAATAAATGCACGTCTTACATCTTGATTTTGTTGAGGATAGGTGGTGTTTATAAGTTTTTCGATTTCATCGATGCTCAATATATCTTTGGTTAATGCCCCCTCATCTGCTTTACAAGGAACATTCAGACATGGATTTTTTCGAAGATAATCTTTCTCCACCAAATGTTTGATTATTTTTTTGAATCGTTTGTAGTGGGTAAGAGCGCCTTCGCCTTTGCTGATGCTTTTCAAATACTCTACGAATTTAACAATCATATCCTTGTCAATCTGGTCACCGCCGATTCGTCCCTTGTACAGTGGATATTCCAACGCGATAAAGTCCTTGAAACGCTTTATGGCAGCCTTTATCATCCGTTTATCGCCTTTGGTGTAGTTTTCATAATAAGCATCCATACAATCGAAGATGTTTACTTTTTTGAATGTCGGAAGTCGATAGCCGGTTGCAGCGTCTTTCATCTGCTGCTCTTTTTCGTAGCGAATCTGTTTTGCCAACTCTAATGTCTCTTTGTTGGTCTGACGCTCAACGGGTGTTCGCGGATTTTTTAGTAAATACAAGTTCAATGACTCCTTTTTTCGACTTTTTTTCATTACTTCTTCGCCCGTTTTTTCATTCACAGCTCTCACATACCCCATATAGTTGTAATTAGCAAACTTAAAATGTACAAAAAATGGCAATGTTGAATGTACAACTTT
>ENA-UOOR01004279-UOOR01004279.1-fermentation-metagenome-genome-assembly--contig:-NODE-4279-length-11511-cov-4.334497_pt1 | contig 11511 bp, 10 predicted proteins | sample MGYA00245780_ERZ724029 | MGnify/ENA primary metagenome ERZ724029 (study PRJEB28704, sample SAMN03018315) | fermentation metagenome | biome: anthropogenic terrestrial biome; feature: soil; material... | reverse complement strand
TACTTAAAATCAGATCAGGAGGTTCATGCATGGAAAAATATCGCTGCACAGTGTGCGGATACATTCACGAAGGGCCGCTGCCCGAGGGCTTCAAATGCCCACGCTGCGGTAAACCGGCTTCCGTTTTTGAAAAGCTGGCCGAAAAACCGGCTTTAGCGAATCAATATGCCGGGACAAAAACCGAAAAAAACCTGGCGGAGGCTTTTGCCGGGGAAAGCCAGGCAAGGAACAAATACACCTATTTTGCCCAAGTTGCCCAGAGGGAAGGCTGCGATCAGATCGCGGCGATCTTCCTGCAGACCGCCAGGAACGAGCAGGAGCATGCCAGGGTGTGGTATGAGGAACTGGGCCATATTGGGGATACCGCCCGCAACCTGCTTCAGGCCGCCGAAGGCGAAAACTATGAATGGACGGATATGTACGACCGGTTTGCCAAGGATGCGGAGGAGGAGGGCTTTACCGACCTGGCCGCCAGATTCCGGCGGGTTGCCGATATAGAAAAGGCCCATGAGACACGCTACCGTGCGCTGCTTCGCAACGTGGAGATGCAGAAAGTCTTCGAAAAGAGCGAGGAGACCATCTGGGAATGCCGCATATGCGGGCATTTGGCCATGGGCAAGAAAGCGCCGGAGGTCTGCCCGGTCTGTAAATACAGCCAGAGCTTTTTCGAGGTCAGAGCAGAAAACTACTAAACCGCCCGAATGAATCAGGCGGCAATCGCGCCAAAAAGGGCGGCCTTCCGATAGATTCGGTTGGCCGCTCTGTTTTTCTGCCTGATCCTAGATACTGCTGAAATATAAAACCACTTTGAATAAATCGCCGTCCACGGTAAGCTCCAATCTTCCGTTTTGCAGCTCCGTCAAACTCCGGGCAATGGACAGGCCGAGGCCGTTGCCGTCGGTGCTTCTGGCGCTGTCGCCGCGGACAAACCGGGCCATCAACTCGTCCGCTGAAATATCAAGGGGGTATTTCGAGGTGTTTTTGAAGGAAATTGCCGCCTCGCCATTTTTTTCTTCCACGGTCAGATAAACGCGCGTGCCGCCCTGGGCGTACTTGCATACGTTATTCATCAGGTTATCAAACACGCGCCAAAGGTGCCGGCCGTCGGCCATGATTCTGACGGGGGTTTCCGGCTGCTTGGCAATCAGCTCCAAATCGTTTTCCCGCAGGCGCTGCTCATATTCCCCCACCGTCTGTGTCAGCAGCACCCCCACCTCGCAGGGCGCCGCCAGCACATCCACGCTGCCTGTGGAAGCCTTGGAGGCCTCAACCAGGTCTTCGATCAGTTTTTTCAGCCGTTCGGACTGGCGGAGCAGCACCGCGGCGTATTCCGCCACTTTTTCGTTTTCCGGCTGCTCCTTGCAGATCAGATCCGAATAATTGATGATGGAGGTGAGGGGGGTTTTGATGTCGTGGGACACATTGGTAATAAGCTCTGTTTTAAAGCGCTCGCTTCTCATGCGCTCGTCCACCGCCAAGGCCATGCCCTCGGCAATGCGGTTTAAGTTTTCGCCGTGCCTTTAAAATCCCAGAACATCCGCCCGGTATCCACCTGATAGGAAAGATCCCCGGCGGCGAGCGCCTCGCTGCCCTTCTGGAGTTTCAGGAGCACGAGGGCAAGATACAAAATTGCCGGGATGAGCAAAAGCCACTCTAAAAACCGGGCGATCAGCAGCCAGGAGGCGTCATAGTAAAACATGCCGAAGGACAGAAGCTCCAGACCCGCAATGGCAAAAAGGGCCAGAACGGTTTTCCAGATCAGCGGCAGGCTGCGGAAAAGGGCCGACAGCCCTGTCCCTATCGTGCGGAGAGCACGCCCGGCGAAAACGACCAGGCGGAAAACCACGGTATTTTTCCACCAGCCGCCCAGCTTGACGCGAACGGCAAAGTTCATGCAATATGCCGTGCCGACCACCAGCGCGGCAATAAATCCCAGAACAAGCACCGCGACGGAGGCAACATCGTGCAGCATGAAATAACTGTTGGAAACGGCGGAGACGTCGATAAAAGCAGCAAGGAGCAGCAGGCCCGTCAGCAAATCGAAGGGGATCGCCGCCAGTCCAACCGCCGATATTTCCTCCCGCCCCTCCCGGCGCCCTGCCGCAAACATCAAAAATACGAAACAGGCAATTGCCAGAAACGCTGAGAAAATACCGATTACATAAACGGCATAGCGCATAGAATAGGCAAAATGAAGCAAGCCGCTTATGGTCGAGTACCCGTCGGAGAACGGGAAGCTCTTGTCGATCTTTACCAGCATCGTATAGCTGGTGAGGTCCTGGTCGTTTGTGAACTCACTACTGTGAAACACAAACTTGTAGTCGGGGGTTTCGGACGCGTCCATTATGTTTCCGAACACGCGCTCGCTGTCATCCGCGAAAAGCTCAAAGCGGAAGTTTGTGTTTTCATATGTTTCCGGGATATTCAGCTCCTGGAAGAGCAGATGATCCCGTACGATACCCCGGCTTTCGCTTTGCGCCATATAGTATAGCTGTTCCTGAACGATCTGTTCCTCGCTGCGGGTGTAAAAGCCCTCTTGTACCAAAATGACAGCGCCCAGCACGCAGCCCGCGGCTGTGCAGGCCGTGACGACCAGCAGAAAAAAGGCGATGGTCTTCGCAAGAAGGCTGTGGGTCCAGTGCTTTACGTTCATTCCCGCTTCCCCTTTTCAATTTTATATCCCTGTCCCCATACGACCTTGAGATAACGCGGTTCGGCGGGGTTAATCTCCAGCTTTTCCCTTAAATGCCTTATATGTACCGCCACGGTGCTCTCACTGCCTACAGGCTCGTCCTGCCATACCCTTTTATAGATTTCCTTAGGTGAAAACACCTGGTCCGGGTGTTCCAGCAGCAGCTTCAGAATGTCGTATTCCGTGGGCGTCAGGGAGACGGATTCCCCGTCCAGAGTCACCTTTTTTTGCAGGTCGTCCAGCTCGATGCCGCCGACACGGAAGGTCTGGGGGCTGGCCTGGCCGCCGCCAAGCTGCATATAGCGCCGAAGCTGGGATTTTACACGGGCCGCCACCTCCACCGGGTTGAAGGGCTTTGTGATATAGTCGTCCGCGCCCACGTTCAGACCAAGGATTTTGTCGGTATCCTCGCCTTTTGCGGTCAGCAGAATCACCGGCACGTTGCTCTGCTCCCGGATTTTCACCATGGCGGAAATGCCGTCCATCTCCGGCATCATAATATCCATCAGAACCAGATGAATATCCCTGCGGCTCATCATGCCGAGGGCCTCCCTGCCCGTATAGGCCTCGAAAAGCGTATATCCCGGGTCCGCCAGATAAATTTTCAGCGCGTTGACGATATCCTTTTCGTCATCGCAGATCAGAATGTTGTACATAAGAACCCTCCTCGGCGCTTATTATAAAGGAATGCCGTTTAATAATAAACCGGACAAGGGTTTAAGATTTGTTTAAGAAAACCCCTGCGCCCAGCATACCACATTGCCGGCTTTTGGGGCAGGGGGTCAAAACATGGTAAAAGGCAAGCGTGCCGGACTGCCTGGCAGTCCGGCACGCTTTATGAAATTTTTACCTGCGGAATTTTTATGCGGGGTATCCCGGCGCTTTAGAACAGGGGGACGACGGCGCCGTCATAGGTGGACTCGATGAACTCGCGCACCTGGTCGCTCTGCAGAGCGGCGGCCAGCGCCTGGATTTTCGGCAGGTTCTCGTTGCCTTCCTTCACCACAAGGATGTTGCCGTAGGTCTGGGCGGAGACGCCGGAGGCGTCCTCCACGGCCAGAGCTTCGCTTACCCGCAGTCCGCCGCCGATGGCATAGTTGCCGTTGATGACTGCCAGGTCCACGTCGGGCAGCGCACGGACAAGCTGGGCCGCCTCAAGCTCCTCGATCACAAGATTCTTGGGGTTATCCTGAATGTCGAGTTTGGTTGCGGTGAAGCTCGCGTCGTCCGCCAGGGTGATGAGGCCCTGGGCCTCCAGCAGCAGGAGCGCGCGGGCTTCGTTGGTGCCGTCGTTGGGAATAGCGATGGTGGCGCCGTCGGCAAGCTGAGAAAGGTCGGTGGTCTTACCGGCATAGATGCCGAAGGGCTCATAATGGATGGCGGCCACAGAGACCAGATGGGTGCCGTTCTCATCGTTGAAGTTGGTCAGATAAGGCTGGTGCTGGAAGAAGTTGGCGTCCAGCTCGCCGGACTCGGTGGCGGTGTTGGGCAGAACGTAGTCGTTGAACTCCACGATATTAAGCGTGTAGCCCTGGTCCTCCAGCAGCTCCGCGGCTACGGCGAGGATCTCGGCGTGGGGGGTGACGGAGGCGCCTACGGTGATGGTCTTATCTTCAGCGTCGGGGGTTTCGGTGGGGCTAGGGGTTCCGGCAGGTGCGGCGCCGCATCCCCCAAGTATGGACAGTGAGAGGGTAAGGGCCAATAAAATTGCAAACGTCTTTTTCATTTTATTTTCCTCCAAAAATTTTTTAATAATTTAGTCGGTTAACTTTACCGTTTCTGGCTGATCCGCTTATCGGAAGACAGGGAGATCCGCATACCGGTTTCCTGGAAAATTTGGACGATGATCACCAGCAGGATCACGGTGATGAACATGACGTCTTCCTGATAGCGGTGATAGCCATAGTTGATGGCGATGGCGCCCAGACCGCCGCCTCCCACAAATCCGGCCATGGCGGAATACCCCAGGATGGTGGTGACCGCAATGGCGCTTCCGGTGACGAGGGACGGCTTCGCCTCGGGGATAAGGACTTTCAGGATGATCTGCAGGGTATCCGAACCCATGGATTCGGCAGCCTCGATCACGCCGCGGTTGACCTCCTGCAGGGAGGACTCCACCATTCTTGCCACGAAAGGCGCCGCCGCCACAACCAGCGGAACGATGGTCGCGGTGGAGCCGATGGTGGTTCCGACTATGGCGCGGGTGAAGGGGATTATGGCGATCAGCAGCACGATAAATGGTACGGAGCGCAGAAAATTGACAATGAAGCCCAAAACTGAATTAACGGTTCTGTTGGGGCGGATTCCGCCGGCGCTGGTCACATAGAGGATAACGCCAAGGGGGAGGCCAAGCAGATAGGCAAGGGCTGTGGAACCCAGAGTCATATAGAGGGTTTCCAGTATCCCGGTCATCAGTAGCTGTAACAGTTTACTGTTCAGCATTGATATCAACCTCCTCCCAATGGACATGCCTTTTGTCCAAATAATCTGTGATCATCGCAACTGAGGCGCTGTCCCCGGGAAGCTGAAGGATCATCTGTCCATAGGCGCGGCCCTCGATGCTTTTGGTATTGGCGATAAGAATGTTCACCGGCGTATTGCATTCCAGTGTCAGATTGGAAATGATCGGCTCAAAAGCGGACTGGCCGTCGAAGATCAGGCGAAGCCCGCGCCTGCCGTTCATACTTTCCACCGTGCCGCTTTTGGGGAGGATCAGGTCCTTGGCCGTGCTGGATTTCGGTGAGAGGAACACATCCCGTACGGGGCCGGTTTCTACGACCTGGCTTGAATCCATGACCGCCACCCGGCTGCATATCTGCTCGATGACCCGCATTTCGTGGGTGATGACGATTATGGTGACGCCCAGGGTGCGGTTGATGCTCTGCAAAAGCTCCAGAATAGAGCGGGTGGTGTTCGGGTCTAGGGCGCTTGTGGCCTCGTCGCACAGGAGCACCCTGGGATCGGAGGCCAGAGCTCTGGCGATGGCGACACGCTGCTGCTGGCCGCCGGAGAGCTGCGCGGGATAGGCGCCGGCCTTGTCTGAAAGGCCCACCAGACTCAAAAGCTCCAGGGCTTTCTCCTTTGCCGCCGCCCGATTCACGCCGGCGATTTCCAGCGGATAGCAGACGTTGCGAAGAGCCGTGCGCTGCTCCAGCAGGTTGAAGCCCTGAAAGATCATCGACATCTCCCGGCGCTTGACCAGAAGCTGCCGCCTGGAGAGCGAGCCGAGCGCCACACCGTCCACAACGACCTCTCCGGAGGTGGGGCGTTCCAGGTAGTTGATGCAGCGGACAAGGGTGGATTTTCCAGCGCCCGACAGTCCGATAATGCCGAAGATTTCGCCGTCCCCTATGGTCAGGTTCACATCACGGACGGCTTCTACGGAAGTTTCGCCGTCCGTATAGGTTTTTGAAATATTGCGCAATTCTATCAATACATTCGCCTCTTTTTAATGAACAGTGCATTTTGAGGAAACAAAAAGCAGGAAGCCCGAAAACTTCCTGCTTTGCTCACGCGGACAAAAACCGCGGCTGTTACACGTTGTATCTGAGCGGAAAGTATTTCGGAATCAGGGCGCGGCAAGACATGCACATGTACATCTCGCACATGGGCATGCACATATCCATCATGAAAACGGCCTGGCCCGGATTTTTCAAAATGCTTCCCCTTTCGTAGGTTTTTTAGATATGTTAACACCCATCATCTCCCATGTCAAGTCAAAATCACTATTTTTTTCAACGCGGGCTTGTCCATATTTCGGGGGGAAATGCCAAAAAGCATCAAAAAAACAGAACGCCCGCCTTAAAACCGGCGGGCGCTCCGTTTTCCAGCCTGAGTATCGGTATGCATTCCGGCAATGCCGGGGATCGGCCGGGAATATTCCCAAACCGACCGGTGCGCCGGCAATTAAGCGCTTCCGGCTACCAGCAGGCCCATAATGATGCCGTATATGACTGAAATATAGGGGTTGGCCGTTATCGGGCAGGCTCCGGTGGAGCAGCCGATGAGCCTGTACAGCACCAAATATCCGACGACGCCGCCTATTAAGGCTCCCAGAACGTATTTCATCACGTAATCCCCCTTTGATTTTGATTTTATTATACAGCCTTTGGGGGGAATAACCGTGACGATATCACACATTGTAAAGTACGGCGCGGGCCTGTCCAAACCCCGGGGTTTACCGGGCGGCTCAGGGGATTTCGGCGGCGCCTTCGGTATTCACGGAAAGAAGCTCGCCTTTTGTCAGGGAGATATGGCCCGAAGTATAAGGGCTGCCGTCCACCGTCAGGATAATTCCGTCCGTACCGTAGTATGAGCCGAAGGTGTTGGCGACGCATTGAAGGATCATGGCCTCCAGCCCGGAGCCGGCGTTCATCTCGGTGAGAAATTCGCCGCTCAAATCCAGATAAACCGAGCCGTCGTCGTTCAGATACAGGCTGTTTATCTTCGTGTTTTCGGTCAGGACGGGATGCAGCGTGTCCGGGACGTCCGTCCTGTAGGCCTCCTCCAGGGAGAGCCTGGTGATTTCATTTGTCTTGAAGCCCAGCTCCTTGTCTTTGTAATAAATCTTGCCGTCTTGGGCATTGGGATAATAAAAGCGGACGGTCTGAACAAAGGGCGTTTCCTTGCGGATCTCGGAAAGGACGGAGAGTACCTCGTATCCCTCCTCTCCGCTGGAAACGGTTTTGACCAGGCCGACGCCCTTGGCGTAGTACCAGGTGGTTTTCCCCCCGTCGTATTCAGTTTCAACGGCAACGGCGGAATAAGTCCCCGAGGGGGTCTCGACCTCTGCGGAAACATCGGTTATGGTTCTTTTGAGGCCGTCTTCAAGGACCCAGGATGCGCCCGCCTCTATGGGCGCCATCAGAAGGACGTCTTGGATGCCGTCTGTTTTATTCAGGTGGTTTTCACGGAAATAGCTCTCCTCCCGGCGATAGACGCAGACAGCCTGTTCGTCCGTTACCGCAATGACCCGGCTGACCACGGTGCCGCCGTTGTTCAGCCGCTGCTGGATTTTCGTATCATCCGTATAATCGATAAAAACGTCGTAGCCGGCATACTCGTTGCCTTCCCCCTGATAAATATACTGGACGTTTTCGAGAATGGGAAAATAGTCCGAAACGGTATTCCCGGCAGAGGGGGTGGCCGACGGGACGGCGGTCATAGACGGGGTTGCGGGGGCGGGCGTTTGCGTCGTGTTCGGATTTTTGTTGCCGCCGCAGCCGGAAAGGGCTGAAAGCAGGACGGCGAAGCATATCGGCATAATTAGTTTTTTCAAAGGGATGCCTCCTTATCGTCGGGTTTTGCCGCGGCGCCATTACTGCGGCGCGGGCACGGTATAAGCGTGTTTTTCAATTCTCGCATGGGGTGGGGAAAAGGCACAGGTCAAAGTATGGCGTGTATTGTTTATTATGAACCAAGTCGGCAGATGAAATACGGTTTTTTGCCGGAACGGTAAAGAGCACAGGCGTTTATCCGCATATTTCCGGCAGAAAATTGGAAGATATTTAAGGACTTGAAAAGCGGGTAAAAAACAGGTATTATAAAAATCGTCTGTTTACGTCCAAGGGCCGGGGCCTATTGGGGTCGCGGTAACTTTGTGAAGAATAGAAATAGAATTTGTTTGGGAGGAAATATGAGAGGCGTTCCGTCATTAATTACCGATACAAGGAAAAAGGTGTTTACCGAGGTGGCGCGGCTGGCGTACGAGGGTGAGGATTATACCCGCATTGGGGAGCTTCCGTATAAGATTGTGCCGGGCGATCAGGCGGTTCATCGCACGTCGATTTTTCTTGAAAGGGCAATAGTTGGGGAGCGTATCCGCCTGGCCATGGGGCTGCCGCTTCAGCCCGTTCATGAGCATATGCTGATTTCAGATAATGTGGAGGACAGCGCGGTAGCCGAAAAATATTATGAGCCGCCGCTGATCAATATTATTCCGTATGCCTGCAATGCCTGCCCCACGAAGCAATACAAGGTAACCGAGCACTGTCAGAACTGTCTGGCGCAGTCTTGCAAAAAGGTTTGCCCGAAGAACGCGATTTCCACGATTAACGGCAGATCCTATATAGATCCCCAGAAGTGCATCCGCTGCGGGAAATGTGAGGCCGCATGCCCGTACAATGCCATTGTGTTCCTTGAAAGGCCTTGTCAGAAGGCCTGCGGAATGGACGCCATCGGCATGGACGAGCATGGCCGGGCCGAGATCGACTACGACAAGTGCGTATCCTGCGGAATGTGCCTGGTGGAGTGCCCCTTCGGCGCGATCGTCGATAAGGGACAGATCTTCCAGGTGATTCAGGCCATCAAGAATAAGGGAAAAGTTATCGCGATCGTAGCGCCGGCCTTTGTGGGCCAGTTCGGCCCGGCCGCCACGCCGGAAAAGCTGGCCAGTGCCATGGAGGTGCTGGGGTTTGACCGGACGGTGGAGGTCGCCATCGGCGCGGATATGTGCACCATTGACGAGGCGGAGGATTTTATCCGCAAGGTGCCTGCTGAACAGCCATTTATGGCCACCTCCTGCTGCCCGTCCTGGGCGGTAATGGTGAAAAAGCTGTTTCCGGAATACGCCGGCTGCATTTCCATGGCGCTTACGCCTATGGTTTACACGGCCCGGCTAATGAAAAAAGAATACCCTGACTGCAAAGTCGTGTTCATCGGACCCTGCGCCGCGAAAAAGCTTGAGGCCAGCCGCAGGAGAATCCGAAGCGACGTGGATTTTGTCCTGACATTTGAGGAGCTTCAGGGGATGTTTGAGGCAAAAGATATCCGTTTCAGCGAGCTTCCGGACGGCAAGCCGTTTTCAGACGCTACAGCGGGCGGCAGGGGCTTTGCCGTGGGCGGCGGCGTTGCCGAAGCCGTCAAGGACGTTATCGCGCGGATGGACCCCGACCGGGAGGTCAAGATGGTTTTCGCAGACGGCCTGAGAGAGTGCCGGAAGATGATGACCCTGGCCAAGGCGGGGAAATACGATGGATATCTTCTGGAGGGCATGAACTGTCCCGGAGGATGCGTTGCCGGCGCCGGGACGATCATTCCGCCGGAAAAGGCCAAGGCCATCGTTGCCCGATATAAGGCGGAGGCGCCGCTGCAAAATTCCCAGGACAGCGAATACCGCGAAATTATAGAAAAGCTTGACTGACCGGCCAGGCGGCCCAGCCGCCGTTCCGGACGGAGCAGCCCTCCCGCCTCGCTGAAGGCGGGAGGGTTGTTTTATAGTTCAATCAGCGTATATTCGTCGCTGCCCAGACCCAGCTTCACAGCATGGTCTATCGACACCCGCCAGTCGGTATCGGGGTGGACATCCCGGAAATGATCGTGATGTATGCAGCCCTGCTTATCTAGCCGGCTGCCTTGGATCACGGGCTGGCGGTTTACCGCGTCGACGCAGGCCAGATCAAGAGCCACCGGATCGAAGGAGGCGAACATGCCCACATCCGGCACGATGGGGATATCGTTTCCGGCGAGGCAGTCGCAATTGGGCGATACGTCCACAACAAGGCTGATATGGAAGTGGGGGCGGCCATGGATGACGGCAAAGGCGTATTCAGCTATCTTCCGGTTCAGGATGTCGTTGGATTCGTCCGAAGCCGGGTGCACGGCGTCCATTGGACAGACGCCGATGCACCGGCCGCAGCCGACGCACCTGTCATGGTTGATGCTCGCCTTCCCGTCTGTGATCGTAATGGCGCTGTGAGCGCAGTTTTTTGCACAGCAGCCGCAGCCGATACATTTTTTCTGTTTGACGGAGGGTTTTCCGCTGCTGTGCATTTCCATCTTGCCTGCCCGCGAACCGCAGCCCATGCCGATGTTTTTCAGCGTGCCGCCGAAGCCGGTGGATTGATGGCCCTTGAAATGGGTCAGGGAGATGAACACGTCGGCGTCCATAATCGCGCGGCCGATCTTCGCCGTTTTTACATATTCGCCGCGTTCAACGGGGACAAGGGCCTCGTCGGTTCCCTTGAGCCCGTCGGCGATAATGACGTGGCAGCCGGTACTCAGCGGAGAAAACCCGTTTCCATAGGCGGCGTCGATATGATCCAGGGCGTTTTTTCTGCCGCCCACATAAAGGGTGTTGCAATCGGTCAGAAAGGGCTTGCCGTTACGTTCCCGCACCACGTCGGCCACGACCCTGGCGTAGTTGGGGCGAAGAAAGGCCAGGTTCCCCGGTTCGCCGAAATGCAGCTTGATGGCGGTATATTTTCTTTCGAATTCGATCTGTTCGATGCCGGCTGACAGGATGAGGCGCCTGAGTTTTTGCGGCAGATTTTCCTGTAGGGTCGTGTGCATATTGGTAAAGAATACTTTTGATTTTTCCATTCTTAGTCCTCCCTGAAATCACCCATATCGCGTGGTTTTATCTTTTTGTATGATCATATCATATTTGTCGGAATAAAAAAAGTCACAGGTACCCCTTTTGGGGGAAACTGTGACTTTTTAGCGTCCTGGCCGAGTCAAATCGTTTTCTCGGGCGCGGGCCCGGCGCAGCGGGCCGCGGCCAAGTTCAGCCGTTCCAGCATATTTGATTTATGGACTCCGCCGGCCAATCACTGGTGATCACTGCAGGCAGAGTATTCTGGACTTGACACCACTAAGAGCCCCACAAAGACGACCATCAAACCGTCCCCGTGGGGGGAGCGACACTGGCTGCTGTATCTGGTCGAGTTTGCCGACTGATTTCAATCCACGCCCACCATGCGGGGAGCGACTAAAAGTCATTGATTTTCCTAGACTTTTTAAGCATATTTCAATCCACGCTCCCCATGCGGGGAGCGACTACCGCAACAATAGCCGTCCAAAGGATCGTTGTATTTCAATCC
>ENA-UOOR01004278-UOOR01004278.1-fermentation-metagenome-genome-assembly--contig:-NODE-4278-length-11515-cov-8.086475_pt1 | contig 11515 bp, 7 predicted proteins | sample MGYA00245780_ERZ724029 | MGnify/ENA primary metagenome ERZ724029 (study PRJEB28704, sample SAMN03018315) | fermentation metagenome | biome: anthropogenic terrestrial biome; feature: soil; material... | reverse complement strand
TCCCATCTTCATCATAATAAATTTTTAAATTTTCCATTAGTATTTCCTCCTATATCGTTATTTATCTTATATTCAACATCTTGTGTTAAACTTATTTACTTATTAAATTAAAAAATATGCATATAAAAAGACCAAACTTTTTGCCCTATGGGGCGAGAAGTTTGGTCCGCGGTACCACCCAATTTTTTTACTTGATTAATTAACGGCTTTGCCGGAAAAACCTACTATAAGTTCAGTTTAACAACTCCAGGGTGATTTTCAATAGCATTCAATTTATGAGCTTTCACCTACTCTCACTCTCTTTAAAATATTTTGCCATTTACTCTTCCCTATCACAGTTTTTATAATAGAAATACTCATTTACTTAAAGTTACTTCATTTTTAGTGTATGTGACGATAATAATACCTTCTGTTTTAAATGTCAATACTTTTTTTAAATTTTAAAACTAATTTTTTTTATTCGATTATTTTTTACTATTATATTAAATAACATACTGTTTACATATTAAATCGATTTTATATCTACTATCCTTCATTAATAGCACTATTCTTATATCCATATACAAAATAAAGTATTAAACCTAAAATAAGCCATACTACAAATCTAATCAGAGTACACTTTGAAGGTTTATTATTAAAAATATACAAGCTGCCATGGAAAGAATAGGAGTAACCGGTGAAAATGGAACTTTGAAAGCTCTTGGTCTATCTGGTTTTCTCTTCCTTAAAACTATAACTGATGCAGATACTATAACAAAAGCTGTTAATGTACCTATGTTAGTAAGCTCTGAAACCACTGCAATAGGGGTAAATCCAGCTATAATCATAGTTACAATTCCAACAAGTAACGTACTTCTTAAAGAAGTATGAAATTTTGAATCACATGAGCAAATACTTTTGGAAGAAGTCCATCTCTTGCCATTGCAAACATTACACGAGTTTGTCCAAACATCATAACAAGTAAAACTGAAGTCAGTCCACAAATTGCACCTACTGCTACCAAAGCAGAACCCCAAGCCCCAAGTTATTCCCACTTGCTGAAGTGCAAAAGCTACAGGAGTTGCTGTTTTTTTAAATTTAAGATATGGAACCATACCTGTTAAGATAGCTGACACTACAGATGTAAAATACTACATATATTTTAATATTCAGTATATTAAAATATATGTAGTATTTTATATCTTACTATATATTTATAATATACTTCATTCTTTTTACTGTTTTTTATTTATATTTTATCTCACACAATAAAATATGAATAAAAAAAGTTATTTTAAATCTCTCCAAGAGATAATCAAGGTAATTTTAATTGAAAACTAAATGCCGTGATAAATTTGAAAACAAATCTATCACGGCATTATATTAATAAAAATATGTCTATTAAATTTATATTCTATCCACCATAAGCTTCTTTAAATACTGCAATCAAGTCTTCCTTAGTTGGAACTCTTGGATTTGTAGGTGTACATCTGTCTGCAAGTGCAATTTCTCCCATGGAATCTACCTTAGCCATAAAGTCTTCTCTGCTTATTCCAGCTTCACTTATGTTCATAGGAGTCTTAGTCTCTTTCTTAAGTACATTTATTGCACATATAAGACTTGTTACTCCTTCTTTTACAGTTGAAGCAGGCAATCCTAAGAATTCAGCTATTTCTCTATATCTTTTAGCTGCTTTTGTCTCTACTCCACTTTCCAGGTTTGCATTGTATTTTATAACATAAGGCATAACTATTGCGTTTGCTCTACCATGTGGTACATGGAAAGTTGCCCCTAATATGTGTGCCATACTGTGGTTTATTCCAAGTCCTGCATTTGTAAATGCCATACCTGCCATACAGGATGCATTGTGAAGTTTTTCTCTTGCTTCCATGTCTCCGCCATTTGCATATGCCTTTAATAAATACTGGAATACTGTCTTTATAGCTTTTTCTGCAAATGCATCTGTAAAGTCTGAAGCAATATTTGAAACATATGCTTCTACTCCATGAGTTATAACGTCTATTGCAGTGTCTGCTGTTATTCTGCTTGGTACTGTCTTAACAAAGTCTGCATCCAATATTGCTACATCTGGTATTAATGCCTGGTCAATTAAAGCTACTTTCTTCTTTCCTGTTGTAATTATTGAAAATGATGTAACTTCTGAACCTGTACCACTTGTAGTTGGTACTGCTATAAATAAAGGCTTTTTATATCCTGATGTATCAGCCTTGTTCTTTAATATCTTCAAGCAAAATGCCATTATACTCTTTGTCGCATCTATAGATGAACCTCCACCTAATGCTATTAATGCATCCGGTCTAAATGCCATCATTCTGCCTACTCCGTCTGCAACTATGTCAACTGGTGGATCCGGTACTATTTCTGCAAATATTTCATAGTCTACATTTATTCTTTTGAATATATCTGTTATCTTATTTACAGCCCCTGATTTAACCATGAATGGGTCTGTTACTATAAGAGCTTTTTTTCCAGCTAAATTATTTAAGTAATCTATAGAACCTTCATCACAGCATATGATAAGTCCTTCATTCTGTTCTTTCATATTATTAAGATATTCTACTGAACCTTCATCAAAACATACAGTAGGTTTGATGCTAAATGTACTCATAAAAACCCTTCTTTCCTAATTATTCAGTTATATTTTTATTTACTTTTCTATTTAGCCATGCAATGCGAGTACTTCTTTATCTATAACACAAACATATTAATTCATTTTTTATATATTATAGATTTAATTTAGCCATTATTGCCTTTACTATAGCCTGTACATCTTCATTGTCTTCTGGTTCTGCTGGTGCACTTGATGACTCTGCTGATACCCCAAATGTTGCCTTTATTTCCTCTACTGTTGCAGTTCCATAAGCTACTTTTCTTATATTGAATAAATTTTCTGGTCCTACGTTATCTGAAGTTGCACTTCCACCTACTGCTCCACAGCCTAATGTAAGTGATGGTACTAGATTTGTAGCTCCACCTATTCCTCCAAGTGATCCTGGTGCATTTACAAGTATTCTTGATACTGGTTTCTTCAATGAGAACTCTCTTATGATTTCTTCATTTTGTGAGTGAATCAACAATGTATGTCCACTTCCTTGGTTATGAAGAAGTGCTAAGGATTTCTCACATGCTTCATGCCAGTCTTCTACTGTATAGAATGCAAGTACTGGAGCTAATTTCTCTTTTGCATAAGGGTTCTTTGGACTTACATCTGTCTGCTCTGAAAGTAATATTACTGCATCACTTGGTATGCTTATTCCTGCTAATTTTGCTAATGCTTGAACATCTTTTCCTACTATTGCTGGGTTTGGTGTTCCATTAGCTCTTAATAAGGTCTTGCCTATCTTTTCTGATTCTTCTGCATTTAAGAAATATCCCTTTTGTTTCTTGAATTCTTCAATTACCTCTGCTTTTTTAACTGTTTCTACTATTATTGATTGTTCTGAAGCACATATTACTCCATTGTCAAATGTATCACTGCCTATTACTTTTCTTACTGCTGTTGGAATATCTGCTGTTCTTTCGATAAAGCATGGGCCGTTTCCAGGTCCAACTCCTATTGCTGGTGTTCCTGAACTGTAAGCTGCCTTAACCATTCCTTCTCCACCTGTTGCAAGGATAAGTGCTGTATCTTTATTCTTCATTAATTCAGCAGTACCCTCTACTGTTAATATTGACATACATCCTATTAATCCGTCTGGTGCTCCTGCTTCTACTGCAGCTTTCTGCATTATCTTTACAGTTTCTGTAATACTTCTTACTGCTGTTGGATGTGGTGAGAATACTATTGCATTTCCTGCCTTTAATGCTATTAATGCTTTGAATATTGCTGTTGAAGTTGGGTTAGTTGAAGGTATAAGTCCTGCTATAACTCCCAGTGGAACAGCTATATCTATTAATTTCTTTTCTTTATCTTCTTTTAAAATTCCAACCGTTTTCAAATCTTTAATATAATTATAAACTACTATACTTGAGAACTTATTCTTTATTACTTTATGTTCCCATTTTCCATATCCTGTATCTTCATATGCCATTTTTGCAAGTTTTACAGCTTGTGCTTCTGTAGCTTTAGCTATGTTTTCTACTACTTTATCTATAGCTTCTTGTGAAAAGTTCTTAAATTCTGCTTGGGCTTCCTTTGCTTTTGCTATAAGAGTTCTTACTTCCTGTATTGACTGTAAGTCTTTATCCATTATCTCCATATTTCATTCCCCTTTTCCAATAATATTTAGTGTAAAACAACAACTCAAAATTTAATATATATAAATTCAGCCATCCTTTAGCTGTATTATTACCATAAAATTACATACCTAACCTTACCTACATAAAACACCCTTTTAAAAATCTGATAACTATAGTTATCTATAAAAGGATGTTTCATTATACAATAATTATTTTATAATGTATGTATAATAAACATAAAGTCTGGTAATAGAAACAGGAGGATGGCCAATACACCACATAATTATTTTGAACAAATTTAAAACTTTATATTTTTAAGTGTATTCATTTTACTTTTATGTCAAATACTTCTAAGTGCAAAATCAGATAATTAATAACTCATATTTAAATAATCAAAATTTGAAATTTTTATATCTTTCAGATTTCTCCGCTCTATATAGCCATATAAGCCTCTCCTGTTCCATTCACTTCATACCCATTAATTGCTAAACTATATTCTATCCACCATAAGCTTCTTTAAATACTGCAATCAAGTCTTCCTTAGTTGGAACTCTTGGATTTGTAGGTGTACATCTGTCTGCAAGTGCAATTTCTCCCATGGAATCTACCTTAGCCATAAAGTCTTCTCTGCTTATTCCAGCTTCACTTATGTTCATAGGAGTCTTAGTCTCTTTCTTAAGTACATTTATTGCACATATAAGACTTGTTACTCCTTCTTTTACAGTTGAAGCAGGCAATCCTAAGAATTCAGCTATTTCTCTATATCTTTTAGCTGCTTTTGTCTCTACTCCACTTTCCAGGTTTGCATTGTATTTTATAACATAAGGCATAACTATTGCGTTTGCTCTACCATGTGGTACATGGAAAGTTGCCCCTAATATGTGTGCCATACTGTGGTTTATTCCAAGTCCTGCATTTGTAAATGCCATACCTGCCATACAGGATGCATTGTGAAGTTTTTCTCTTGCTTCCATGTCTCCGCCATTTGCATATGCCTTTAATAAATACTGGAATACTGTCTTTATAGCTTTTTCTGCAAATGCATCTGTAAAGTCTGAAGCAATATTTGAAACATATGCTTCTACTCCATGAGTTATAACGTCTATTGCAGTGTCTGCTGTTATTCTGCTTGGTACTGTCTTAACAAAGTCTGCATCCAATATTGCTACATCTGGTATTAATGCCTGGTCAATTAAAGCTACTTTCTTCTTTCCTGTTGTAATTATTGAAAATGATGTAACTTCTGAACCTGTACCACTTGTAGTTGGTACTGCTATAAATAAAGGCTTTTTATATCCTGATGTATCAGCCTTGTTCTTTAATATCTTCAAGCAAAATGCCATTATACTCTTTGTCGCATCTATAGATGAACCTCCACCTAATGCTATTAATGCATCCGGTCTAAATGCCATCATTCTGCCTACTCCGTCTGCAACTATGTCAACTGGTGGATCCGGTACTATTTCTGCAAATATTTCATAGTCTACATTTATTCTTTTGAATATATCTGTTATCTTATTTACAGCCCCTGATTTAACCATGAATGGGTCTGTTACTATAAGAGCTTTTTTTCCAGCTAAATTATTTAAGTAATCTATAGAACCTTCATCACAGCATATGATAAGTCCTTCATTCTGTTCTTTCATATTATTAAGATATTCTACTGAACCTTCATCAAAACATACAGTAGGTTTGATGCTAAATGTACTCATAAAAACCCTTCTTTCCTAATTATTCAGTTATATTTTTATTTACTTTTCTATTTAGCCATGCAATGCGAGTACTTCTTTATCTATAACACAAACATATTAATTCATTTTTTATATATTATAGATTTAATTTAGCCATTATTGCCTTTACTATAGCCTGTACATCTTCATTGTCTTCTGGTTCTGCTGGTGCACTTGATGACTCTGCTGATACCCCAAATGTTGCCTTTATTTCCTCTACTGTTGCAGTTCCATAAGCTACTTTTCTTATATTGAATAAATTTTCTGGTCCTACGTTATCTGAAGTTGCACTTCCACCTACTGCTCCACAGCCTAATGTAAGTGATGGTACTAGATTTGTAGCTCCACCTATTCCTCCAAGTGATCCTGGTGCATTTACAAGTATTCTTGATACTGGTTTCTTCAATGAGAACTCTCTTATGATTTCTTCATTTTGTGAGTGAATCAACAATGTATGTCCACTTCCTTGGTTATGAAGAAGTGCTAAGGATTTCTCACATGCTTCATGCCAGTCTTCTACTGTATAGAATGCAAGTACTGGAGCTAATTTCTCTTTTGCATAAGGGTTCTTTGGACTTACATCTGTCTGCTCTGAAAGTAATATTACTGCATCACTTGGTATGCTTATTCCTGCTAATTTTGCTAATGCTTGAACATCTTTTCCTACTATTGCTGGGTTTGGTGTTCCATTAGCTCTTAATAAGGTCTTGCCTATCTTTTCTGATTCTTCTGCATTTAAGAAATATCCCTTTTGTTTCTTGAATTCTTCAATTACCTCTGCTTTTTTAACTGTTTCTACTATTATTGATTGTTCTGAAGCACATATTACTCCATTGTCAAATGTATCACTGCCTATTACTTTTCTTACTGCTGTTGGAATATCTGCTGTTCTTTCGATAAAGCATGGGCCGTTTCCAGGTCCAACTCCTATTGCTGGTGTTCCTGAACTGTAAGCTGCCTTAACCATTCCTTCTCCACCTGTTGCAAGGATAAGTGCTGTATCTTTATTCTTCATTAATTCAGCAGTACCCTCTACTGTTAATATTGACATACATCCTATTAATCCGTCTGGTGCTCCTGCTTCTACTGCAGCTTTCTGCATTATCTTTACAGTTTCTGTAATACTTCTTACTGCTGTTGGATGTGGTGAGAATACTATTGCATTTCCTGCCTTTAATGCTATTAATGCTTTGAATATTGCTGTTGAAGTTGGGTTAGTTGAAGGTATAAGTCCTGCTATAACTCCCAGTGGAACAGCTATATCTATTAATTTCTTTTCTTTATCTTCTTTTAAAATTCCAACCGTTTTCAAATCTTTAATATAATTATAAACTACTATACTTGAGAACTTATTCTTTATTACTTTATGTTCCCATTTTCCATATCCTGTATCTTCATATGCCATTTTTGCAAGTTTTACAGCTTGTGCTTCTGTAGCTTTAGCTATGTTTTCTACTACTTTATCTATAGCTTCTTGTGAAAAGTTCTTAAATTCTGCTTGGGCTTCCTTTGCTTTTGCTATAAGAGTTCTTACTTCCTGTATTGACTGTAAGTCTTTATCCATTATCTCCATATTTCATTCTCCCTTTCCAATATCTGTTTTGAATTTAGTTCGTATTAAAAATATTCTGGTGTAATCCTTTATATGGACTGCACTGTTAAACATAATATAATTATATTAAATCAATTGAGTTAAAGTTGCAACTGTATTTTTCTGTTCAATTTTAATGATTTTAGCTAAACTACTGTTTTTAAGAAATCTGGGGAGTTTTTCAAATTGACACAGTATCTTTCTGAGTCATCAGCTTCAATTCCTTGAAAATCATTTATTTCTTCAGCTATAGATATTTTACCTTATATACTGTCTTCTCCTGTTTTATACCTCTTAATTTGCAACTTTTACAGGGCCAATTGTTGATTCTATATCTGTAACTGGGTGTTGAAATATATAATTTCAAGCACTTTTAACAAACCATCTTTAAAAAGAACACACAAAATATCTTTTACACGCACTAGTAATCTACTATGCCAAAGATATTTTATTCATAACTTTACATAGTTCTTTGTCTTTAAAAAGTAGGTTTAAACATAGAAACAGGATTTTGTCCCATTAATCTTAAAATGGATAATCCAGCTTTTCTAGCAGCAGTTAAAGATTGCAATACAGCACCTGAATCTCCACTTATAGTTATAAGAATTTCATTCGTATATGACAGTACACCATTAGTAGGACTACCATAAGTAATTAGTTCTACATCGGCTGTTTTTAATGCTGTATCTGCTATTATCATCCCAACCCCTGCTGGAGCTGCATGCATAATACCAAAAGCTTGTCCTGATGGAGCTCCAAAAGCTTTTTCAAATATTAAACTCGCCCTTGCAGTATATTGAACTTCCAGATGACCGGCATCACAAAGATAAACATTTCCTAAATATTTATCCGTTTGCTTAAGTGCAACTTCCACTGCCCTTCTGGCATCAGATACATCTGCCGCTTTTAAAACAATAAATATACCGTGTCCTGCTCCACCTTTTGTATCCCTTGGCAATTCAATAGTTGCAACTTCTGTATTTGTAGCCTTAACAGCATCATCTGCAGCCATCATTTGAGCAGGTGCCCCTACTCTAGCACTTATTATACCTATTGACCGGCATGTATTATCCAAACCTAGATGCTTATGCAATAGGCTATCTACATTAGCTATAACCAACCCTACTGTATCCCCTGCAGCTGTTCCCACAAACTCTGTCATTGACGGAACTTTTTCTACATTCTCCGCCTTTTGTTCTACTGCTGTTTGTTTACTCTCTTCTGGTTTAGCTTCTTTTACAACTTCCTCTTTTTTTGAATCTGCCAGTTTTTCGGTAGTTGATTCTACGGCCTTATTTAACTTTTTTTGATCAAAATTGTCCAAATCTAAATTTTTTCTAACTTCGCCTAAAACCTTTTCTATTAACTCATTATTCATAAATAACTCCCCTCATTAAAGCTTTAATTAGCCAATGTTAGGCAATATTTTTTCTACATCTGTATGAGGTCTTGGAATAACATGTACTGATATAACTTCTCCTACTCTTTTAGCTGAAGCAGCTCCTGCATCTGTTGCAGCCTTTACTGCTCCTACATCTCCTCTTACCATAACGGTTACAAGTCCTGAACCTATTTTTTCATATCCGATAAGTGCAACATTTGCTGCCTTTACCATTGAATCAGCAGCTTCAATAGCTCCCACTAGTCCTTTTGTTTCGATCATTCCTAATGCTTCCTGTCCCATAAAATAGTACCTCCATAATTTTTATTTTTTATTAGTTTTATTTTTTATTTTGTCTAAATTTTATTACTAAATCCATAAAAAATTTTTGACAAATTCGACTGACTTTTGTATTATATATATATATAATTATTGTATTTTTTTGATATGAAAAAGTAAATATCAAACTAAACAATTAATTTGTTACAAATCAATTATACTAGAATTTTAGAATATTTACAACACTAAAATGTAGGAGGTAAAAAGCATAAGATGAGTTTACAAAATATTGATTTAAAAGATATCATTGATGTAGAAAATATACAAAAAATACAAAATAGATTGACAAAGTTAGTCAAATTTCCTACAATTATAGTAGATACCAATGGTATTCCTGTCTGTAAAGAAACCAATTTTACTCCTTTTTGTTCCCTTATGGGTTCTTTCCCAGAAGGAAATAAAAATTGTAAATTATGTCATTCTCAAGCAGGCTTTTCAGCTATGAAGGATAAAAACCCAAAGGTATATACATGCCATACTGGTCTTATGGATTCCGCAACCCCTATCATTATAGATAATTATTACTTAGGTGCGATTTTAGGTGGACAAGTGTTAATAAAGGATCATCAGACAAAAGATTCTATTAATCTAAAAAAGTTGTCCGAAAATTATAAAATACCTATGAAAAAGCTGCAAGAAGTGACCGATTCTATCCAATTAGTTGAAAGCGATTACCTTCATAACTGTGTAGAATTTCATGACTTTATGGCAAATTATATAGCAGAAATTGGTATGCATAAAATTACTCAGAAAAAGTTATTAAAAGAAAGTCAAGAAAAGACAAAACTGGAGCAGCAAACTAAAAAAATGAAATTACAAACTATACAAGCACAGACCAACCCACATTTTTTATTTAATACTTTAAATACCATAGCTAGAATAGCATTAATAGAAAATGCTCCTAAAACAGAAGACTTAATATATACTCTTTCTGATATCCTAAGATATAGCCTTAGAAATTCTGAAGAATTTCCTAAGCTAAAAACTGAAATGGAATATATAGAAAGATATTTATATATTCAAGCCCTAAGATACAGTGATAGAATTAGATACCATATTGATGTAGATGAAAAAATTCTTGAATGCAGAATTCCTACTATGACTATTCAACCCATAGTAGAAAATGCATTAATACATGGTCTGGAAGAAAAATTAGAGGGAGGTGAAGTTTCCATTAAAGGCACCTTAACACCCTCAAAAGATATTATAATCGAAGTATCTGATAACGGGAAAGGGATTGATCCCAGTATATTAAATTTACTCAATAATTCAGATAATATACCTAAGCAATTTGGTATAGGTATAAAAAATACAAATGATAAACTACATCATTACTTTGGAAATAATTATGGTATAAAAATAGATAGCAAACCTAATTTGGGTACAAAAGTAGATATATGTTTACCTAGAATTATGACACCCTAGATAACTGCATATACAGTACATTTATACCATACTTTAACTAGTTAAGGAGGATAATTAACTATGTATAAACTTCTTATAGCAGATGATGAACCCTTGGAGAGAAAAGCTTTAAGAATAATATTACAGAGAGATTTTTATAATATTGATATAAAAAAAGATTGCAAAAATGGAAATGAAGTGGTACTTAATGCAAAAATCTATAAACCAGATATAATTCTAATGGACATAAAGATGCCAGAAAAAAATGGCCTTGAAGCCCAAAAAGAGATAATACAATTTTTGCCTAATGTAAAAACCATTATTTTGACAGCTTATGAAAAATTTGATTATGCTCAGAAAGCCATAAAATACGGTGTGGTTAATTATATGATAAAACCAGTAAGAACTAATGACTTAAAAATTGCTCTAAACAAAGTTATACAATCTATAGAGACTACAGAAAAACATGATAATTTAAAAATGACCGATATAAATTCCAAAAATATATATGAAGACACCATAAAAATCATTTTAAAATATATAGATAATAATTTCAATCGCAAGATAAATCTTAATTCAGTGGCTAATTACGTTCACTTGAATCCTCAATATCTTAGCAGATATTTTAAGCAAAAAATGGGTATTACATTTACCCAATACATCACAAAACTAAGACTGGAAAAAGCAAAAAAACTACTGCTTAATACAGATAAATCCATAACACAAATAGCTTTAGAAGTAGGATATATAGATGCTGCCTATTTCAGTAAAGTATTTTTTAAAAATGAACACCTATCCCCTTATAAATTCAAGATAAGCAGTTACAGCAAAGTGTAGAAAATTCTAGCACAAGAACTAGATAATAGTTCTTGTGCTATTTATTTCTTATTT
>ENA-UOOR01004277-UOOR01004277.1-fermentation-metagenome-genome-assembly--contig:-NODE-4277-length-11516-cov-2.754733_pt1 | contig 11516 bp, 10 predicted proteins | sample MGYA00245780_ERZ724029 | MGnify/ENA primary metagenome ERZ724029 (study PRJEB28704, sample SAMN03018315) | fermentation metagenome | biome: anthropogenic terrestrial biome; feature: soil; material... | reverse complement strand
ATAACAAACATATCTGGTATATCATACAGAGGTTCTGGATTACAGGCGCAAGGTCCTCCACACACAACTATTGGATCTTCTTCTCCTCTTTCTGAAGCTCTTACATTTATTCCAGCCATATTTAACATATTTAGTATATTTGTATAGCTCATTTCATATTGAAGAGTAAATCCTAACATATCAAATTCTTTCAAAGAATCTTTAGTTTCTAATGTAAAACAAGGTATATTATTTTCCCTCATTAGCTTTTCCATATCTGGCCATGGTGCAAAAGCCCTTTCACAATATGTATCTTCTCTCTGATTTAAAGTATAATAAAGTATCCTTGATCCTAAATGAGACATTCCCACCTCATAAACATCAGGGAAACAAAATGCATACCTTATATCCACTTTTTCTTTATCTTTTTTATATGAATTAAATTCTTCTCCTATGTATCTAGCCGGTTTTTCTACTTTGTAAAGAATATCATCTGGAATTAAGTTCATTAAAAATTCCTCCTCATAGGTTATTCAATTTTATATTCTAACATATAAATTAGTAAATTGAAAATTATTTATATGTGATTTTCATCTTCAGCTTTCATTAATTCTTCTAAGGTTATATTTCCATAAAGTTTTAAAGCTTCTATTATTTCCTCTTCATAAATTATATCCATAACTTTCATTTCATCATCTAATATAAAAAAAATATTATACTTGTTTTTTTCTACAATGCTTAAAACACTAATTAAATCCTTTTTATAGAAAACAGAAATGCTTTTATTTTCTATATATCCTCTTTTTTTAAACTTATATTTCTTTTTTATAATATCTCCCATGATTAAATATACTATCCTTTTCCTTTCTTTTAATGAAGATACTATTATAAATACAGATATAATACCTAAATTTATACTTGTTACCCCTGCAAAAAATAAAAAAAGATAATAAAAAATTAATAAGCTTCCTATGCCTATACTAATATAAACCGTTATTTTATTAGCAATTTTATATATACACCTGAAGTTTATTAAATCTCTTAATATCCTCCCCCCATCTAAAGGATATGCAGGAATTAGATTGAAGATTCCTATAACAAAATTGCATTGAAATAATAAATAATATAAATCAATAGGGTACTTCATATGAAATTTATAAAAAATAGCTGCCAGTAATAGATTTACAATTGGTGCAGACAAAGAAATCATTAAATCTTCCATAGGTGTTGCTTCATCAATATCCTTAAGTATTAAAACTGTACCTATAGGCAATATCTCTATATCAAACCCTGTAAATCCCAAATGCCTAGCAGCTAAATAATGTATTAATTCATGAAAAAAAACTATTATAAAAGATATTAACAGCTTCCCTTTAAATCCGATGAACATCAATACTAATATGTATGGAATGAAATATCTGTTTAATTTAATCAATTTGCCCTTCCCCGTCCTATTTAATTGCTATATAATTTTCCGGATCCTTACTTTCTCCCATATAAAGAAGCTCAAAATGAAGATGAGGTGCTGTAGATTTCCCTGAATTACCACTCTTACCTAGAGTATCTCCTTTTTTAACCCCTTTTCCCTTTTCTACTAAAATGGAATTAAGATGCCCATACTTTGTTTCTATTCCTTCTCCATGATCTATTACAATGTATTTTCCAAGAGTTTTATCTTCTCCACTATCCTTAATCTTTCCATCAAAAGATGCCTTTACATCTGTGTTTTCACTTACATCTATATCTATACCTTCATGAAACTTTTTACTCTTATCTATAGGATCTACTCTGTATCCATAACTGGAAGTAATTTTCCCTTCTACAGGCAGCTGAAACTGATTTTCTATCTTCTCTTTTATGGTCTTTCCTCCAGTAATCTTTGCTTTTGCCTTTTCAATAAAATCTGTAGCTTCTTCCTCTATAGTTTTTATATTAAAAGATTTAATTTTTGTATATATTTGTTTATAATCATAACTTTCATTTACAACCTTTTTAGAATAATTATAAACAGCTTGAGTTTGCGGAGTAACCACCAATTTACATACAATTACCATAAAAAATAACACTGCAGCTCCTATCAAATCCCTTATTATTCTTTTCCCAATATAGCCAGCTGCTGGACTATAGGATCTTTTACTAAAATAATTTGATTCATTTCTATCTTTTCTTTTCTTTAAATTTCTATAATACTCTTCATATTGAGAATTATAGCTTCCCATTTTATTTCCCCTTTCTTAATTAATAAGGTCTCAAGTTTTTTCTATGGTTGCTCACTACTTATATATATTTAATAATATTTTTAAATATTACCTAGGATAGTATAAAAAACATAGATCACTTTTTGAAATAATAAATAAAAAATAAAAAAGAATAAATAAGGAGTATTTTCTTCCGCCGTGCTGCAGAAAATCTTTAATTAAAAGTTTTTCGCAGTGTAACGAAGAAAAATCGTCCAAATTTATTCTCTATTACCTATTACCTATTACCTAAAAATTATGTGCCTTTAATGCTTTAATAAACACTTCTGCTGAGCCTAAATTTGTAGCAAGAGGTATACAATGAACGTCGCAAAGTCTTAAAAGTGCAGTAACATCCGGTTCATGAGGTTGTGCAGTTAATGGATCTCTTAAGAAAATTATAAAATCCATATTGCCTTCTGCAACCTTTGCTCCAATCTGCTGGTCTCCGCCTAAAGGTCCTGAAAGAAATCTGTGAACATGAAGGCCAGTATTTTCTGAAATAAGTCTTCCAGTTGTGCCTGTAGCATAGAGTTCATGTTCCTCAAACACCTCTCTATATCTCTTTACAAAATCAATCATGTCTTCTTTTTTCTTATCATGTGCTATCAATGCTATTCTCATATGATGCTCCCCCTAAAAATTAATTTTTTTCCTTCTCATCCCTATATTTAAAACCAGTGCAATACCCATAATACTTGTTATAAAAGAACTTCCTCCATAACTCATTAATGGTAATGTAATGCCTGTTATTGGAGTAACTCCAATAGTCATACCAACATTCTGTAATATGGAAAATAAGAATGTAGAAACTACTCCAATAGAAATCATGGAGCCAAAAATATCCTTAGAAGTTCTAGCTATATTTATAAATTTATAAATTAAAATTCCATATAGAGTTAATAAAAATGTTTCACCTAAAAGTCCCCACTCTTCACCTACAACAGAAAATATAAAATCCGTATGGGATTCAGGAATAAATCCTCCAGCTACCTGAGTTCCTTTTAAGAATCCCTTTCCTAAAATTCCTCCTGAACCAATGCCTATTTGGGATTGAACAAGCTGAAGTCCAGACCCTAGCTCGTCTGCTCCTGGGTTTAAAAAAGAAAGCAGTCTTACTTTCCAATATTCAGGCATTAGAGGGGAGTTCCATATTATAGCAATCAATGCTATTATCCCTGCAAATCCCCACCCTATTACTTTTAGATTCAATCCTGCTGCAAAAAAAATTCCTAAGACTATAAAGAAACATACCATAGTCATTCCCATATCCGGTTGTATTACAATTAAAATCATAGGAATAGCTGCATACATGACCAAAGTAAAAAAATTCTTGGGATTATTAATATTCCCTTCCATATCATCTAACTTTTTAGCAAGCATTATAATCATACCTAATTTGGCAAACTCAGAGGGCTGTCCTATAGTTACAGAACCTATTTTCATCCAAGAACCAGCACCATTAACAGTGGACTTAAAAATAGTATCATTTAAAAGTAGCAATATAACTCCAAACCAATAAATAATATTAGCATATCCCTGTAATAAAGAATAGTCGAAAACAAGCATAAAATACATTATAACAATTCCAAGTAAAATCCATATTAATTGTGATCTAAAAACGCTGGCCCCTGATTTCATATGAGTAGCACTATAAATATTTAAAGCACCAAATAATCCTATAATTAAAACTATTATTATGGCACTAAAATCCAATTCTCTAAGTAACTTTTTACTAATCTTTAGTTTATCAAGCATGGTTTAAATCCCTCCAATACAAGTATGATTATAACAGTGTAATTCGAAAAAAGCTATGTATAATTTATACATAGCTTTTAAATTTTATATGAACTTTATCTTCTTTTTTTCATCCTTTTTATTGGAATACTAGCTATTAGGGCAGGGGAATTGCCCTCCATTTCATCAGTATTAGTTATTTTTACTTCCAATTCTTCTCTATCTATTTCTGCATATTTAGAAATTACGCCCATTATTTCTTCTTTTATATTTTGAAGAAGTTCTGGTGATAAATCCGCTCTATCATGAATTAAAATTAGCTTCAATCTTTCTTTGGCTACTTCCTTAGAGGCAGGTTTTTGACCAAATAAACTAAAAAAATCCATCTGTATCCCTCCTAAAAGCTTTTTTAAAGAATATAAAAACCCATTTTCATTGTTACTATCAAAATTTAAGAATGGCACCTGCTCTCCCATAATTCTTCTTGCTACATTTCTAAAAGCCTGACCTGATAAAGCCTTATCATTTAAAACAATTGGTTCCCCTTTATTTGTTGATATGGTTATATTTCTATCATCTGGAATAATCCCAATAAGTTTTACCGCTAAACTATCCAATATATCATTTACGTCTAACATATCACCACTTTTTACCATGTCACTATTTATTCTATTTACAATTAATTGATGATCTTCTAAACCCTTTGCTTCTAGTTTTCCTATAACTCTATCAGCATCCCTTACTGAAGTTACCTCAGGATTGACAACAATTAAAGCTCTATCAGCACCAGCTATTGCATTTTCAAAGCCCTGTTCTATTCCTGCGGGACAATCTAATATTACATAATCAAATTCCCCCTTCAATTCATTTACCAAGCTTAACATCTGCTCTTTAGTAATATCTGTTTTATCTCTAGTTTGAGCTGTTGGTAATAAAAATAAGTTTGGTAATCTTTTATCTTTTATAAGAGCTTGTTTTAATTTACAATTTTCTTCTAATACATCCATTAAGGTGAAAACTATTCTATTTTCAAGTCCCATAAGGACATCTAGATTTCTGAGGCCTGTATCTCCATCTACAACTACAACTTTCTTTCCCATAGATGCTAATGCCGTTCCTATATTCGCGGTTGTTGTAGTTTTTCCAACCCCCCCTTTACCAGATGTTATTACTATTGCTTCTCCCATATATATTCCCTCCATTAAATAAATTTGTTAGGTAAATAAGGTTCTACTACTATGGTATTTCCCTTTATTCTTGCTACCTCAGGATACTGAGGTTTAACGCTATCCTCAGGTGATCTAGTAGCTATATCTCCAATTTGTAGTATTTCAGGTTGTAGGTAAAAAGCCGCTACTATAGCCTTTTGATTTCCTCCTACCCCAGCATGTACATATCCTCTTAAAGCCCCAATGACTATTATATTTCCTCCTGCATATATTTCAGAGCCAGAATTAACATCTCCTACTATCACAAGATTTCCTGAGTAATTAATTACCTGTCCACTTCTTACGGTTCTTCTTATAAACTTGGTTCTGCCCTCATATATTCCCGAGAAAATCTTATTGTTATTTTCTTCAGAGTTCTCGAAGATACAATCCTTAATTAAAAATTCATCAAAAAGTACATCTTTCAGCCTTCTTAAATCCTTTTCATTTATGTACTTGAGTTCGGTAGTTATTTTAAGAGTACAGCCTTTATAGAAAATCTTTCCCTTAGATAACCTTTCAATTAAAGAATCGAGCATTTCGTCAAAATCTTTAAATTTATTCATATTTATAACTGCATTAAGTCCTTCTTTATTACCTTTTATGATTATAGTTTCATCTAACATACATTAAACCTCCAAAAGTCGGCATATGTTTATATTTCAACAAATATCCTCTAATTCCTTCTGCAAATTAATAGTTTTTTTAATAAGGGCATATACCTTATGTACATGCCCTTATAATTATTTATCCTAATTATATTGGAAATGATAATTCATATTTTTTAGTTCATCCTTAAAATATGCCTCATACATAGCTTCAGCTACCGGAATTAAATATCCTCCATGACCTCCATCAAAAACAAATACACATACAGCTATCTGTGGATCATCATATGGGGCAAAACCTACAAAAACTGCTGAAGAGGTTCTTCCTATTTTATCCTGAATTTTTTCATTAAATGTAGCTGAACCTGTCTTACCTGCATTTTTAATAGGAAACTGACTAAGACTGGAAGCTGTACCATCTTCATAGGATGTAACCGCCAACATTCCCTCTTTTACTGCCTTTAAAGTCTCAGGTTTCATATTTACCTTCTCTATTACTTCTGGTTTAACATCTTGAATTACATTGTTATTTGAATCTAAAAATTGATCTACAAGATGAACCTTATATCTAGTTCCTCCATTAGCAATAGTAGCAATATAATTTGCTAACTGTAATGGTGTAAACTGATCAGAACCCTGACCAATAGCCGCATTATAAACATTACCAGGTCTAGTGGCTTCTTCTTCTACAGCATTTACTGCTTCAAAAATCTTATTCATAGCTGTAGAAATATCTCCATCAGAAAAATTCTTATCTTGTATGGAAGGATCTTTTTGTATTAATTCTTTCAATAATCCTTTAACGGTATCGGAAAAATTATTTACATTATTAAATTTCATTTGCTGTTTTATTGTATCCTGTATTTTTCCTTTTAAGTCACTTATTTCTTTACTATCTTTAGTTTGTATTTGTATATCAATACCATTATATCCACTGCCATCTTTATTCTTTCTAATCTTTTTTAACTCATCATAAAGTAACCACATATGTGGATTAGCTGCATTATTCTTTGCTGATTGCACATTAAATACCTGGCCAAAGTTTTCTGGTATTTCGATTCCTGTTGATGGAGTAGCCTTTCCTTTAGGGTCTACACCTAAACCAAATTTCCATGCATAGTTAGCCAAAGTATCTAAACCATTTTGATATAATCTATCACCAACTTCAAAGAAATAATAGTTATTTGAGCAGGCAAGAGCATCTATAACAGTTAGCGCTCCTTTACTAGAAGTATTCCAACTGTGTCCGTTATACCCATGTTTAGTATATACTAAGTTATCATATATTGTTTCCTCTGGAGTTATTACACCTTCTTCTAATCCTGCAACAGCTGTTAAAGGCTTAAAAGTTGAACCCGGTGGTGTTAAAGCTGAAGTAGCATAATTGAAGAAAGGCTTAGGATATATATCGTATTGATCTTTTCTTTCAACTTTTCCAGATTTATTATCGCTATTATTAATAGGTGGAAATAAATCATCCACTGTAACCTGTAAACTTCTATTAGCAATATAACTCTTGGCAAACTTTTCTAAGTCAGGATTAAAAAACTGATTATACATATCTGTAGTAAGCTTTCCTGGAGTTGAAAATATATTAGGATCAAATCCTGGTCTGCTTGCAAGAGCCAGTACTCCTCCTGTTTTAACATCAATAGCTACTGCTGCACCTCTTGTAGCATTAGCGGTATTTGCACCATCAGAACTTACACTAGGATTATTTTGTAAATCTTGCATAACCTTATCTAAGGTTTTCTCTGCAGCATTTTGCACATCCTTATCAATAGTTAACTTAAGAGTTTGTCCTGGATAAGGTTCTCTTCTGCCCAACTCTTCTATAACCCTTCCCTGTTTATTTAATTTTACAATTCTTCCACCATTGGAGCCTTTAAGTCTATCTTCATAAACAGATTCAAGTCCTGCAGTACCAATATAGTCAGAACTTACATCATATCCCTTTTCCTTATACTTTTCTGGATTATTACTTATTTTAGATATATAGCCCAAGAATGATGAACCTAATTCACCATATGGATAATTTCTTAATGGCTGAGTAGTTACATCTATACCTGGAAGATCATTTAATCTTTCATAGAAAATAAATGCTGTATCCTTTTTAATATTAGCTCCAATCACTACTGGCTTATATCCTGAAAAGCTCTGCATCTTCATTGTGTCCCTTATTACCATATATTTTCTTTGAAGCTGAACATCATATTCCATTTTATCTATACCATATTCTGATATTAGATTATTAAGTATCACCTTTGCATCCTTAGAGTTACTATGTGCATATTGCTCTAATTGAGCCTTCAGATCACTACTAGGCTTTATATGAAATCTTTCTTGTATAAGCCCATAAGCTTCATCTGCATTAATTTTATATTGCTCTAAAAGGTTCTTAAAATCTTCAGCAGGAGATATATTATACTGTTTTACCAATAACTTAAAAGTCTCCTCTGGAGATATTTTCAGTAACTCTTTATCTACAGTATTGATTTGTCCTTGTGTAAGCTTACCCTTACTGTCAGGGAATAGTTTTTTTTCTATTGCTTCATTTAATCCTCTATCCCTCTTAAATCTTATTTCTTGAGCTTTTCTTGTAGCTTCATCCTGTGTTTTGAACTCAAATCTAAAAGGATTTATCTTTAATTCAAAATCGTCCTGCTGCATTTCTCCGTTTTTATCCAAAAGGTTAAATACCTTATCCATAGTTTCAAAAAAGTATTTCTTATTATCACTGGTCTCATTGTACACAAGCATATAACTTTGATAATTGTTAGCGAGAACAACACCTTTTCTATCCACTATGTTACCTCTAGGAGCAGGATCTGGAATCTCCGTTATAGCAGCCATATTGGCTCTTTCATTGTAATATTCTCCCTTTACTATCTGTAAATCTATAAGCTTATAACCTAAAACTGAATAAATTATAGCCATCAACAAGAAAAAAGCTGTATATCTGTTAAACCTTTTTTTCTTTTCTTTCATAAGTCACCATTCCTCTAAAATTTCCACTTTCTTTGCATATATTCTTTGCTGCACAGCCAATAAACAAATTTATACATTGGTATGGAAACTATCATATTATATAAAGCATTTAAAAATATAATCTTTATCCCCATGCTTATTCCTATGCAATATAGTATTACAAACACTGTGAATCCTTTAAATATACTTAAAAAAAAGCTAGATATAACGGGAATTAGTATCTTTTCTTTAAAAATATTGATACCTATAAATCCTGCTATTACGCAGCTTAGCATATTGGCAAAGGCATTTATTCCTATAATATTAGAAAAGTATAAATCTTGAAATAACCCCGAAATAACGCCAAGCCATAAACCTTCCCAGCTTTCATTTATAATAGAATAACTTATTATAAAAAGAAACAACAAACTAGGGCTATAACCTTTAATAGCTATAAAGGGAACAAAGGAGTTATCCAATATTAATAATAGTATAGTCATTGAAAATAAAGTAATTAATTTCTTCATATTACATCACCCTAGTTTTTCATATCCAATTTATTTTTAGGAACCACAACAAACACTTCTTCTAATTTATTGAAATCTACATATGGCTGAACAATTGCATTTTTCATAACTTTACCTTTGTCCTCTTCTACATCTACTACATATCCTATTTTAATACCTTTAGGATATAATCCGCCTACTCCAGTACCTGTTTCAGTGCCTATTCCAGAAGTTAATATTGAATCTCCTTTTTTTACCTTAGAATCCTCTGGAAGATAATAAAGTTTAGCAAGCTGCTTATTATTACTATCCTTATAACCCTTTATTATACCAACGCTTTCCCTAGTACTTTGAACAATACCGCTAACTGCCATATTCTCATTTGATAAAGTTTGTACAACTGACCAATTGCTTCCTACAGAGGTAATTTGTCCAACAAGACCATCATTGGTTATAACCACCATTTGTTTTTCAATACCATCATTTCTTCCTTTATTAATTACAAACTCATCTAAAAAAGTTCCTCCGCTTTTCCCAATTATATCACAGCCAATATAGTTATATTGTGAATTTTGATTTTTAAAATTAAACATTTTCCTTAATCTTTCATTTTCAGCTTTTAACACATCATAGTCAGCTGCTTTACTTTGTAATTCATTATTTTCTTTTTTTAATTCTTCATTGTCTTTCTTCACCTGAGAAAAGCTTGAAAAAAACTCTACAAACCCCTTAACCTTGCTATTCATATTATAAAAAATCCCTTGGACAGAATTTATTGTTACACCTACGCCATTTTCCACAACAGATACTTTATCTCTTTTATAACTATAACCAATTAATGTTAAAAATGTAACTGACAGTACAATTATTGTTACTGCCAGTTTATTCTTCAAGAAGTTCATATTTATCTTTTCTTATTATTCAATAAAGTATCTAAAGTATCTAACGCTTTTCCGGCTCCAAGGGCAACGCAATCCATAGATGATTCCGCTATATGAACGGGCATATGTGTTTCTTCATTTATAAGTAAATCTAATCCTTTTAACATTGCTCCTCCACCAGCAAGCATTATTCCTTTGTCAATAATATCTGATGCAAGTTCTGGTGGTGTTTTTTCTAATGTACTTTTTATTGCCTCTACAATAGAGGATACAGGCTCTCTTAAAGCTTCCCTAACTTCGCTTTCTGTAATATTTATTACCTTTGGTAATCCAGTTATTAAATCTCTTCCTCTTATTTCCATTGATTCTTCTGCTTCTCCAATATCATAAGCAGATCCCAATTGAATTTTCACAGTTTCAGAAGTTCTTTCACCTATCATCAAATTATATTGCTTCTTTATGTAACTAATTATAGACTGATCAAGTTCATCTCCTGCAATTCTTAAAGACTTACTTGTAACTATTCCTCCTAAAGATATTATAGCTACTTCAGTTGTTCCTCCACCTATGTCTACTATCATGCTGCCTGTTGGTTCATTAACAGGTAATCCTGCCCCAATTGCTGCTGCCATTGGTTCTTCCATTAAAAGAACTTCTCTTGCTCCAGCCTGCTTTGTTGCTTCATCTATGGCCCTTTTTTCAACTTCTGTAACCCCTGATGGAAAACATACTACTATTCTTGGGCTAGTAAAAGCACTTTTGGGACTCACCTTTTCTATAAATCTTTTAAGCATAGATTGAGTAACATCAAAGTCTGCAATAACTCCATCTTTTAAAGGTCTTATAGCTACTATATTTCCAGGAGTTCTTCCTATCATCTGTTTTGCTTCGTCCCCTACGGCTAATACTCTTTTAGTATCACTATTTATAGCTACAACTGAAGGTTCTCTTAAAAGCACACCTTTTCCCTTTACATATATTAGCGTATTTGCTGTTCCTAAGTCTATTCCCATATCTCTAGATATTCCAAATAATCCCATTAAATATTTCTCCTTTCGCTGTTACAATATACCTTTTTCTTTTAAGCTTATATAAACTCCATCTCCAATAATTATGTGATCTAATAATTCTATACCAATTAGTTTGCTGCATTCTTTAAGTCTATTAGTTATGCTAATATCTTCATTGCTTGGCAAAGGATCACCTGATGGATGATTATGGCATATAATTATAGATGAGCTGCTATTTTTTATAGCTTCACAATAAATTTCCCTGGGATGAGCTATAGAAGAATTTAAACTTCCTATAAATACATCCTTTACTTTTATAACAAAATTTTTAGTATTAAGCATTATAACCTTAAGAAATTCTTGCTTTAAACATCTCATATCTT
>ENA-UOOR01004273-UOOR01004273.1-fermentation-metagenome-genome-assembly--contig:-NODE-4273-length-11527-cov-4.804655_pt1 | contig 11527 bp, 10 predicted proteins | sample MGYA00245780_ERZ724029 | MGnify/ENA primary metagenome ERZ724029 (study PRJEB28704, sample SAMN03018315) | fermentation metagenome | biome: anthropogenic terrestrial biome; feature: soil; material... | reverse complement strand
TCAAAGATTGCCTGGAGAGTATCTTTGAAAAGCTCCTTTAATCTTTCATTGATATAGCAGGATAAAAATAACATTTCTAGAAATGGGATCTATATCTAAACTATTGTCATTTTTCAAGGTTGATTGGAAATGGGGTGGGCTAGGTGGTATACAAGGCTGCAGAAATAATGGATCTTGTAACAATAAGCAACAATTTTCCGGAGCTGAAAGAGGATGAAATTCATCGCGAAAACGTTATAAGCACAATAGAAACTATTTTTCATAATGACTATGAAATAATACTTATTGAAGGTAATGAGGGAATCGGAAGGACGACCCTTGTTGCTCAATTTGCACGGAAATACCCAAACAACGCTTTATCGTTGTTCATTCAACCAACAAGTCTATATTTGTATGATCCCGACTTTCTTATTTTTGATTTATGTAACCAGGTATCATGGGCAGCTCAACAAAAGGTAATTCACAATTTAGAAGAAGCTAACATAATTAATTTACGGAATATCATTTTTAAATTAACTCGGATTGCAAAGGCTAACAGGGAAAAATACTATTTTATTATTGATGGTCTCGACGAAATACCTGACGATAACAATCGATGTAGGGAAACGATTCTCGATTTGTTACCGTTTGGGGTATCCAATTTTTGTTTTCTTTTAACAGGCAATTTTAATAGCACATTAGGTTTACACTTTGAAAAGATCCGAAAAAACAAATTAACAAAACAGCTACCCCTTTCAGGGTTTACATTAGATGAAACAATAACGTACCTAAAAGACATGGGGTTGATACATGTTCAACCGAGGAGATCTACCAGACTAGTAGGGGTGTTCCAGGTACTTTGGCAAGCATAAAACGTATCCTAAAATCAGGAGTTCCTTTTGAAGATCTTGAGTTAACAGATGAAATGATCGGTTATTTTGAGATAGAATGGGAAAAGGTTAATGACGATGATGAGGAGGAAAAAGAACTATTAGCAATACTAGCACATGATAGAAACGGTTACAGTGTGGAAGAGTTGGCCGAGATGATGGAGATAAATGAAGAGCAAGTCAATGACATTTGTGGTAGTCTCGACTTCCTTACCATTAAAAAAGGGCTTGTATCTTTTATTTCGGATTCCTTTAGGAAATTCGCGGTAAGGAAACTCATAACCATGAAAGAAAAAATAATTAACGATCAAATTAGACGAATGCTAGAGAAGCCAACAACCGATCGGGCATTATGTTTGTTGCCAAGTTATCTAGAAATGACACAAAGGCATGAGGAAATTCTTGCCTTTACTTCAGAAGATTTTGTCGCAAATGCCATCGGTGTAACCCAATCTCTATGCCCCATTAAAAAAAATATTGAAATAGCCATCAAGGCGGCATCCCAGGTAACACGATATGGGGATTTATTAAAGCTAGGTTTGGAGCAATGTATGATTAACCAACTTGATTTTGTGGACGTACTATCTTCGGAAATTGAGGCACAAATGTCTTTAGGTAATCATGACCGGGCTATTCATCTTGCCAACAGCTGCTCCTTAAAAGAAGATCGTTTACATATGTTGGCGATTATTGCAAAAAGCAAAATACAAGATGGACCTATCCCTGAATCCTTGTTAGAACAACTTAGAAACATGTACTCCCAGATCGATGTTAAGGATTTGGGCCCCAAGGCGGTGGAGATAGCTGAAGTCTTAATTCATTCTTGCCCCAATTTGGCAGTTGAATTAATAGAAAAATCAATTTGCGAAAATGAAGAGACCGCATCTTTGGATTTGGCTTTCACTAAACTTTCCCTGGCAGCGATGGAGTCAAACAAGGATAAACATACAGAAGATTTTATTGATAGCATATTACCACGTATTAAGAACCCGGATATTAAAAAATTTTTCCAAAGGGCTTCTATTTTTTTGGGTGAATTTTCTGCATCTGATATTACGCGAGAAGTTAACAAGCTGGACAATATTGACGATAAATTGCGTTTACTTCGCCTATGGCTAATTTCTAACAAAAAAAATGATGATGCTTTCCAAATTGTTGAATATGCCCTTGAATTAGCTATAAAAACTTCTGATTATGTTCCTGATGCCAAAGTATTAAGGGAAATCGCGGCGCCATTACCATACATCAAAGACTGTCATAAATCAAAACAGTTGTTGGGGTACTTTGATAGCCAAAAACTGGCGATAAAAAAACTTGGGCCAACCGAGGATTATATTAGGTTGGAGTTAATATGCGCGAGAGCGGAATTTACATATGACCAAGAAAAGGTCAGGAACAGAATGGTGGAAATATATTATGAAATTGCTCAGATTGAAGATATAGGATTAAGGGCATTGTGTTTATCGAAAATATCTTCCACCTTGGATTATATAGATAAGGCGAAGGCTCTGGAGAAAAATGAGGGTTTGCATAGTTTAATCAGAGATGAATTAAACGACTGTCTCGATAAACTTTTAAGTGTCACGGCGGATCATTTTATTGTTACAAAAAGCATAATTGCCTCATTAGCTAAAAGTAAATTTCATTTGGTCCTTGATATGATCGGGAAGATGAACGTTGAATACCGAAGGGATAACGGACTTCTTTTACTGTTAGAAACATATTTAAGTCAACCTCTTGAAAGAATTGATTTCCAACTGATGGCGGACGGGTTTGGCAGAATAGCTTTCCAAAAGCTTCAGGGAATTGTCGTATTTAAAACAATTCAGCGACTATATCACGAAAAAAATTCCAATCTAGTTAAGCAAGTTTTCGAAAACGCCCAAGTGGTTTTGTCTCAGGTTAATAAAATTCATAATAACGACCGGAAATGTGAAGCGCTTTGTTATTTGTATAATATATACGACAGGGTCAACCATGTTGATCTGTGTATTAGTCATGACATTTTAAGTGGGCTTAAAAAAAATCTCTGTGACACATGGGAATTAATTGATGCCGCCTGGGTGAAATTTGATGTAGGTTTCAAAGTAATAAGCTGTATCGCCGATATTGATAAGGAATTTGCCCAAGAATTCATGGAGAAAGTTGAAGACTTTAGGGAAAGTTTGGACATTAAAAATTATACGACCGCATTCAATCTTTTTCTTTGTAACAAACTTGCCATTAAGGCTTTTAACGGTTTGCTTGATAAGAACCTTGACACCAGGGAAGATATTGGTCGGTTGACTTTAACAATTAATTCTTTACCTTCTTCAGGAGAAAGAGCTAAATTATGGGCCGACTTAGCATTAGTATTATACAGGAATGGACGTATTGAAGCATGCAAGGAAATTGTAAATAAAAAGCTCCGCCCATTGATAGATGAGGTATTAGATGTGGACAAGGGCGTAAGCGATGAAATAATAAAACAGGTGTCACCTGCCCTATATTGCACGCATCACCTGACGGCAATGGAGTTAATTGATGAACTCCCTCTGCAAGAAAGAGATTATGCATATGCTGAAATTTGCGATTTTCTTTTAACAAAATTATTACCAGGGGACCCAAAAGAGTACTCTGAAGGTCAAGTGTTCGATGTCAGCTATGATGAAATACTTGACCTTTGCGAAGTTCTGAAAAATGTTGAAACCGACTTTCTTATTTTTCATTATATAAAATATATATCAGACACAATTAACAGTAAGTACGGCCAACATCGTTATTCCGAACAACAGCGGATTAATATTGCAGACAAACTAAAAAATGTGGTTAATAATAAACTACCTAACCCAAGGTTTATTAGGCATGATGGCTGGAAAATAGTTTCATTAGCTGAATTGGGACGATCGCATAAATCTCAACGAGATTGGGATGACTTAATTTCTTCAGTTGAAGATATAAATAACCTTGCTGACAAAGCTTTTATTCTAACAAAATTAGCTGTTATAGCGCCGTTGAAGTTTACAGGAGAAAGGGATAGATTGGTTCGAAAGACAGTGGAGTTGGTTGAGAATGTCCCAATCTTACATGAAAAAATAGAACATTATGAGTTGATAGCCGATGCCTTTATGAGCATCGATCCCCTTACCTCTAAGAGATGTATAGAAGCGGCCATAAAGGATGTACTGATAGATGATGGTAACAATGATGATATAATGAATTCCCAAAAAAGGCTGGTTGATCTTGCTTTTAAGATTAGCCCTGATTTTGCATCCCACATTGCAGGATTTGTTGATGACGACAAAGCTAGAAAAAACATAAAAAGAAACTTTCAAAACCGAATAAAAATTTTAGAAATTAAACAAGAATTGATGGAACAGAAAGTAAGAGTAAACCATGATGATAGCGGCTGTTATGAATATTCCAAAGCAGCGTGGATGGCGTTAGGCTCACTTTATTCAGGGAAATGCGGTACTTGCGACATAAATAGCTTGGTCAACTATATAATACTTGCCTCAAAGATGCCTCTTGCGGAATCATACCCTCTAATCCTATGGGTAATCGAGAATGCCGTAGTTAGGTTTAAAAGAACCGATACCGCAAAAACACTTTTAAGGCCCTTTTTTGAAGCTACTCTTCAAGCTACTTTTTGTTTACTTAGAATTGCAGATTATTCCATTAAAAATAAAGTTGCCCCAAATTGTATCGGAGGTAAAAATACTAGTCTGATATTACAGCCTGGCGAACGTCAGAATGCCATTCAATTTATAAGTGGCTGGCTTGAGGAAAATCTAAAAGAAGATTTAATAATCGTCGATCAATATTTTGGTCCGAATGAATTGGACTTGATTAAGACCATTAATTCGATACAACCTGGTTGTAGAGTGATGGTTTTAACTAGCCAAAAACATCATGAGAGAGTCAAATCCCCGTTAGAAGAATATCAGAATCAATGGATGAAAATTTCTGACGTTAGTCCCCCAGATGTCGAGTTGGTAATTATTGGCGTTGAGGGAAATGGTCAATCCCCAATTCATGACAGATGGATATTAACGAAGGGTGGCGGGTTACGGTTAGGAACCTCCTTAAACTCTTTAGGTGTCACCAAGATTTCGGAAATATAGAGGAAGCGGAACTTTATCGGAAAGAAGTTGAACAGTATATTTCCCGCAGGAAACGAACACACAACGATTTGAAACTCACCTACCAAGTTTTTACGTTGTAGAAGTTGGAAACAGCTTTAATGCAGTCCTTTTTTCCAACGCTAAAATGTAGTTTGTAATCCAGTAGAATGTGTTAGAGATTGTGAGAAACTCTATGGGGGAAGCGGGGAACAATGAAGTATTATGTTGGAGTCACAGATAACAATCGGTTTAAATACTTAGCCCAATTGCAACCCGATGAGGTGAATTTCTGGCAGCCGGGAGGTAGCCAGACTTTTAGGGCTATACCTCAATATGCGACGTTTCTCTTTAAATTGCATAGCCCATATAACTTCATCGTGGGTGGCGGCTTTTTTGTTCGACACTCATTTCTCCCCTTGTCCTTGGCCTGGGATAGCTTTGGCCAAAAAAATGGCGCACCGGGTTACAAAATATTTCGTAATAACATATTAAGGTATCGGGAACGAAGGGGTAATGTGGAGGAGATCGATCCGGTAATTGGCTGTATTATTCTAACCGCCCCCTTTTTCTTTGAGAAGGATGAATGGATTCCCATACCGAGTGATTGGAGTCCTCATATAGTTCAAGGGAAAATCTATAGCACAGAAGATAAGGTAGGGGCCGAGCTTTGGGATGAAGTACAAGCCAGAATTGAAACCCGATATATCTTAGACGAAAAAAATAACACTGTTGGTGTGAAGGAGCGATATGGTAGAGAATATCTTACGCGCCCACGTCTGGGGCAAGGTGCTTTTCGTGTTCTTGTAACCGAAGCCTATGGACGACGTTGCGCCATGACCGGAGAACGTACTCTCCCGGTTTTAAACGCCTCTCATATAAAACCTTACTCTCAAGAGGGTCCCCATGCTGTAAGTAATGGATTGTTACTAAGAGAAGATTTACATACTCTCTTCGATCGTGGTTATATGACAGTTACTAAAGATTTGAGGGTAGAGGTAAGTAAGAGCATTAAAGAAGACTATGGTAATGGAAGAGAATATTATGCAATGCATGGCAAGAAGTTATTTGTTTTACCACAGAACATCCTCGAACTCCCATCAAAAGAATACATTGAATGGCATAATGAGAATGTTTATATTTCTTGATTCTTGAATTTTTGAATTTTTGGGAGGAGATAAAGAATAAAGAAAGGAGATGAACCAAGATAATTTTTATGACCTGATAACGAATACATAAAGTTAACTAAGTTCAGGTGGAATTAAATACCTTTACTATTCTCCTTAGTAATTCTATTATATTGATTTAATAAAGAATCAAATTCTGTTGAGATAGATATGAATTTCTCATCTACCAAGGTTTTAATCTCCCATAATATATTCATAGTCTTACGGACTTGTTCGAGTTGATTATGTAGGTAATTTTTACTCATAATCAAATCCCCTTTGACAACGAAATGTTGTCTATATTATAGACTCCAATCTGTTGTCTGTCAAGATTAAAACTACATTATGTTGTATAATTTGATTATGGAAATAATGGCAAAACGTTTAACCGAATTAAGAAATGCAAAAGGCTTGGCGCAAAAAGATATCGCTGAATATCTGGGGATTACTAAGAGCGCTTATGGTTTTTATGAACAAAATCGGCGTGAACCATCACCGGAAATCATAAAAAAACTCGCTGATTATTTTGATGTGTCTGCCGATTACCTCCTGGGAAGAATTAATAAGCCTAAGTGGTGAAGGTTAAGATGATGTCAACAAACTTATTCCTTTACCCAAAAATAGAAATTAAATCTTTAGAAGTAACCTTATGCTTTTGAAACGGTAAAAAAATAGCACGCTTTCTTTTTTCCTTATTTAGACAGTCCGGCTTAATTATATACTATTACCAACTCGGGTTGATTCGTATCACTTTCTCCCGATTGCCAAGAGATTATGTTGGAAGTATTATCACTGGCTGTTTCCTTTTCAAAACTGATACGAAATTGCGCATGACTCCTGGAAGTCGCCAAATCTGACCGAACCGCATAGGTAACGTCTAGAGTTTTGTAACCTAAAGTAGTATCGGTAGACAAAAGCGGTGTCGCCGGTATGGTATCGTCCAATGCAGCCATATCGTATAGAATTGTACCGTCGGCGCTATGAACAAAAGTATCATAACTTACGTGTTCGACCAGTAGATTACCTAATTTACCGTAGGGGTCACCACTAATATGACATTGATATACTCTTAATGTAACTGATGTGATGGCTATCCCTGATGGTATAGTACTCAAATCAAAACTTAAAAAGCCTTTAAAACCTATTTGGGTAGCATCTCCCCAGTTGTATGAAGAACCCCCCTGAATACTGTCTCCTCCATTAGAAATACCGTAGTGATTTGTGCCTCCAGAAAAATGAGCTATATGACCATCCAGCTCTCCTTCGCCTTTCAGAGTTAAAGTAAAAGGAGCGGGTTTACTACTTCCACCTCCACTACTACATCCGAAGAAGACTAACGATAAAACGACTAGTACGAAACTGAATTAAAAATCTTTCGCCTTAACATTTATATAATCCACCCCTTTATTTAAAAATTAGTACAAATTTATTATAAAGGGTCGATTCTAAACAAAAACTAAACAAAAATTCGTCATGGAATAATTAAAAAAGCAGGCGCCCCACTGGTACTTGCTGCATAACAGACGCCTTGTGTTTGTGACCAAGCTTCGACTTCAGTTTTCACTTCGTCAGTTTAGAAGTTATGCGGAAGCTTATAAAGAAGTCTCGTTATATATGGATTATTACAACTATCGTCGAGCCGCAAACGTCAACTAGAATTTGATCCACTTAATCAGCAGAAAGTGATCCACCATTTGATCGCTTAAATGCGATCCACTTTAGCCAAAAAAGAAATATGTGGGCCCTCACTCCTTTCCGGAATTAGGGGGTTAAGGGGTGTGTTCATCCCTTTTATCATAAGAATTTTGACCTATATCAGAAATATTGTAAGAAGGTTAAAAATAAATTAGAAAAACAGGATAGAATCCCGAAGGAATAAACTTCTAGTTTGGAAATAAGTAAGAAGTAAATAGGAGGCTTGACAGGAACGTATGTTCGTATTATGGTTATAATATAAAATAATGGAAAATGGAGTGAGCTCCATGAGTATAAAATCAAAGATTGAATGGACGGATGCTACTTGGAATCCAGTTCGTGGCTGTACAAAAATAAGTCCTGGATGTGAAAATTGTTATGCGCAAACTTTTGCTGAAAGATTTCGGGGAGTACCGAACCATCCGTATGAACAAGGGTTTGATTTGCGGTTAGTTCCGGAGAAAATTGCTGAACCCTTACGTTGGTCAACGCCCCGTATGGTTTTTGTTAATTCCATGAGTGATTTTTTCATGAAAAGGTTCCTGACTGCTTCATAGAACGAGTGGTTGAAACAATGCATCTGGCCGATTGGCATACATATCAGGTTCTGACTAAACGTTCTGTACGGATGATGGAAATGCTGAACCACAGATTGAAGACGTATCAAGATAACCAGCATATTTTGTGGGGTGTGAGTGTCGAAGATAAGAAACATGGTCTTCCCAGAGTAGAGCATTTGCGAAGCATTCCAAAGGTAACTAAGTTTTTATCAATAGAACCTTTATTAGAAGATTTGGGTGAGATAAATCTAAAGGGGATATCATGGGTGATCGTTGGTGGGGAAAGCGGACCTAACGCCCGACCAATGCAGATTGATTGGGTTTTATCAATTAAAGAACAATGCCGCTCCGCAAATATACCCTTCTTCTTTAAGCAATGGGGCGGAGTTCAGAAAAAAAAGAATGGGCGGATGCTAAACGGCCGGACTTACAATGAATTTCCGATAGTAACAATGAATGAACCGGCGCCTTTAGAAACTCGTCTAGGATGGATTGAACAATTAGAATCTATTTAAGAGGGTGAAAAGGGATGAATGGGGAAAATATAAGGGGCGTGAACAAAGCTGTGTTAAGCACCATGTACTAAAACATTACTTACAAAGCCTCACGTATAAACTGGCTTTAGGTTTAAAAAGACTAAACTAGTTCTGACTTATATCGATGGTTTTTCGGGACCATGGAAATCCAGCGTTGAAGATTTGTCTGATACCTCTTTTCAAATAGCCATCAATGAATTGAGAAAAGTACGGGATGATTTAAAAGTACGAGATATTAATCTAAAGGTGCGCTGCTTATTTGTGGAAAAAAATGATGAGGCGTTCTTAAGGTTACAAGAATATGCAAGCACAATTAACGACATTCAGGTTAAACTCATTCATGGTAGCTTTGAGGACAATATTCCGGAAGTAGTGCATTTTGCCGAAGCAGACAATAACATGTTTTCCTTTACTTTTATCGATCCTACTGGATGGAAAGGGTTTGGGATGAACAATATAAGGCCTTTACTAAAGCTGCCATCTTCGGAAGTATTGATCAATTTTATGACGGATTTTATAATACGTTTTATTGATGATAAACGCCAAGAAATTAAAGATACCTTCATAGATTTATTTGGTACAGAAAAAGTGCAAGAGCAATGGAAAGAATTAAAGGGTAGAAAAAGGGAGTTGTTATCGTTGAAGCGTATCGCCAACGTCTGAAGCAAGAAGGACGCTTTAAATATGTTGCTGATGCGGTTATTTTGAATCCATATAAAGATAGAACCCACTATAATCTAATTTATGGAACCCGAAAAATTGCTGGGCTTCTTGCTTTCCGCGAAGTTGAAAGAAAGGCCATGCAGGAACAGGATAAAATCAGGTGTCTGGCTCAGTAGAACAGGCGAATTGAAATAAATGGGCAGCTAGGATTATTCAATATTGAAGAAATCGCCAAAAGCAATAGTTATTTTACGGAATTGAGAAATAGGTACCTAGGGACTGTGAAGCTTGAGATGAAAAAGTTTCTTGCCGCTTAAAAACGTGTTGAATATGATTCTATATTGATGTTTCTAGAAAGACCTATGATTTATGAACCAGACATTAAAGAATGGTTGTCTGAGTGGAGACAAGAAGGTCTAATAAAAATTGAGGGTTTAGAATCGCGGGAACGAGTGCCTAAAAGAAAGAAGAATCATTTTATAATTTGGAATGGTCATGATGAGCAAAGTTTTTAAATAATGTTGGGCATTTTTACTACTCCTAAATTTGGGGAACGGTGATTAGTATGAAATTCTACGTCGGAGTCACAGATAAAAAATGGTTTGAACATCTGTCTCAGCTATGCCATAACCGGAGGCAAAGAGGATGGCCCTGGAGGAATATATTCTCCTACCGACGGAGGAGGATGTCCCTGTTCTGGGTGAGGAGGACACACCTGCAAGCTTCCTAGACTAAAGCCCAAGTAATGTAAGGATTGAAAGTCTTAAAATGAAAGGCAGGTAAAACTAGGACACAAAACAAACATTGTAGCCATTCGTATAGTGAAAACCCTTGAACAAAAAAACAGGTCATCAACGCCTGTATTTCTCCCCGGGACTACGAGAATTTTGTTCAGACCCTTGATCAGCTCTTTAACCATTCATGGAGTGAGTCTCCATCAGTATAAAATCGAAGATTGATTGAACAACCCTGGAGATTTGACTGAAGGAGCTTTATTTAAAACCGGGGAATAATATATATAAAGTGGGATAAAACTATAACGTTCATCTTGAATATATATTGAATGTGTTATAAAATTGCAACATAGGGAAGGGAGGTTATTAGATGAGTTATGCAATTGGGTCGGGAATTAAAGAATTGCGATTAAAGAGTGGAATTAGCCAAGAGCAAATGGCTGATTTACTGAACACAACTAGGCAAAGATATTCTCGCTTGGAAAACGGCCAAGTAGATATTACCTATGTTATGATTAAAAAAATTGCCGAGTATTTAGGTGTTTCTACATCAGAGATAACCAGTGCGGAGGAGGAGAAAAAAGAACTGGTGGTCCTATTCAGGGAAAAGTCTGACACCCAAGAGGTATTGCCTTTAATATCAAAAATTGAGGAGATACTAAAAGTTTCTCATGCCCATGAAAAGCTATATTATCAAATGAAGGAATGTGGTAATATTGAGGATTGATAAAATTGAGATTGAAGGCAAGGCATTGAAAATACGGCAAGAGAACAATATACAGACCTATGGAATTAAAGATATTTTTGGTTTGATCGAACAAAAAGGGATTCATTTAATAAGATATCCGTTTGGAAAAGATAAATTATTGGGGTTTGCTACTGTTTTTGAAGGTAAAAAAGTTATTGTCTCAAATTCATCTGAAATTTTATCAAGGGAGATATTTACTATTGCCCATGAATTAGGACATATAGTATATGATTTTGAAGATAATAAGCAAGATATTAAAATCGATATAGACGATAAAAATGGGAATGAAAGTATTTCGGAAAAAAGGGCCTTTTATTTTGCCGATTGCTTATTGATGCCAGAAGAACAGTTGAAGAGATTTATAAAATATGAGCTCTTAAAAGAAGGTGAAAGCTTGAATGCAATAGATATTATTAGACTTCAAATTGAGTTTCAAGTTAGTTTTGCCGCAGCTGT
>ENA-UOOR01004272-UOOR01004272.1-fermentation-metagenome-genome-assembly--contig:-NODE-4272-length-11529-cov-71.275318_pt1 | contig 11529 bp, 9 predicted proteins | sample MGYA00245780_ERZ724029 | MGnify/ENA primary metagenome ERZ724029 (study PRJEB28704, sample SAMN03018315) | fermentation metagenome | biome: anthropogenic terrestrial biome; feature: soil; material... | reverse complement strand
TCAAAGCCCTGTCCACCCGCTGGTATTGTTCCAAAATCGAAGGGTAGAAACTGCCTCTACGGAGTTTCGGAATGCTTACGCTTATAGGCCCCAATCCTGTGCTGAGAGGCTCTTTACGCTCACGGTAGCCATTGCGGTAGTTAGTCCTACTTTCCACTCGCTGATAAGGCTCCGCTCCAAGGATTGAGCTAAGCTCTGCTTCAATGATACTCTGGATGCCGTTTTCCAGCACTTTTACAAAGTCTCCCGGTAAAACTGTGCGAAATAACTTGACCAATTCCGCTCTTTCATCTTTCTTTCTCTTTGGTTGAGTCATGATCTTCTCCTTGTTCTTTAGTTTTTTGCTTAAAACCATCAAAACAAAGAGTGGGATCCGGCTCAACCTTTTTCTTCATCTGGCTGACTCCAATTTACACCAACCTTTGAGACACTACCCATTCAAAGTCGACGCATCTACAGTTATAGTTCTGGGGATAACATAGGTCCCCATAACTGAACTCATAATAACGACAAAAATCATAGTCGTAATCAAGCGTTTCATGGTTTTCTCCTATCTGGTCTTAACGATTTTTTTGAGCTGCCTGGTCGCGCTACTACCGCGAAGGAGATAGATGCCTTTGGGGCTTGGCTTCCCTCCGTTGTCTTTGCCGTCCCAGACAGTTTCACCTTTGGTCAGTTCCAGAGAACGGATTAACTGACCTTTGATATTGAAGATCTCAATGCTGTTACCTTGGATAGGCAATGAGTTGTCTTGTTTGATCTTGATCTTTATTTCATCTTTCATGGGGTTTGGATAAGCCGATATTATCGTTGCTGGAGGGATTTGAACTTCATCCACCACCGGTACCTGCCCATTGGGCAGCAGCTTGGTGATAAGCTGGGTCTGAATATCGCCCCAAGCCCAGTACACGCAACCTTCGCTGTCCTTTGCAAGTAGTGCCGTTGATACCATGCCGATACCTTCAACATGGATATTGCTAAGGTTTCCCCCCTCCTGTTGCCATGTCCAGTACAATTCTCCGCTTCCGGAGTGGTTGACAAGTATGGCATCCGAATACAATGTACCACAAATCAACACTTCATTTTCGTGTGTTAAAATTGAATGCGGCCACAGAACAATGTCAGGATCAACACTGAACATATAGCTTAGTTCATTGTTGTGTAAAAGATAAGCTTTGATAGCAGTGTCTGGGAAGACTCCAAATGGACCCACGATCAGATATCCCGAGTTGTATGGATTGTTAGCCACTGCAAGAGAAGACATGTTGTTGAGAAAGTATCCAGGCACATCAATGCGGTTGATGATGTTACCCATGGGATCAACCTCCAGTATTGTTGCCGTACCAATGTTCAATTGACAGGTAATGAGGATATTGCCATTATCCATGAGTGCCAGATCATAAGCTTCCGCTCCCTGTTCCTGATGGGGGCTACTGGCATCCAATGGGTAATAAGCAGTGGCAAGCGTATCTCCAATAGCTGAAAAGCGGTAGAAGCAAGCAGATAGTCCTTGCAGGCTGGTGTATGTCTTGCCAACTGCCACGATCTCATTATTGGGAATTCGCATGGCTTTGTTGAAGCTGATCCGCCGATAATTTTGGATGTAGGGCTCTTCTGAAAGGAGAGTGAAATTTCCGCTACTATCAATCGACCATAATTTGATGTATTGATCAGAAGCCAGCACGGTAGTAATAAAGGTAACGGCATCGTTTTCATCAATATCAACTCCTGTGATTGTAAGAAATAATCCTGTACCACCCATCAATTGTCGCCAGAGTAGATTACCCGATGGATCAAGTTTGGTGATGCTTAGATACTGTGTATGTGGCCCGTAATTGTAATCTAAGTTTCCCAGAACAACCACGCTTTTATCGGAGCATACAAAGATGGACCTTGATGATATCGCGCAATCTTCAAAATATTCAGAATAGACATATCCGCTTTGGGCAAATGCTATGCTGCTGATGGCCAGGATAAAAATGCCAATTAACACTCGAAATGATGTGTTCATGATAAACTCCTTATTATATTGCCAAGTCGAAATCATAAAAATGTCGCTCATGGATAAGTCTCGTCCTGCAAGACCGCTTGCAAGCTATACTTTCCTGAACAAAGCAAGAAAATGAACCATAAGAAAACAGGCTATATGTGATATTTGTAACACGTCATTCTTACCTCTTAATTTTCTTGATCATCACTCCCGTACATTTTCATGAATGCCCACTCATCGTCAAGAACTTTTTCGTTTTTTTGTCGCATCCTTATGCATCCGTGTTTGTGTGAATACAGGGGACTACTTTCATTGCTCCGGATAGAGAATTCACTGACATCACAAGGAGACACAATGGAGGCTAACTTATTGGAACGCATGAAAGAACAACTGCTTAGGCATGAAGGTCTGCGGCTGAAGCCATATCGCTGTACAGCAGGCAAGCTGACAATAGGTATCGGGCGCAATCTCGATGATTGTGGAATATCCCAATCCGAAGCCTACGTCATGCTAATCAATGACATCATGAATTGCGAGAAGCAGCTTCAGTCAAAGATACCGGATATCTACAATGGTCTTGATGAAGTGCGGAAGTCTGTTCTGCTCAACATGTGCATAAGCATCCCACAAAGCCGCTTCGCTTCTTTGCGGGAACCCTGCTACCTCGGTATCAATGGTCTGCTTGGCTTCAAGAACACTCTCGTATTTGTGAAAGCCGGAGACTGGGAACGAGCCGCCAATAATATGCTTGTATCCCGTTGGGCAAAGCAGGTTGGAAGACGTGCGATTGAGCCATCTGAACTGATGAGGAAAGGCAAGTGATTCCGATCCCGGTCGAGACTTCAGATGTCTTGGCAGTGCTTAACCTGCCCAAGGAGATGGCTGATAACATCATCTTCAAAGAGCATGGAGGGCTTGTCTTGGAGACGATTCGAAGCCTTGTCTTGGAAAACTATTACCAGGATGCTACACGCAATGACTATCCTGATGATGATCCATTCCTGATCTCTTTTCGCCACACCCTAAATCCTTTGCAAGCAAAGTCTCCAGGGAACCCGTTTTTGGGTTCTGTTTCCTGATGCTGCAGAGCACCTGCGAGTTCCTCAATTTGAATGTCATTGAACTGGTCTTTGAGAGTATCGGCTAGCATCTCTTTGGTATAGCCCTGCTCAATGGCTTTGGACAGGATATCTGCGAAGTTCTGCCTGATGTCTGCTTCAAAGTGATTCCCGATCCAGAACAACTGCATAGCGCGTGTCCAGTTCTCTGTCGGTTGAACGGCATATCCCATTGGGACAGGTAGTCGCTCACTAAATGCCTGACACAGCAGTTTAATGAATGGGAAACCTGATAGAGGAACACATAAAGGCTCTTCGAGTGATCTTCCTGGGCTCCTCCTCCACTCCTCCTCCTCCTCCGGCTGACATCAATTCTCCAATCTTAGTGTATACTCTGTTGACAGTGTTAATCAAGTGGTCATCAAGCGTTAATCAAGCGTTAATAATTAACGCTTGATTAACGCTTGATTAAGAAGTGATGAACGCCGTAAACACTGCTAGAAATCGGTAGGACAATCTGGTCTTTCCTGATTTTAGTTGACAGCTAATTGAGGATGAATAATGAAACGTAAAGTGAGAAAAGCAGTTAAGTACTCTGAGTTTACTAAGGTCAATATAGGAGAAAATATGAACACTTACGAATGTCAATCAGTCGAACTAGTAGAAATTGTAATGGCTGGCTTTGATTGTAAGCCATTTAAAGATGACGATGATTCCTGTTACAGTGAATCAATCACCCCTCCAATTACTCCAATAGTTAAATAACAACGCATAGCCCCGCATTAATTATGTTAAGGAAAATAATTTTTAGACCTTTTACTTTTGTTGTCATTTTGATGGTGCTAATTGAAGCGATGATCTCAGTGTTGCCCCAACAAGCTTTTGGAATGCTAATTGATACTATTTCATCTAGTAATACTGATCTGACAAAATACATAATTTACCCGTTCGTAAAGCTCATTGCACAACTCTCAGATCTTCCACTAATGACACAATTATTTATCCTGTATCTATTGTTATCTTTGATCTCGCTATTTGTTTCAATATTAAGAGGATATTGCGTGACTTACAATGGAGAGAGAATATTAATTAATATTAGAAAGAAGCTATTTTCGAGCCTGATAAGAAGCAACTATTCATATCTTAACACTCTAACATCAGGTGAAACGACTTTAAGAATACTGTCAGATGTAGAAAATGTTAGGAATATCATTATTGGTCCTATTAATGGTTTGATAGTTGATCTTATCACGGTTTTCCTGATGGTGTTTATATGCTTTAGAATATCAGCAGAACTTTCAATACTAATGCTAATCCCTATACCATTAGTCGTTTTTAATAGTTTCATCATTGGAAATAAGCAAATTAAGATTTCAATGCTTTTACGTGAACATTTGTCTAGCCTAACATCGACGACAATAAACAGGATAAAAGGTTTTTTACTTGTAAAACTATTTGCTCAGGAGAGCAAAGAAGATGAACAATACTCTACAATGCTTTCCAAATATTTCTACCAATCATTAAAAAGTTTGAAAGTATCGCTTGCAGTATTCCCTCTTACTAGTGGAATCCAGATTGTTGTCACGACAGGATTGCTATATGTCGGAGTCTTGAGGGTTCAACAGCATGTACTTAGCGTTGGCGAATTGTTAGTCTTTATACAGTATTTGGGGCGTTTCTATTCACCATTTGTAAATATTGCTAGGTTCTATAACAGCATTGCAATGTCCGTAGTATCATACAAAAGACTAACAAATACATTTCTTGATACGGAGAGGAATAGAGATATAGTTGTAAATGATGTTATACCATCAGCAAAATATACTGATGCAGAGGCACTTACAGCTATTGAATTCGATGATGTGTCTTTCAGTTATTATGCAACCGGTTCGAGCTCCAATGTAATAGAATCAATGAGCTTTAAAGTGATGCGTGGAGAGAAAGTTTCAATTGTAGGCGATAGCGGTAAAGGTAAAACAACAGTATTAAATCTAATTGTAAGATTAATTTCTCCTCAGAAAGGGAGAATCAAATTCAATGGAATTGACATATGCGAATATGGCACAAACTACCTAAGGTCTAAGATAGGCTACTTATCACAGAATAATATTATGTACAATATCCCTTTGATTGATAATGTTCGTTATGGGGTCACAGACGCGTCTATTGAAGATGTAATCAGGGCATTGACTCAAGTAAATATGCAGCATTACACAAGTTTAAATTACTTGCACAACACTATGGGAGAGGGAGGGGAATTGTTATCTGGAGGTGAAAAACAAAGAGTAGCGATAGCAAGATTAGTATTATGTAATCCTGATGTCATTCTTCTTGACGAGCCAATAGCAAATCTTGATATTGATAATGCTAAATGCGTCATGGACTTAATATTCAGACTTTTTAGCGATAAGACGATTATTATTACATCACATCAACCATTAGCGATATCTTATTCTACAAGATCTATTTCAGTCTAATGCCCGTTGTATTTGCTGAGAATCATTTGGTAAACTGGGATAGATTAGAAATATTGATTCTGTCCCATTTTTTACACCACTTGTAAAGTGACACGTTTGCTAACGACATTGTTTTCATAGTTATCTCGATATATAGCCGCTGATAAGTGCTGCATAGTTTGATAGTTCTTAGTTCGGGACTGCAAGCGATGGAACACCTCGCCCGGGCTGCCGGGCTCCGTTTGGCAGAAGCAGCACAGCTGCCAGAAAGTAGAAGCGATATCTTGCCGCCTGGTAAGTCAAATATCGACCCGGGAGTCGCTTCTACGTTGAGCTAAACAGAGCTTGCCACCCCAAAACATCAAAAGTTATTTATCCCACTCATTCGTGTTAATTCGCGTCAAATAGTGGACAGAAAAGAAAGCGGCAGGCAGCCGCTTCTACGATCGCGCAAATCCCCGGGCCAAAAAAGCGCAATCAAGTTGACAAAAGCAGAGCATAATTCAAAGTAGCATCATGCATAAAGAGAGAAAAGCAAGCAGCGCGCCGGACAGCTCCGTGATGTATGTAAAAGGAGTGGGAGAATTTCGTGCCCGGAAACTTGCCAAACTGGGCATCCACACAATTGCCGATGTGATGGAGTTTTTTCCCCGGGCTTATATCAGTCGTATTGTCAATCCCAGCCTGACAGATATGCAAGTAGGCGAGATGGTTTCGCTTACGGCGCAGATATCGTGGATAGACACGAAGAAAAGCGTAAAGGGCAAGAAGATCCTGCATGTGGGGGTAAATGATGGCTTGATCGGCTTAGTGTGTGCCTGGTTCAGCTATCCGCAGAGTTATCTAACTATATTCAAGCCCGGAGATACGATCTGGTTAAGCGGAATGCTTTCATCATTCGGTGGTGAATTGCAGATGACACATCCCAGTTTTGAGATTTTGAGTGACGATGCTGAAGAAGATTTTTGGAGAAACCGCGTGAAGCTTCCGGTGTATCCGCTCACCGAAGGGATCAGTCAGATAACGATGCGCAGGATAGTATTGAACGTTTTTTCCACATATGCTGCCCGGATCGAAGAGAGCCTGCCGCAATTCATTTTGGAGAAACACGGCTTCCCTGTAAGGCGTGAGGCCATGCAGATAATGCACTTTGGGCAGAATATGGATCTGATCGAAACAAGTCGGCGTCGTTTTGCCTATGAAGAGTTTTTATATTCTCAGATTCTGTGGGCAAGACACAAACTGCATCATAATGAGCAGGTCTTGGGATTGAAATTTGAGAACAGACGTGAGAAGACGACGGCTTTGAAGCAGAAGCTGCAGTTTGAATTGACCGGAGCTCAGAAAAGGGTAATTCGCGAGATCTTTGCGGATATGTGTTCCGTGAAGCAGATGTCACGTTTGGTGCAAGGTGATGTGGGCAGCGGCAAGACCATAGTGAGTCTTTTTGCCTTGCTGTTGGCAGTGGAAAACGGTTATCAGGCAGCATTAATGGCTCCGACGGAGATCTTGGCGGATCAGCATTATCAAAACATAAGCGCGATGCTGGAAGGTATAGCCGTGGAGATTGAACTTCTGAAAGGCGGGAGCTACAAAGGTAAAGCCGGGATCAAGCAACGGATCGCCGAGGGACATGCACAGATAGTGGTGGGAACCCACGCCTTGATTCAGAAGGATATTGTCTTCAAAAAGCTCGGCATCGTGGTAGTAGACGAACAACACCGTTTTGGAGTGGAACAACGGGCCAGATTGGCTAAGTCTCAGGGCAGGCCGGATCTTTTGTATCTTTCTGCCACACCCATCCCCCGTTCTTTGGCTATGACTGTCTATGGCGATCTGGAAGTGAGCCGCATCGATGAAATGCCCAAGGGACGTAAAGCGGTTCAAACCTATATTCGTTCGGATCGCAAGCTAAATACTGTATTCAGCGAAGTGAGAGAAGAATTGCGCAATGGCAGGCAAGTGTATTTTGTCTGTCCCCTGGTGGAAGAAAGTGAGAAATTGGCATTACTGGATGCTCAACGTCTCTATGAGTATCTGAAAAACAAGGAGTATCCGGATTACGTGGTGGAGCTGTTGCACGGGCGCATGCCGGCAGCAGAAAAAGATGCCATCATGTGCAGGTTCAAAGAAAACAAGATCCAGATATTGGTTTCTACGACAGTTATTGAAGTAGGTGTTGACGTGGCCAATGCCAGCGTGATGGTAATCGAGCACGCGGAGCGTTTTGGACTGGCGCAGATGCATCAGTTGAGAGGTAGAGTGGGCAGAGGTAGCGATAAGGCATACTGTTATCTCATCGGCCATCAACCGATCTCCCGCATCGCCCGTGAAAGGCTGCATACAATGAACAGTACAAACGATGGCTTTGTGATCGCAGAAAAAGATCTGGAATTGCGCGGACCGGGCGAGATGTTTGGTTTGGAACAATCCGGCATGCCTCAATTTAAGCACGCCAATCTTTTGCAAGATCAGGAAATCTTGCAAATTGCCCGAGCTGATGCATTTGAGATCGTGGCAGAAGATCCCCTTTTAGCAGATCCCAAGCATGAATTGATAAAGAATAAATATCTTCTTAACTACAAGAAACGTGAGGAACTTATCCAGTATTAGTGTCATGCCAGCTCCAAAAATGTCTTGACGATATCTCTTGATGATTATCACATGAAAAAAATTCATTTTGAGGTATCCATGAAAAAGCTGATAATACTCTTTATGCTGATAAGCATCAGCGCTGCAGCTTTTGCTGTGAAATTTGATCCATATTGGTTCAAATCCCGCACCATAATCGGCTGTTTTACTACAGAAGCCATCCCCAATATCGACGGCAAACTGGAATATACAATTCAAGACGGTGTTGTTCACACCGGGATTTCGAGCTTTGATGCCATTGCTCGGGAATTTGATATTGTTGACATCAAACAGGCACATCCCTACGTGAAAGTTCCCGAATGGAACGACAAGGGCGTGTACCTTCAGAATATTTACCGCCTATATCTAAAATCTGACGATCGTATAGATGAAACCGTGCTTGCTCTGAGCAAGAACAAATTTATGAACTTTGCCGAGCTTGAGACCATCAACCGGCAGAAGTTTGTGCCGGATGACCCGATGCTAGCGCAACAATACGCACACCCACTAATGCAAAGCTTTGACACTTGGGATTATGTGACGGGAAGTCACGATGTGGTGGTAGCTATTACGGACAGTGGAGTGAAGTGGAATCATCCCGATCTGGCCGGAAATGTATGGATTAATCCTGCAGAGTCTCCCGGTATGAGCATCAACTGGGAAGCCGGCACCATCAACGGCGGCGATGGCCAGGATGCCGGAGAAGGTGGCAACAAGATTGACGACTTGGTGGGTTGGGACTTCAAAGAGAACGATAATAACCCCATCCAAAACTACTCTCCAAATGATCATGGCACACATGTTGCCGGGTGCGCAGCCGCGGTTGGCAACAATGGTATCGGCGTGGTAGGCGCAGCTCCCAGTGTGTCAATTCTCAGTTGCAAGGGATCTCCTAGCAATATGCCATCAAGCGGAGTTGAATTTGCCTACGACCAAGTGAAATATGCCGGAGAAATAGGCGCGGACATCATCAATGCCAGCTGGGGCGGACCCGGCAGCGGCGCATATCCCAATAGTATTGTTAACTATGTTACCAATCTGGGAGCAGTAGTAGTAGCTGCTGCGGGCAATGAAAACACCGAACACAATGCATCCTATCAAGACTACCCTGCAGATTGTGAAAACGCATTGAACGTGGCTGCCACAAATACTGTGGATATGAAAGCAAGTTTTTCGGATTATGGCTCCCCGATCGACATCAGTGCCCCGGGGGACAACATACTCTCCACCATCATCGGCGGTAATGGCTATGCCAGTTATGGTGGCACATCCATGGCCAGCCCCATAGTTGCCGGAGTAGCAGCTTTGGTAAAGAGTCTGCATCCGGATATGAGTTCCGCGGATGTGAGATACCGTTTGATGATGACAGCAGATCCCATCGACGATATGAATCCTAACTACACAGGCATGATGGGAACCGGAAGAGTGAATTCCTTTACGGCCACCATGTATGACAAAATACCAAATATCGTTATGTCAAATCATAGTATTGCCGAGGAAGAAGGTGATGGAGACGGCATACCGAATCCCGGCGAAACATTAACTTTGGATGTACAGCTGGAAAACAAAATGACCGGACTCGGCATATTGTGGAGTGACGCTCATGACCTTACCGGGGTATTGAGAACCAACTATCCCGGCGTCACTATGATCGACTCTATCTCCACCTACGGCAATGGTGGATGGGTGTACGCCGCCAGCTCTGCCTGGGCTAACAATCCATACAGATTCAGTACTATCGCCGAGTTACCCTCCGAGCCGATACCCTTCGAATTGGTTATCACATCCAACAATGATAATGAATATCCCTATCACAAAGTAATCCCAATGCAGTTGGAACTTAATCTGATTCAGAGCGGTTGGCCTTTCGATACCGGGGGCGCGTCTCAGGGATCTGCCATAATAGCGGACATCAATAACGACGGTACGAAAGAAGTAATATTCTCGGATCAAGCAAGAAATATCCAGGCTCGAAACGCTACGAACCAGAGCTCACTTCCGGGATTTCCTGTCTCTTTAGACGCACCGGTGATCGGATCCATCGCGATGAGCAAGGCTCAAAATGATGGCAGCCGCGTGTTTGCCGCATCCCTTTCAAACAACACCATAGTAGCTTTCGATTCCAATGGAGAAATCCTTTTCACTCAGCCGGCCGGAGCTACATTGCGCAGCGGTCCGGTGATCAGCAAGTTGCAGAATTCCGATGAGGAGAAGATCGCCGTAGTATCCCAGAATGGTGCATTGCATGTATTGGATTTCAATGGCAACTACGCAACGAATTACCCCGTGAGCCTGGGTTCGATATTCGTGGTACAACCCGCCGTCGCTGATATGAACGGTGACGGCACCATGGAATTTGTGCTTCTGGCGGCGGATGGATCTTTGAACGTGATAGACTCGAGCACCGGCACAAACATTAGCGGATTTCCCATCGCTGCCACCAATGGCGGTAGCCAAAATTCTCTTACGATAGCAAATCTGGATGCTGATGAAGAGCCTGAGATCCTGATCGCGACCAGCACCACCGGCCTTTTATACGCCCTCAACCACGATGGCAGCGTGTTGTTTCAAAAGGAAATAAATTCCCAGATCAAGAGCAGCCCGATTATAGCGGATGTGAATAACGACAACAATAAAGAGATCATCATCATCGCCTCAAACGGTAACATCTATGTGATGAACCTCGATGGCACAGATCTGCCCGGAATGCCCATATCTGTGGGATCATCTGTGGAATCCACTCCCGTGGTAGCCAGATTTGATGGCAGCGACATGGCCGGCATTATCTTTGGCGATACCACCGGTAAATTGCATTCTGTTCGCATTGACGGCACAGAATCTCCGAACTTCCCCATCCACCTGAACGGAAATGTAAAGATATCTGCCGCACTTGCCGATCTGGATGGTGATGGAGATTTGGATATAGCCGTACCGGACAACGGCCAGTATTATGTGATAGATGTTAAACGCCAGATCAGCGGCTTGGAATGGCTCTGCCATTTGGGAGATTACGGTCGTACAGGCAACGCGATGAATCCTGTGCCAAACAGTGACCAAATCGCCGAAGTGGTTGGCACCGCTCTGTATGGAGCATTTCCCAATCCCTTCAATCCCACTACAAATATCAGCTTTAACCTGAAAGAAGCAGCTGAAGTAAGCTTGGTGATATACAACCAGAAGGGCCAGAAAGTGCGCAGTCTGATAAACGCTAATCTGCCTTCCGGAAAGCATCAATTGACATGGAACGGCACCGATGACAACGGTCATGGCGTGGCCAGTGGATTGTATTTCTATCGGATGAAATCCGGAAAATACAGCTCTACCAGAAAAATGATCCTCATGAAATAGTATCAAATGACTATAGGATGTCTTAAGGCCTTGTAAAATATGGGTT
>ENA-UOOR01004271-UOOR01004271.1-fermentation-metagenome-genome-assembly--contig:-NODE-4271-length-11534-cov-20.484014_pt1 | contig 11534 bp, 12 predicted proteins | sample MGYA00245780_ERZ724029 | MGnify/ENA primary metagenome ERZ724029 (study PRJEB28704, sample SAMN03018315) | fermentation metagenome | biome: anthropogenic terrestrial biome; feature: soil... | reverse complement strand
CCTCGGATCAGGCGAATTGACTGGCCTGGCAGGCAATGGTACAATTACATAAGGCGCTCGAGGAGGAAGTGATGCGAACCATGTTTAGCGTGGGAGACAGAGTGGTCTACCCCATGCACGGCGCTGGGGTGATTGAGGCCATAGAAGAGCGTGAAGTCCTCGGGCAGCGGGACAACTACTACATCATGCGTCTACAGGTTGGCGATATGAAAGTGATGGTTCCCCGCGGAAACGCCCTGGACGTCGGCCTGAGGCCGATCATTGGGTCTGAGGAGATCGCCAGGGTGTACGAGGTTCTAGGTGGGGAGAAAACCGTGATGAGCCAGAACTGGAACCGCAGATATCGTGCGAACATGGAGAAGATGAAAACAGGCGATATCTTCATCGTAGCTGAGGTAGTGCGCAATCTGGGCATCAGAGACAGGGAAAAGGGACTTTCCACTGGTGAACGCCGCATGCTCGAGAACGCCAAGCAGATACTGACAAGTGAGATGGCCATGGTCGAGAGTCGCTCGTGCGAGGAGATATCCCGCGCGATCGACTCGATACTCGATTCGGCCTAGACGGGCCGCCCGTTTTCATAGTCCGCCGCCCATCGGGGATACTAAACTGGAACAGTCGGGCTCAACTGTTGCCGGCTGGATGGAGGTGAAGCGCTCAGTGCGCAATTTGACCACACGAGTGCTGATGGTAGGGGCCGGGGTCGCCGTTGGATTTTTTGTCCACCGAGCGTTCCCCGCGGCCGTGATGGCGCCAGAGAGCCAAGGCGCCGGGCTCAGGATCATGTTGGGGGCAATGACTGGCGGAGGGCTGATAGGATTCGCTATCACGCCGCTTCTGCATCAGGCTGCCTCCCGCTTCGGAAAGTGCGTCGACTCAGGAGTCCGCAACATCTCGGCGAGCGGCATAATCGCCGGCGCGGTCGGCATGATAGTCGGCCTAATAATAGCTAATCTGCTCGCCATTCCGATTGCTCTCATACCATCGCTGGGCAGCTACGTGGGGATTGCCCTTAACGTGTTTTTCGGCGTGGCCGGAATGGTTATCGGCTCGCACAAGCGCGAGGAGATCATGTCTATACTGGCGCCGCTTCCGCGCAGCGGCGAGGCGGCGCGGTCGGCCATTGCCCGGGAGCGGGGCATGAAGAGCTACATGGGCAAGGCCAAGCCAAAGATACTCGATACCAGCGTCATCATTGACGGACGTATCGCCGACATCGCCGACAGCGCATTCATAGAGGGAACGCTGGTCGTTCCCGGGTTCGTCCTTGAGGAACTTCAGCATATCGCCGATTCCTCCGACGTTCTCAAGCGGAACAGAGGTCGGAGGGGTCTCGACATCCTCAACAGGATGCAGAAGGACGGAAACCTCTCCGTCCAGATCGTCGATAGAGCCATCGAAGACGCAGAAGTAGACGCCAAGCTCATCAAGCTTGCCCGGATAATGGACGCCACCATACTGACCAACGACTTTAACCTGAACAAGGTGGCTGAACTGCACGGCGTTGTAGTGCTCAACATCAACGAGCTGGCTAACGCATTGAAACCGGTAGTGCTGCCGGGAGAGGAAATGACCGTCCACGTAGTGAAGGACGGCAAGGAGTCTGGGCAGGGAGTAGCTTATCTCGACGATGGCACCATGGTCGTGGTGGACGGTGGAAGACGCCACATCGGCGACTCCATCGGGGTGCTCGTCACCAGTGTGCTCCAGACCTCAGCGGGCAGGATGATCTTTGCCAAGCTCAAGGCCGTCGACCGCGCTGTGTGATTGAGCCGTCCGGCCGCACGGGAGGTGTATGTGCATGAAGGCAGCACGTTGTCCGTGCGCGTCAGCCATTGTGGCGGCTGCGGGCTCCGGAACACGTATGGGTGCGGTCGTTCGCAAGCAGTACCTGGATCTCGGCGGCATGCCGATTGTGGCCCGGTCAATGGCCGCCCTGGCTTCATCGGGGGCTGTGGGCCAGATAGTGGCGGCGGTGCCGCCAGGCGATGAAGAGGAGTTCGAGAGGGATATCGTAAACCGATACTCCCTCTCTTCGCTTTGTGAGCACGGGTGCATCGTGGTGGCCGGCGGCGCGAGCAGGCAGGCGTCGGTGGCGCGCGCTCTTGCGGCTGTGTCGGGCGAATATGAGATCGTGGTGGTGCACGATGCGGCGCGTCCGTTGGCGGGAACGGCGGAAGTGTGGGCGGCGGTGGAAGCCGCCAGGCAGTGGGGCGCCGCGACCTGCGCAGTGACGCCGAGCGACACCGTCAAGAGCGTGACGGCTTGGCGCGATGCCGGCGATGCGCTGGTCGTCGCCGAGACGCTGGACAGATCGGAACTGCGGATGATTCAGACGCCTCAGGCCTTCAAGCTTTCGGTATTGCGCGAAGCGCACGAGCTTTCAGGCGATTTCGTGGCCACAGACGATTGCGCTCTGGTGGAACGGCTGGGCCTGCCCGTGGCCGTGGTGCCGGGATCGCTCCGGAATATCAAGATCACAACCCCGCTGGACCTGGCAGTGGCCGAGGCGCTGCTTGCATCGGAGTCGGAGTCGGAGTCGGGGTCGGAGTCGGGGGCAAGCGTAGCGATGGGCGAGGCGGAGATGAGCAGGACGAGGGCGATGGGCGGGTTGGGGCCCCCCCTGATGCGCCCGGGCCAGGGATTCGATATTCACCGTCTCGTACCCGGCAGGCGCCTGGTGCTGGGCGGAATCGACATTCCGTTCGATCATGGGCTGCTGGGCCATTCGGATGCGGACGTCCTGACTCACGCGGTGATCGACGCCATGCTGGGCGCGGCTGGGCTGGGCGACATCGGGCAGCATTACCCCGACACCGATCCGGCTTACGCCGGCGCGTCCAGCATGGTTCTGCTGGAGCGGGCGGTGGGCATGCTGCAGGCTGCGGGATACCTGGTTTCCAGCGTGGACAGTGTGGTGATAGCTGAGCGCCCCAGAATCGGTCCGTTTGTGCCCCAGATGCGCGAGTCGCTGGCAAGGGCGATGAAGGTGGGCCCCGGATGTGTTAATATAAAGGGAAAGACCACCGAGGGCCTGGGGCCGATGGGAACGGGCGAGGCCATCGCGGCCTTGGCTGTGGCGATGGTAGTCGACACGCGCGGCCCCGCCGCCCCGCGGAGCCTGGGTGGAGCATTTTGAAGGGGGTCCTGGACCATGGCGATGAGAATCTACAACACCCTTACCCGGCGCAAGGAGGACTTCGTGCCAGTCAACCGGGGTAAGGTGGGCATGTACAGCTGTGGCCCAACGGTTTACGACTACTTCCACATCGGCAACGCCCGCGCGTTCGTGGTGCCCGATGTTGTCCGTAGATACCTGCAGTATCGGGGCTATGAAGTGACGCTGGTTCAGAACATCACCGATATAGACGACAAGATCATCCGGCGGGCGGCTGAGAGAGGGACGACAACCGAGGAGGTAGTCGGCCAGTACGCGCAGGCCTTCATCGACGATCGCGATGCTCTGGGGATCAAGGCCCCCGACATCCAGCCTCGCGCCACCGAGCATGTGGCGGGAATGATCGAGATGATCAGCACGCTTATCCAGAAGGGACTGGCCTACGAGCGCGGCGGCGATGTCTACTACGATGTGTCGCAGTTTCCTGAGTACGGCTGCCTGTCCAACCAGAACATCGACGACCTAGTGTCCGGGGCCCGCGTGGACGTAGGCGAGTCCAAGGACGATCCCCTCGATTTCGCGCTGTGGAAGGCGGCCAAACCGGGAGAGCCGTCGTGGGAGAGCCCATGGGGTCCGGGCCGTCCGGGCTGGCACATCGAATGCAGCGTGATGTCTACGAAATACCTGGGTCCCACCTTCGACATACACACCGGCGGGGTGGACTTGGTCTTCCCGCACCACGAGAACGAAGTGGCCCAGAGCCACGGGGCCAACGGAACGCCCCCGGTGAAGTACTGGATGCATAATGGGTTCATCAACATCGATGGCCAGCGCATGGGCAAGTCGCTCGGCAATTTTCGAACCATCCGCGATATTCTGAAGCAATACCCGGGCAGGGTAGTGCGGTACTTCCTCATATGCAACCACTACCGAAAGCCCATCAACTTCAGCGACGAAGAGCTGCGTATGTGCGCCAAGGCTCTTGGGCGCCTGGAAGACGCGGTGTCAAACGCCCTGTTTGCGCTGGGCCAGGCATCGGGATCTGGATCGCTGCCGTGGGATGAGGTCCGATCGCTGGCGGCGAGCGCCGATGGGGGCCCGGCTGGCGAGGCAGGCGCTGCGGGCGATGCAAGCGCTGCAGGGAGGCTGGATGCCGCGGTCGCAGCTGCCAGGGCGCAATTCGAGGAGTCTATGGACGATGATTTCAATACAGCCGGCGCGATTGCCGCTCTGCACGAACTGGCCACTGCGATCAACACCCATGTCAACCAGGAGATGTCGGGGCGTGGCCGAGCGTCCGAGGCGGAGCGCGGGGCGGCGGCCGGGGCTGTGCTGGCCATGATGGAGCTGGGCGATGTGGTGGGCATCATTGAGCCCGGGTCGATTGAGTCGCGAAGGGCTGGCGGCGCAGAGCAAGGGCAGGGCGAAAGCGGGGTCGAGTCGGGGGTGACCGCTGACCGCCTCATCCAGCTGCTGCTGGATGTGAGGGCGGAGGTTCGCGCTGCGAAGCTATACCAGGTCTCCGACATGATCCGCGACAGGCTGGGCGAGCTTGGCGTGGTGGTGGAGGATACTCGTGACGGGGCGAGGTGGAAGATTGTCTCTAGGTGAGCGGCAGGCGGCGGAGGTGTCGCCGCTGGTGCTGGCGTACGTGGGCGATGCTGTGTGGGAGCTGTTCATCAGGTCGGAGCTCGTGGCGGAACACGGCGCCGGCTCGCGGGTGAGCGAACTGCACCGTCTGGCAAAGCGCGCAGTCAACGCCGAGTCGCAGTCCGCCATGGTTCACCGCCTTATGGATCACCTTGCAGAGGACGAGCGGGACGTGGTCAGGCGAGGGCGAAATGTGAGGCCCGGGCACATCCCCCGGACATCCGGGCCTGCTGATTACCGTTGCGCCACTGGGTTTGAGGCGCTTCTGGGGTTTCTGTACCTAACCGGCAGGACCAAGCGCCTAGGAGAGGTGTTAGCCGTGGCAGAAGGCCTCGTGGACGGGGCTGGCACATGACTGAGACGCAATCAGGCCAGGCCTATGTGATATGGGGACGCCGTCCGGTGATGGAAGCGCTGGAATCGGGGCGCGACTTCAACCGCGTTGTAGTCGCGCGCGGCGGGGCTGATCCGAGAATAGTCGCCATGGCGCGTAAGCTGCGCGTGCCTGTGGCGGAGGTCGAAAGGGCCGCCCTGGACCGGATCGTGCGCGAGGCCGGAGGGGGAACGCACCAGGGAGTGGCGGCTTACGTGTCTCCCATCAACTATGTTGAACTGGACGATCTTGTGCGGCGAGCCCGCGATGCCGGCGAGGAGCTTTTCGTTTCGGTGCTGGACGGCATAGAGGACCCGCAGAATCTGGGTTCGATCATTCGGACTGCGGATGCGGCAGGCGCGCACGGCGTCGTCATTCCATCGCGCCGGGGATCGCAGGTGAGTCCGGCGGTGGCTGCGGCCTCTGCTGGTGCGGCGGCATACACGCCTGTTGCACGGGTGACCAACCTCACCAGGGGAATTGAGCAGTTGAAACAGGCAGGGGCGTGGGTAGTGGGCACTGCTCCCGATGCCGACCGGAGCCTGTTCGAGGCGGACCTGACAGGTCCGATCGCCGTGGTAGTGGGAAACGAGGGCAAAGGCATGTCGCGATTGGTTGGCGAAGCGTGTGATTTCACAGTGTCCATACCTATGGCAGGGCGTGTAGGCTCTCTCAATGCCGGTGTGGCATGGGCGGTGACGGCGTTCGAGATTGTGCGGCAGCGCGCTGCAAACCAGGCGCAATTGGCAGACGGGCGGCAGCTACCGGAGCCAAGGCCATAAAAATCCAGTCAGACGGGAAACTGACGCCAGGGGGCTGGCTTGACTGGCTCTGACGCACTGGGGTATAATGACCATGGTTTCGGGGTCAGCCTCAGAATTATGCCCGCCGCAATCGAGCTTATCTGTGCGCCCATCGCGGCGTTGTCAAAGAGGTCCATCATAACGGTCCCGCCGGGGGTGATTCATTACAGTCAATCACGAGCATAGTTGCTCTCCTTTTCAAGCTTCGCTTTCGGGAGGGGACGTAATTGAGCGTCAACCTGCAACATGAAGTCTACATCAGCTACGAGGAACTCGCTGATGAGCAGATCGTAGAGCACGCCAGGCTTGGTGATCGCATCGCTGAGGAATATCTCATCAACAAGTACAAGAATTTCGTGAGGGCCAAAGCGCGCTCGTATTTCCTTATCGGCGCCGACAGGGAGGATATCATCCAAGAGGGCATGATCGGCCTGTACAAGGCGATTCGCGACTTCAAGCCGGACAAGCTCGCGTCCTTTCGAGCCTTCGCTGAACTCTGTATAACTCGTCAGATCATTACGGCAATTAAGACTGCCACCAGGCAGAAACATATACCGCTGAACTCCTACGTATCACTCAACAAGCCCATCTACGATGAAGAATCCGACCGGACCCTGCTCGACGTGCTATCCGGCAACAAGATCACCGACCCTGAGGAACTGGTGATCAGCCGGGAGGAGTTCATCGACATTGAGAGCAAAATGGGCGAATTCTTGAGCGAACTCGAGAGAGAGGTCCTCAATGCCTACCTCGATGGGAAGTCGTATCAGGAGATCGCTCAGGAGCTCTGCAGGCACGTCAAGTCCATCGACAACGCCCTGCAGCGAGTCAAGCGCAAGCTGGAACGGTATATTGAAAAGCGCAATGAGTGAGGGAGTCGGACGGTGACACCCGTGAGAACTCCTGAGTTCGTCCTTTTTGACCTGGATGAGACGCTGTACCCGTCCTCCAACGGGCTCATGAACCTAATCCGCGACCGGATCGTGGAGTACATGATGGTCCGACTGGGCTGGTCGCGGGCTGAGGCTGAAGAGCGCCGCGTCGAGTATGTGAGGGAGTACGGCGTCACTCTTGACGGCCTGCGCAGGCTGCACGGAGTGGACGTGGGCGACTACATGGAGTTTGTCCACGCCGTGCCGCATTCAGAGTACATAAGGCCCAATCCTGAACTCGACAGGATGCTGGCGCGCCTGCGCCCGCCTAAGGCCATCTTCACCAACGCAAGTCAAAGCCACGCGCGCCGAGTACTGTCGGCGCTCGGAGTGTCAATCTCCCATTTCGAATGCATATTCGACTTCGAAGCCGCCGGCTGCTGTCCCAAACCCGATCCGGAGGCATATCGTCGGATTCTGAGGCGCCTTGGCGCCAGCGGCGACCAGTGCATGCTGGTGGAGGACAATCCGCGCAACCTCCGAACGGCCAAATCGGTGTTTGGGATGAGCACTGTGCTGGTTCGAAAGGCCGGTCAGACAGCGGGAAGCCAGGCAGGGATCGGCCGGGCAGCGGTCGACCGGGCCGACCTGGCGATCCGGGCCGACCTGGCGATCCGGGCCGACTTGGCGATCCAGGCCGACTTGGCGATCCAGGCCGACTTGGTGATCGACGACATCCTCCGGCTCGAACAGGTCCTGGCGGAAGCGACACGGCAGATCTAGTCTCAGCCAATCGAAAAGCTTTCCATTCGCCCGGGAGCCCATCTCCGCGTGTTTTCTGCATGCCGTGGAGTGCATCATAAAAATGGGGTTGCATTGCATGAAGATACGGTCTATAATCGAGCCTATAGTCTACTACATGCAGAAAGGGAGTCCCGTCCAGAATGAAATGCAACATCAAAGGCCGTTTTGTCGCGTGTCTCATTGCTGTCTGTCTATTGTACATGAGTATTCTTGCATCCTCGGCTGCGGTTGGAGCGGCCGGCCCCGATGCGTCTACGACTGTGTCTTCTGTGGCCTCCAGCGCCAAGGCCGCGGCGATCAAGTTCGCGGAGGATAACAAGGGCGTCACCGTTGACATCGCCAAGTCGCTCTGGGAGTACTCAGAGGTAGGGCTGGATGAATACAAATCCTACGTGAAGGCGGGCGATGTGCTCGCAGGCGCCGGGTTTGCGATCAAGCAGTCGGCGGCGGACATCCCCACCTGTCTCGTGGCCACCTGGGGTTCGGGCCAGCCGGTCCTGGGCATATATGAGGACATTGACGCTCTGCCCGGTGTTGGGCATGCGTGCGGTCATAACCTCAACACCGCAGCGGGTGTGGTTGCCGCCATGTCTATCAAGAGCGCAATGGAGTCGCACCAGATTCCGGGGACGATCAAAGTGTTCATCAACCCTGCGGAAGAAGTGTGGGACGTGGCGCCCCTGGTCGCCGCCGCCGGGTATTACGATGATGTCGACGTTCTCCTGAGCTTTCATGCAGGAACGGAGAATACTTCTGAGTTCGGAAGCACGATGGCCATGGATCATGTAGAGTACAAGTTCAAGGGCAAGGCCGCGCATGCTTCCGCTGCTCCGGAGAAAGGCCTGAGCGCGCTGGACGCTGTGGAGATCATGAATGTCGCAGTGAACTACCTGCGTGAGCACTTGATCCAGGAGATGAGGATACACTACGTGATCACCGATGGCGGTGCCGCGCCTAACATCGTGCCTGCTACCGCCGCCAGCCGTTACTTCATACGGGCACCTAAGTATCCCGACGTGGCCTACGCCAGGAAGCGTATCGACGACTGCGCCAAGGCGGCCGCGCTCGCTACAGGCACTGAGTTCGAGATCGGGTTCAGCTCGGGGATATACAACAAGGTTCCCAGCAAGTCGTTGGCGCTGCTGGCGATGGACTCGATAAAGTCGGTCGGGCCTCTCGAGTTCGCCGATGACCAGGTTGCGCAGATGAAGGCGCTCGGAATCAGTGGAATGCCCGACAAAGCCATCAAGGAACCCACTGGCAGTCAGAGCTTCGGATCCAACCCCATAGGCGATGTCACCTGGAAGACGCCCAGCACCACTCTGGGAGTGGCTACGTGGGCGCCTGGAACGGCCGGGCATTCATCTGAAGCCGCTGTGCAGAGCGGAGCGGTGTACGGCTTCGAAGGCGCGGTGCAGGCGTCCAAGGCTCTGGCGGTGATGGCTATCGAGCTTCTGACCAATCCGGAGTCGTTGGCCGGTGTGAAGGCGGAGTTCGCAGAGAGAATGAAGGGAATGCCGCCGTATGAGGGCAAGGCGATGATACCTGAGGTGGCCTACCCTGAGGCGCCGGGCATCACGGTGTCGGCCGCCGACGGGGCTGTCAGTGTCAAGTCCGCCGAGACAGCTTTTGCTGAGGACGCAGGCGATATCATCGTCATCTCATCGATGGAAGGCGACGAGCTTGCCAGCTACATCCTGCCGGCCTCGACGGGCGCGGAAGCTGGTCCGCAGGCGCCGGCGGAGTACGCCTTCAAGATCCAGGGCAAGGTGGACGTCGGTCAGCGCCTGAAGATAACGTTCATCGATGCGAGTAAGGGCGGCGATACCTGGTTCTACGGCTACGTGCACGCTCAGTAGAGTAGGCAAGCCCTCCCTGCTGCCGGGGTTCGCGGTCGGGGGCTTGCGCTGAGATGCCCGGGTCAGGCGGTGGGCTCAATGGGCCGATGCGCCTGGCCCGGGCTCTGTCTTGCGAGGCGATATGCAGGATAATCGGGCGATTGAGCGAAAAGCTCAGAGTGGCCGGGATGGCCGATGTGCGACATCGAGCCGCAATCGAATTGGCTGCAATGGAGGGGCAGGCCGACGTGAATGGCGTTTTCGATATCATCGGGCCGATAATGGTAGGGCCGTCTTCTTCGCACACCGCGGGCGCGGTGCGGCTCGGGTTGGCGGGACGGGCGATCGTAGGCGGCCAGCCGTCTAGGGCCGATCTGACGCTGCACGGATCATTTGCGCAGACGTACAGGGGCCACGGCACAGACGTTGCTCTCATCGCGGGCATTCTCGGAATGCGTCCGGATGACGAACGGATCCCGGGTTCATTCCGTGTCGCCTGCGAGCAGGGCATGGAGTTCTCGTTCGCCGGCGCCGACTTGGGCGATGTTCACCCAAACAGCGTACTGATGGACCTCACGGGTCCCAATGGCTTGCGGACCACGGTAGGAGGTTCGTCAGTCGGCGGCGGCAACATTCTGATAACCAGGATAGACCGGTTTGACGTGGATTTCGCTGGAACAAGCCACGCTCTGATTGCGTCCTACCGCGACCAGCCTGGAGTGATAGCCAAGATCACCTCGCTTCTGGCAACCGAAGACGTCAATATCGCGACGATGCGGGTATCGCGAGAAGGGCGTCGCGCGCGAGCGCTTGCCATCATTGAACTTGACCAGCCCGTGTCGAGGGAGGCCCGGGCGCTGATCACCCGGATCTCGGGTATCGAAACTGTCATCGCGCTGCCGCCTGTGGTGTCGGCGTGAGCCGGACGGGAAGGAGAATGACCGGATGTATACGTCAATTGTCGAGCTGACTGATGCTGCGACATCTCGCTCGCTCACGATTGGCGCTGCCGTGCGCGAGCAGGAGGCGCTGGACTCGGGCGAGTCGCAGGATGCTCTCAACCGAAAGATGCAGGAGAGGCTAGCCGTCATGCGCGATGCAGTCGGGCGGGGGCTTGCGGGCGTTCGATCCAGGAGCGGGTTGACCGGGGGAGATGCGCGGCGGATGGCCGAGGCGCGGCGGACTGCGGGCGCCCCCATGCTCATCGGGGGAGAGCCGCTCGGCAGCGCTATTGCATATGCCCTGGCGGTGGCGGAGGTGAATGCAGGCATGGGCCGGATCGTGGCGGCGCCCACTGCCGGGTCGTGCGGAATACTTCCCGGGGTGCTGCTCTCGGTGGGCGAGATCCGGGGTATCGGAGATTCGGAGCTTGTAGACGCCCTATTCGCAGCGGGCGGTGTGGGCGCGGTCATCGCGCGCAGCAGCACTCTGGCGGGGGCTGCCGGCGGGTGTCAGGCAGAATGCGGAGCGGCGGCGGCCATGGCGGCGGCTGCGGCAGTCCAGATCGCCGGGGGCACGCCTGAGCAGTGCACTAACGCAGTAGCCCTGGCTTTTAAAGGGCTTCTGGGTCTGGTGTGCGACCCTGTGGCCGGATTGGTCGAGGTTCCGTGCATAAAGCGGAATGCCACATCGGTCGCTGTGGCGCTGGCCGCGGCCGACATGGCTTTGGCTGGCATTCGGAGTGTCATACCGGCCGATGAGGTGATACAGGCCATGGGGGCAATCGGCCGAGAACTGCCGGTATCTCTCCGTGAGACCGCCATCGGCGGGCTGGCTGCCACCCCCACCGGCAAGCGTATAGCCACGGAGATCAACGCCTGCGATGATCAGGCCGAATGCCATGCTCAGAAAGGCTGATTCTCCTAAAGACCCAGCACATCCCAGTGTTCACATAGAAGTATACAGTAGACTGCTGCAGTTGGGTATCCCGCGCAGAGTGGGCATGCTGTCATCCGGCATCGCAGAGGGCTCGTATGGCGCTCCTCTCGAACAGGAACTGCTGTATCGCGGAGATTGCGCGAGGAAGACGCCAACACGGTTTGCGGCCTCAGCTTCAGGCAGTTTCTGGTACCTGCG
>ENA-UOOR01004270-UOOR01004270.1-fermentation-metagenome-genome-assembly--contig:-NODE-4270-length-11539-cov-2.511494_pt1 | contig 11539 bp, 10 predicted proteins | sample MGYA00245780_ERZ724029 | MGnify/ENA primary metagenome ERZ724029 (study PRJEB28704, sample SAMN03018315) | fermentation metagenome | biome: anthropogenic terrestrial biome; feature: soil; material... | reverse complement strand
GGAGCTTTAAGGATATAGTAACCGTCGTAAAGTTTATCAGCGACAGCGTCTAAGCTTTCGGGAGAAGCGTCGCCCGTCATTAAAATATCGTCGGTTGAAGCTTCGCTTTTGCGTTTGTTTTGAAAAATTAAACTCGAAGTGCAGATTTCGTGCGCATATGATGTGTGGGTGGACGGACGTTCCAAAATTTCGGTTACGTCGGGTGCATTTGGCAAAAGCCGAAGTTTGGGTTTCAACTTTAATATACTATTTAATATAGTATTCATATGCGTAATTTCATTAATATTTACATCTTTACTTTTAACTGAGCTAAGGTAAGCGGAGCAAAACTCCTTTTTAAGGTTTAAAAACTCGTGTGCCTCTTTCGGCTGAAACGGCGAAGACAGCAAAACATCCATGTCGTCGACTGCGGAAACAAAAAGGTCGGTAAAGCGATAGTTGTTTTCTTTCGGCCAAAGAACGTCGTACTCGACTGTATCGAAATTAAACAAAGAGCCCTCTTTCAGCACAGAAATGCGTTTGGTTTTAGATTTTTCGATTATTTCCCCGAAAATACGGAGTAAAAATTCATTTTCATAAAGGAACTCGTCTTTTTTAAGGTAAAAAGCAAAAACAAAGAGCGCAAACTCCAAAAGAAGCGGACGGCCCTTTTTATCGCAGGGTGAAATAGGTAAAAATATGCTGTTAAAATAATCGGGTTTAATTTTGAACAGTTTCATTAAAATGTTTAATTCGTCAAGTTCGTAATGTGTAAGAATTAAACTGCGCGAATCGGCGCGCGAATATCGGCTCATAATGCGTGAAAGACTGCCGGAAGCCGTGTCCCCGCAGTCTACCATTAAAATATCGTTGTTACTTCCCATAAGTACAATACACTCGCCGCTGTTAACATAGTGCATTTCTAAACTCCGCAAAATTTTCCACCTCTTATACAATATTATTCTTCTATTATATATTGATATCACGAATAATATTTATCGTTTCGAAACTCCCCCCTAAATACAATTTTCCCGTTTTTAAACTCTGTTCCTGTTCCGTGGCGCATACCGTTTTTCCATTCGCCCGTATAAATTAAGTTACCGTCGGAATCGAATGCCGCACCGCTGCCCGTTGGAATGTTGTCTTTCCAGCTGCCGACGAATATAGAGCCGTCTTTCGAACTGAAAGCTATTCCCGTACCGCTGCGCTTGTTTTCTTTCCAAGAGCCGACATAACACAGCTTACCCGATTTATAGTAGTAAGTACCGAAACCGTCGCGCTTATCATTTATATAGTCACCTTCATATGCGGTACATCCGTTTGCCATTTGGGTTCTGCCGCGCCCTTCACGCAGTCCGTTAACAACGTTTCCGAAATAGGTATAATCTTCCTTAGCGCTGATAACAATGCGTTTTGCGCCGCCGTTTTTCGGTAATTTACCGCTTAGTTCGGCTTTGCCTTTAAGTCCCTTTGCCGCTACGGAATATTTTTTCGGCTTTTGGGGTTCTTTTTCGTCCTGCGGAGGTAAAAGAGGCTTTTGTGGTTTAGGCAAAACTTTAGGAATATCGTTTTCAATATAATTAAACTCGACATTCTTTGGCTTTACAGTTCCCCATTTTGGCACAAGGCTTTTTATTCCTGTGTCGAGGTCATTAATAACAGCTGTGCGGCTTTCAAGTTCGGAATTTGGGCAGTAGCAGAAACTTCCGCAGTTTGTTCGTGCAAATACCTGCGGTTCGCCTACTATTGTATTTAAAAGGCTTTGTTCCACTGTGCCGCTGTAATACGGAAACGGCCTAAGCTCTATTCTTCTGTACTTTCCCGTAAGCATTACATATTTAAGAAGAACAAGCCCGTCTTCGTTGTCCATGGGTTTAAGTACCGCTTGGGGTAATTCGGTATCGCCGCAGTAGTACGCGGTTTGAAGCCAGTGATATTTATTGTTGTACCTTGCTTTGCTGATAATTTCGCCGTTTAAGTTTCTTGTAATAATACAGTAGCCGTAATTTTGTTTAAATGTTTCCTGCAGTACCGTTTTGCCGGTTTTCTTACACCAAAAAAAGTTTCTTTTACCTATTTTATAGCGCACTGAAATATCAAGCCCGTTTTTACAGTCGGAAATTCTCCCCGACGCATATTTTCGGGCTTTTGCATAACTTCGGATGATATCGGCTAAAGCCGTATCATTTTGAACACCGCCTTCGTACCGTTTAAAGCGAACCATAAAAAATACGGGAGTAGTTTGCATCGGCATAGCGGCAGCCCCCTTTCGCACAGATTACTATATTATTAATTTTGTGCCTTCATCAGCCATTTAGTAAGCCTTAGCCAAATGCGGAAATAACGTTTATGGTAAGGCTTTCCTGTTTATCAATATTATACCATACTTGTATTTTAAACGAAACATTTATAAAGAAGCTCACGAAATAAAAAATTCTTAAGAAAAATAAATAACTTATATTTCTATCATTTAAGATAAATACATATAAAGCTTGTTGTTGCCTTTTAAACTTGCGGGTGCATCCCCCGTTTCAAAATTATTCATTATAACAGCACCCGACAGCTTGTAGGTTTTATCCTTTGACTCAATAGTATATTTTAAAAGATTGTTTTCGATTTTAAATTGTATATCGTCTATTTCGTCGACTTTAACCGTATCTTTTGGTGAAGTACATTCTATGTTAAGTACATTATTATCAAGTGTAAATACTGCGCAGTCTTCCAATTTATCAGATTTTTCAGAAAGCTTAAATGCGACAGCGGCATACCGTCTGATATAGTCTTCGGCAAGTGCGGCATTTTGCTGATTCATCGCGCTTTTTGTTCCGCTTTTGAAAAAGTCTTCTCCTAAAAACATTACCGAACATGAAGCCGCAATAATAATAGATGTAAAAGCTACGGAAATTATCAGTTCAACAAGTGTAATTCCTTTTTTGCTTTTTAGCATGAAAAGTCACTCCTTAGCGGTAAAGGCAGTCATTTCAACACATTTACTGCCGCCGTCATCATAATAAACAGCAGTTTTGATACGATAACCTTCAATATATTTTTTATTATTTACTTTATCTTTGACTTCGTAAAATGTAAACTGTTTATCATTTTTAACGGACGGAAACTTTGTCTTTTCAATAAAACACGCACCGTTTATTGTTTCTTTCTTTACAGTTTCGGCATCCTCGCTTTTAAGCTTGTCGATAAGTACATCTGCAACAGCTTGAGCTTCTGCGGCAGCGTTGTTCCGGCTGGTTTTTGAAAGAATTGTTTGCTGTGAAAAATTCATAGTCAGCACTACCCCCGAAACTACAATGGCAAGTATAAAAACCGAAGCTATAACTTCAACCAAACTTGTACCTTTTTGGCTTTTAAAATCCATTGGTATAAACACCCCCCGCTGTTTTGCTTGAATCGGGAGCCGCTTTTGGCTTATGCTTTTTAAAATAATCCGCCCCGTCACCACTGAATAAATTAATTCTGTAAGCTTTTTCATGCATATTGTTCGTCGGCGGAATACTGTAATAACCTGCTTTTATCGTATAGCTATATTCATTTCTTTCCGCTCCTGCGTAATAAACAACTTCCAATTCTTTTGGTACATAAAGCAGTAAATCATTTTCTTCATCCGTCGGCTTTAAGTAAAAGTTTGCTTCATCACCCTCGTGCGTAATTTTGGGTCTTTCATCAAATTTATCCGCATCATCTTTATAATCAGTGCTGAGGGTAATTTTATCGGCTCTAAAAGCTATTGACTTAAATTCCGGTATTACAAAATCTGAGTTTGGATTGACATATCTTAAATTAATTTCTTTCCCTGCATACACATAAATTCTTCCGTCTGTATTGTACGAAACATAATCATCACTCCTACGTGCGTTAGGCAAACATTCTTTCCAATCTTCTACATTATTTAAGTACCAGTAATTAATAAAGTCATTAAAGCGATGATTATCTTCAGCAAAAACACCCATATGGTTATTATAAATATAACTTGGACGGTTAGATTCATCTATTGCCCCATTAGTGCTCCAACTGTTTCCATCATTAAAGTTAAACCCAAATGGAGTAAAAATAGTTTCTCCCGCATATAATTTTTTCGGTGCTTTATATACACTTTGAGGGATTTTAGCGTAATCCGGTATTTCGCTGAGTTTTTTAAGCTTTTTTGCATCTTTAATTAAATCCGTTCCGTTTTCAAAAGAATAGCAGCCTTTACTTATTTTAATGGGTTTATCAGCGTAAACGATACAGTCATTTAAAAAAACGATAATACCTTTTTTATCTTTTGAAATGCTGTTTAAAGTTAATTTACCCCCAAATATTGCATAGATATTTGAATTAATATATACCGCATCACTCGTTATTTCAAAATTACAATCTGTGAAATTCGGAAAGAATAAAATACTTTGATATAAAATCTTATCAAATTTAAAGCCAAAACTATCTTCAAACTCTTTTAATATATCTTCGTTTAAATTAGTTCCCAAAAGCATTACTTTCGGAGCTTTTATTTTACAGTCATTTTCAATACTTAATGTATTTCCAACCGCTACAGGATAAGAACATTCAACATTTCTTTCCATTAATGGGACATACCAATTGTTATAAATATTGAGATAACTCAAATAAGGAGCGGCGGAAATAAAGTCTTCAACAGGAGCTTCTTCTTCAAACTTATATCCAAGCCTTTTTACTCCGTTTGAGGATTTGTATTTTCCGGCAGCATTAATAGTTCTTTTTCCTCTGTCATAAAAAGCTACAGCATCATTTTTATCAGAGCTTATATCAAACCCTAAACTGCTATTATCTTTTTTTATATAAAAACTTTCCGCATTAGGATTTTTTCTTATGTACTCCTTGCCGTACTCAATAGCGGATTTAGCATCAAGATACGCTTGTCTTCCTTCTAACGTATTTTGAGAAAATCCTATGCTGTTTTTAGCGGCAAGAATTAAGCCGGAAGCCAAAACAAAAAGAACCGCACTGGTCATTATTACATAAGCAAGTGCCGCTCCCCGTTTAGAACGTTTCATTGACGCCACCTCTGCAATAAAATCAATTTGTTAATTATGATTATAACTTTTTTATTATAATTCTGACTTTATTTCACCCATATATGGCGGACTGTGCGGCTTATTGATAATGTTTGCTCTCGCGTCTTTGGGCAAACTCCAGTTTAAAAAAGAAGCAATGGGGCTCGGTGATATAAAACTATTCGGTGTAATCGGAATAATCGTTGGTTTTCCACATATTTTTATAGTTTTTCTCTTAACCATATTCTCCTCATTTTTTTATATTCTGTATCTGCTAATTCGAAGGCGGCTGACTAAAAGTCTTTATATACCATTGGGGCCGTATATATGTTTCAGCCTATTGGTATTTCTGTTATTTCGTAAGCAGTTGAATTATTTTATAGTATGGTATCTGTCCCTTTTTAATGTATAAGGAGTTTAAAATGAAAATAACAAATTTAAAACTCGGACAAATTCTCATTGATTCCGGGGTACTTACCGAGGAACAGCTTCAACTTGCACTTCATCGGCAGAAAAAATCTAATAAGAGGCTTGGTGAAATTCTGATTGAAGAAAATTTTTTATCTGAAATGCAAATTATAAGGTCGCTTGAAAAACAGCTTTCAGTTCCTTATCTTGATTTGGATTCCATAAGCATAGACTCCTCACTTTCGTCCTTAGTTCCGGAAAACCTGGCTCGTACAAATTTAATTGTACCTGTTAAACATGACGGAAGCATTCTTACTGTTGCGGTAGCCGACCCGCTGGATTACAACGGTATCAACGATATAGGTATATATACAAAATTAAAACTTAATCCTGTTATTGCGGAACATAAAAAAATAGAAACAAAAATAAAGGAACTATACACAACACAAAAAGCATTTGCAGCTGCTAAAGAGCTTTCTTTAACACAGTCAGAAAGTATTTCGGATACATACGAAAATGCCGACAGTGCCGACCAGCCTATTATAAGATTTGTAAGCAATATGATTGAACAGGCGGTTCTGTTAAAAGCAAGCGATATCCATATAGAACCGCAGGATGACGTTATGCTTATTCGATTTAGAATAGACGGTCATCTAAGTCTTTACATGAAAACAAGTTCAGAACTTGCTCCGTCCGTAGTTTCAAGAATTAAACTTATTGGCGGAATGAATATTGCCGAAAAGCGTATTCCGCAGGATGGCCGCATAAACTATAAGATAGACGGACAGGAAATAGATATGAGAATTTCCGTTTTGCCCTGTGTTTTCGGAGAAAAAGTCGTTATCCGCATTACAACCGCACTAAGCTTTTCACTTGTTAAAGAAGAAATAGGATTTTTACCCGAAAATTTAACAAAATTCAATTCTCTTCTTAAAAATAACCACGGCATTGTTCTTCTTACCGGTCCTACGGGAAGTGGTAAATCAACCACATTATACACTGCAATAAAAGAAATCATGCGGGAAGATATTAATATAGTTACAGTAGAAAATCCTGTAGAAATGATAATTCCGGATATTACACAGGTAGACATAAACAATAAAGCGGGTCTAACGTTTTCTTCCGTTCTTCGCTCTGTTTTAAGGCAAGACCCGGACGTTGTAATGGTTGGTGAAATTCGCGACAGAGAAACAGCCTCAATTGCAAGCAGTTTGGCTATTACAGGTCATCTTGTCCTTTCCACTCTTCACACTTACGACGCACCAAGCTCCGTTATACGTCTTATAGACATGGGGATAGAGCCGTATATGGTTTCTTCGGCTGTGTTAGGTGTTATTGCACAGCGCCTTGTCAGAACTTTGTGTCCTTACTGTAAGGAAGAATATGAGGCCGCCGAAGAAGATTTAGATATTTTAGGTCTTTCAAAAAATACAAAATTAAAACTTTACCGTGCAAAAGGTTGCAGCTACTGCAATGGCAAAGGTTATAAAGGCAGAACCGCCATTCATGAAATTATGCCTGTAACCAAGGAAATAAAATTTTGCATTAACTATAATAAAAGTACCGATGAAATAAGAGAAGCTGCAATAAAAGAGGGAATGATAACTCTTGACCAAAATATTAAAAAAATTGTAATAGAAGGTAAAACTTCTATTAAAGAGATGCTCGAAGTATATTCGCTTCAAATGTGAGGTGTTAATTATGGACTTTTTGCATATTGTCAAGAAAGCTGTAGAGTCAAACGCTTCCGATATACATCTTTCAGCAAACTGTCGTCCCGCATACCGTATAAACGGAACCATACGTTTTTTAAATGAATCTGTTCTTACTGATGATGACGTAAGTTTAATGATTAAGTCTTGTCTTTCAAAAGATAAATACGAGGACTTTTTAAAAAGCGGAGACACCGACGCTTCTGCAGAAATCAGCGGCTGTGGAAGGTTTCGTGTTAATGCATTCCGCCAAAGCGGCGGTGCTGCACTCGTAATGAGGGTTATAAATGAAAATATGCCCGATATTTCAAATCTTAACCTTCCCCGCTCCATTAAAAAGATACTCGACCTTAAAGACGGTCTTGTGCTCGTTACAGGCCCTACGGGAAGTGGTAAATCCACCACCCTCGCCGCAATTATTAACGAATATAACAAAACAAGAAACGGGCATATTATCACGATTGAAGACCCTATCGAATATATACACAAACCCATAAACTGCATAATAAGTCAAAGAGAAATCGGAACGCACAGCAGTTCGTATGCAAAAGCTTTAAAAGCCGCTCTTCGAGAAGACCCTGATATAATACTTGTAGGCGAAATGCGCGACCTTGAATCAATCGCAGTTGCAATAACCGCCGCAGAAACCGGTCATCTTGTGCTTTCAACTCTTCACACTATCGGAGCTTCAAAAACAATAGACAGACTAATAGATGTTTTTCCACCTCAGCAGCAACAGCAAATACGGTCTCAACTTTCGCTCGTACTTAAAAGCGTAATTTCACAGCGGCTTCTACCTACTTCTGACGGAAAAGGACGAATCCCCGCTTTTGAAACGATGTTTGTTAATTTTGCAATAAGTAATTTATTTAATAAGGGAAGGTAAAACCGCAAATATTAGCCAGTCTATTCAAACAGGGGTAAACCAGGGTATGATTACTCTCGAAAGGAGTATCGAAAATCTGCTCGACCGAGGATTAATTACCAAAGCAACCGCAGATGAATACAATAACTTTTAAGAGGGGATTAAATTGAAATACCAATATACGGCTGTCAATTTAAAAAACAAAAAGTCCTGCGGATTTATTAATGCAGAAAGTAAAGCGGATGCAATTTTACATCTTCAAAACGAGGGTTTGACTGCAGTTGAACTCTTGGAAAATACCGGAAGCCAATACGAGCAAAAATCAATTTGGGAAACAGATGTTTTCGAAAAAGATATCCATAGAATAAAAATAAACAAGAAAAAGCTTCTTACTATACTTAACCAAATGAGCATTATGATGAAAGCAGGGGTATCTCTGCCCATTGCAATGGGCGTTCTGATTGACGGCGAAAAAGATAAGAAAGTGAAACAAATACTTACCGAAATGAATAAAGATTTACACACCGGAATGCCCTTATCAGAATCTATGGATAAGTTTAAAGTATTTTCAAAAATTACAGTTAACATTATAAATTCGGGCGAAGCCAACGGCCGACTTGAAATTGCTTTTGAACGCGCGGCAAAAATTTTGGAAAAAGAAATACGGCTTAGTACAAAAATCAAAGGAGCTATGGGATATCCTGTTTTTCTGCTTATTTTAACGATGTTTTTGATGGCAATAATGAATTCATTCGTACTGCCGAATTTTGCTTCTATTTTCAGTCAGTTTGGAGCAGAACTTCCCGGAATTACAGTATTTATTATGTCTATCTCAACATTCATAGTACATAAATGGTATTTGATACTATTTTTCATATTTGTAATAATATTCGGATATAAAATTATTAAACTAAAGAATAGAGCTTTTGCTGAAGAAACGGACAAGCTGTTACTTAAAATTCCCGCAATAGGTACTTTACTTAAAAAATCTTACACCGCTCGTTTTTGCAGGATTATGTCATCTCTTATAGAATCCGGAGTGGAAATTGTAAAGTCGCTTGAAATTTCACGAGATGTAATTCCCAATAAATACTATAAAAATCAATTATCTAAGATAATAACCGAAGTCAAAATGGGAGCATCAATAAATTCTTCAATGTCAAAATATGAAGTTTTTGACTCACTGCTCGTTTCAATGATACAAGTAGGGGAAAAATCAGGTATGCTTAATGAAACCTTGGATAAAATGGCATCTCTTTACGAAATTCAAACCGAAGAGAAAACCAAACATTTAACAAGCATACTCGAACCTGCAATGACTATTTTTATCGCACTTATTGTCGGTACTGTTGTAATTTCCATTATTATTCCTATGTTCGATATGTACAGTATAATATCCGCAGGTTAACTTTAAACAATAAATATCGGCGGAGAATTCCCCACCGATATTTCAGAAAAAATTTGCCGATGTTATTGCCTAAAAATGTCCTGTACGTTTCCAAACATACCGTTTACCGCGCGCATTGCTTTGTTTGCATTACGTCTGAAACCTCTGTTGTTCTTCATCATTCTGTTTCCAACTGCCGCAGCGGTAAAACCGGCAACCATACCGGCGCCCATTCCCCTTATAAAGCCCATAGTTTGTTTATACATAATGAAAAACCTCCACACACAAAATATAAAACGTAGGCCTTTCAATATATTCCCCTCTTTCTGTCTGTTTATATCTGTAATATATTTGAAAATTAATACCATTTAAAAAAAGGAGCATACTAAAATGGCGACATTAAACATCGTAATGGTTGAACCGGAAATTCCACAAAACACCGGCAATGTTGCAAGAACTTGTGCCGCAACGGGCGCACGGCTTCATCTTGTAGGACCTCTTGGTTTTAAAATTGACGATAAAAAATTAAAAAGAGCCGGACTTGACTACTGGCATCTCCTTGATATTTCCTATTATGATAGCCTTGCCGAATTTTTCGAACAAAATTCAGGTAATTTTTACTATTTTTCAACAAAAGCTAAGAATATCCACTCTGATATAAAATATCCTGATAATTGTTACCTGTTTTTCGGGAAAGAAACCGCAGGACTTCCCGAAAAACTGCTTTTTGAAAATTCCGACAATTGTGTACGAATACCGATGCTTAATAATGAAGACGCACGAAGCCTTAACCTTTCAAATTCCGTTGCAATAGGTGTTTACGAAGTTTTACGCCAATGGAATTATCCTGAACTTCTTTGTGAAGGACAGCTTAGAAATTACAAATGGTGATTATTTTTTAACAAAGTTCCTCAAAGACTGTCTGTTTGCCTTGAAATTGTTAAATATTTATTGTATAATATCGGAAGAAAATCGTAAATTCTATTATAATAATATAAAGGAGTGCTAAGCATGAATTATCTCAACAAAAAGACTGTCGAAGATATAGATGTAGCTGGCAAAAAAGTTTTGGTTCGCTGTGACTTTAACGTACCGTTTGATGATGAGGGAAACATTACTGACCCGAAACGTATCAATGAAGCACTAAAGACAATTAAATATTTGATAGACCATAACGCAAAGGTTATTCTTTGTTCACACCTTGGCCGTCCGAAGGGTGAATTTAATAAGAAATTCTCTTTGGCTCCTGTTGCTGTTTATCTTTCAAAAGCACTTGGGCAAGATGTAAAAATGGCAGAAGATGTCATTGGTGAAAGCGCAAAGAGTATTGCAGCTTCATTAAAAGACGGTGAAGTCGAACTTATTGAAAATGTTCGTTTTCACAAAGAAGAAGAGAAAAATGACCCTGAATTTGCAAAACAGCTTGCTTCTCTTGCTGAAATCTATGTAAACGATGCTTTCGGCACAGCACATAGAGCTCATGCTTCAACAGCGGGCGTTGCTAACTATCTTCCTGCTGTATGCGGTTTCCTGATTAAGAAAGAAATTACAATTATGGGCGGCGCACTTGCCAGTCCGAAGCGTCCATTCGCTGCAATTTTAGGCGGCGCTAAAGTTTCCGATAAAATCGGTGTTATTACAAACCTCCTCGATAAAGTTGACACTTTAATTATCGGCGGTGGTATGGCTTACACATTTATGAATGCACTCGGTTATTCAATCGGCACTTCTATTTGTGAGAGCGACAAAGTTGAACTTGCAAAAGACTTGATGGCAAAAGCTAAAGATAAAGGAGTTAAATTCCTTATTCCTGTAGATAACGTTGTTGCTACAGAATATAAAGCAGACGCAGAACACAAAACAGTCAATTCCGACAATATTCCTGACGGCTGGATGGGTCTTGATATCGGGCCTAAGACTTCCGCCATGTTCTCTGACGCAATAAAGGGCGCAGGAACTGTTGTATGGAACGGACCTATGGGTGTTTCAGAATGGGACAACTTTGCAAAAGGTACAATTGCAGTTGCAAAGGCTGTTGCTGACAGCGGCGCTATTTCCATCATTGGCGGCGGAGATTCCGCAGCGGCTGTTGAAAAATTGGGCTTTGCCGATAAGATGACACACATTTCCACCGGTGGCGGTGCTTCGCTCGAATTCCTCG
>ENA-UOOR01004269-UOOR01004269.1-fermentation-metagenome-genome-assembly--contig:-NODE-4269-length-11541-cov-10.318388_pt1 | contig 11541 bp, 15 predicted proteins | sample MGYA00245780_ERZ724029 | MGnify/ENA primary metagenome ERZ724029 (study PRJEB28704, sample SAMN03018315) | fermentation metagenome | biome: anthropogenic terrestrial biome; feature: soil... | reverse complement strand
TCCTGCCGCTGGCGTTCCTCGGCTTGCTGGCGTTCCAGCAGTTGCCGCCCCTCGGCGGCGTGTTGCTCGGCATTTAGGCGGTCAAGCCTTGCGGCTTCCTCTCTCTGCCTGTCTTGCTCGTTCATGGTCGCTTGCTCCTTTCTCCATGTCATTCTTTGCCTGTGCTTCCACCAAAGAATAAAGGGCAGAAGCACAACCAGCACAAACACGAATAGCACAATCAAAAAATAATCGCTCGTTTCTCCTGCCCCCTTTCCGTTATCACGGTGATAGTATAAGTTATATACTGTATATATATTATATAACTTATATAAATTATTGTCAAGCACTTTTATATTATTTAATTTATATAACGTAAATACTTAAAAAAAGAACGGGAAAACCCGTTCTTCTGTAATACACTACAACGTATTACAAGCGTAATACGCTATATTCTGGCTCTCAATCCCAGCGGGTCAACCTTTGAAAAGCCCACCAAATACCAATCTTCGGCTTTCTCAATGCTTGTCGGCTTCCACTCTCCATTTACCAAAATATCAAAGCATTGCCCGCAATGTAGACCGCCGTAGTATTCTTCTAAACCGAAACGAATGTCAATGCGGTCTTGGCGTTCATCATAAACCAATACGCCCTCTTTCATGGTCTGCCCTCCTATTCCATTATTTACATTACATAAATTGTTTAACTTATTTAATTTATGTAATGTAAATAAGTTATTTAATCTTTTTTAATCCTGTCGTATTCCTCAATTTTGGCGGCATTGTCTTTTACATACTGCTCGAAAAAATCTGAAACAATCTCGCTCATGCTCTTTCGCTCAATGTATGAAATCTTCTGCATATCCTCATAAATGCTCGGAAGAACCGCAAGACTGATACGCTTTTTTGTTTCCCGTTCTTCTTTCGGTCTGCCCCTGCCGCTCATTTTCTCCTTTGCCGCTTCTCTCGGCTCTGCTGGGCTTTCTTCTCCCATGCCAATAATCGACTTAAAAGCCGCTTCTTGGTCAAACTTCGCTTTTCCTGCCACTATTCATTGCCCCCTTTCAAAAACTCCTCAATGAACGCCCTGTAATCCTCTGAAACGGTGGATTTTTCGGCGTATGTAAAAATGTCAACTTTATTCGCTTGGGCTTCCTCGACAACAACAGCAGTCCGAATATAGGTCTTGTAAATCGGGGCTGAAATATACTGGCTCACTTGCTCGGTCAGTTCCTTTATCTGCTTGCTGATATTTGCCCTCGGATTAAAACGGGTAAACAAAATCCCCGTTATTTCGACATTAGGATTACAATACTTTTGCACGTTCTTTACGGTCTTTGCAAGCTGTCCTATGCCCGTTGCGGCGAAAATCCCCGCCGTGGTCGGTATCATAATGTCATTCGCAAAGGTAAACGCATTGACGGTCAGAACGCCCAAAGACGGCGGCGTGTCGATAATAATAAAATCATAATTCCCCGCAATAGGGGAAACAACCTCTTTCAAGCGGTGTTCCTTGCCCGTCTGTGATAACTCCTGCTCTGCTCCTGCAAGCATGATATTTGAGGGTAGCACATCAAAGCCGTTTGAAATGTGCTGTACCGTTTCTTCGGGGCTGGCTTCCCCTTTCATCAGCTCGTAAATGGTCGGCACATTATAATTTTCTGCACCGCAAGCGGTAGAAAAATTACCCTGCGGGTCAAGGTCTATTCCTAAAACCTTACAGCCCTTTTCCGCAAGCCCCGCACACATAGCTTGTGAAGTGGTGGTTTTTCCTACTCCCCCTTTTTGGTTGGCTACTGCTATAACTCGCATTTTTTCAACTCCTTTTTGTTATGCCTGTTATTTACCGTATATCAATTATATATGTTATATAAATTATATATCATATTAGCACCTTGTGTATAGCTTGTCAAGTATTTAGGGGCTTCATCTTGCCGACAAAATAACCTCTCTTTCGCCGCTGGCGGCGGCTTCCTTTGCCGCTTCATAGTATTTATACACGGTTTTCTTATCAAGCCCCGTTCCTCTGATTACATCACATTTCCTTGCTTCGGGGTGTTCCCTTATGTACTCAATAACTGTGCTTTCTGCGCTGGGTCTACCCGCCCATTCATAATTAGGATAGTCAACATTTTGAACAGCCCTCGCACGTTTCAAGTGCTCTGCTTGCTTTCTCCCGTTCCGCTTGTTTCTCTCTATGCGAATGTCGGTCAGCTTCTCAATGTCGGCTATTGTAAAATTATAATATTCCTTGTCGTATGTTTCTAAAGCACTTCGTATATCTTCCTCGGTCAAAGGGTTGTCATGCTCCACCTTTTTCAGTTCTTCATAAGCGGCATACATATCATCTTTTAATTTTTCCCTCGGCACATCACACTTGCAGGCGTAAATGACAAGACACATCAAAAAATAATACCTGTGTCCGCCCCGTATATCGCCTATCTGCCGCAACCACCATTCATAAAGGGCATACCCCTGCTTGCTCTTTATATCCCACTTTTTAAGCCGCCGCCGCTTCTCTACAACTACCCTTTGATACCATTCGGGATATGCTTCCCTCGCTTCGGCTTTCGTCATCTTTGACGGTCTGAAAGGGCGGTTTACATCTACCCTGTTGTCTGGCTTTGCGTACTGGTTCAGATAATCCAAAGTTACTTTTTCGCCCGATTGAAAAGCCCTTAAAACCGTTCCATATTTGCCGTTGACACTCCCTACCATGCGGAAACTTTGATTGATAGACTGATACTGAATATCTTTCTTTGTGGAAGTCGATTTATATTCCCACATTCTAAATGTGAGGTCATATTTCAAGGCTTTCAGTTGCAATTTGATATTCGGGTAAAGGTCTATCGGCTCTTCAAAAACATAGTACAGATGAAGCCCCGTGCCGCTCATCACAATAAAAGTCGGGATAGGCAAGGTGCGTATGGTCTGCGCCGACTGTCCAAACCTTAAAATTAAAGTGCGCATTTCTCTTTCGCCCACACCGTCAAGGTCGAAAATAAGGGCATTCATACGCTGGGCGTTCTGTATGCGGTTCACACGGTGGCGGTAGGTCAGCCCACTACATAAAGTCAAAGGATTATTTTCGACATATTCCATGTAGTCCTGTTCCCATGTATCATCAAGCATAATGCGCCGCCGCAAGCGGCGTTCTGTTCCCTCGTCCTGCTCGTCTTTGTAAAGATAAATTGCATTGGGCTTTGAATAATCGGTATGTACTTCCCCCAGCTTCTCATTGTCTGGAAAGATATATTTATAAAAAGCGCAACCGTCCACTTCATCATACAAATGCCCCAAAACCTGCCACAACTCTTGATAGGTTGGTATTTCCATACGCTTCACTTCCTTTCAGTTAAATAATGTATATACGTTATTTATATTATATAACATAAATAACAAAAATGCAAGCGGTAAAAGAAAAAATAAAACGGCGGGGCGGTTCAGCCCCTATCATCACGGTGAGTAGGGCGGGGAACGAAGGGGAAAAAGGGGGAGCAAAAGAGCGGCGGCGTTGCCGCCTTAAAGAGAAAGCCACCTCCCCCTTTTTCCCCTCGCTCTGGGGCATGGAAATGATGGAAAACTCCTGCGGGAGTTTACCACATTCCCACACCCCGCCGCTCACCCCTTTTTCCCCCTCCGGCTTTCTCCCTTTCCTCACGAAAAAAAAGTATAAAAAAATAAAGAACGGGCATACTCTGAAACAAGGATAATGAAATACCCCATACCCCGTTAGGGGGCTTAGATTATCAATACATATCTCCACCTTGCCAAATATTACCCCCATTTAGGACAGGCTGTCAAGGGGGCTTAGATTATCAATACATATTTCCACCTTTTTTAATCGCTTTAGATTATCAATATATTATTTCCACCCTACATAATTTTTTCTCTTTCGACAAAGGAAAGACGGGGCGATTTTTCGCCCCGTCTTTCCTGTTTTTTATGCTTCCTCTGCTTCCTCGTCCTCGTCTATCATGGTTTCAACCGCCGCAATAGCCCCTTTTAATTCTGCTATGGCTTTGCTGTGTTGTGGTGCTTCAATACTTGCTTCCATCAAACAATCAAGCGCCGCCGCCGCAGACCCATATAGTTTAGTAAATGCCGCCTTGTAGTCCATCTTTCGTTGCCCTCCCTTTTCGTTCAATATTGACCTTTATAGGTCAATACCTATATGGGTCATTATAGGGCGATAATGGAAGAAAAGCAAGAAAAGAGGTGGTTTTTTGCTGATTTCATACGCCCCCTTATGGCAGACAATGAAAGAAAAGGGCTTTACTACATACGACTTGAAATATAAATTGCGGCTGGGTGGGAACACCTACAACAGCCTAAAAACGGACAAGTCCGTTACAACACACACAATCGGTCTGCTTTGCGATTTCCTTGACTGTGAAGTACAAGATGTAATGTGCCGTATTAAGCCCGATAGCAAAACAGAATAGCATAGTTACCCTTTCTTCCGCTTGGCTACACAAAAGCATTGCGCCGAAAGGCTGTCAAGGGCGGCTCTGCCGCCGCCGTAGGCGGGTTTACCCCTTGACGGTCTGTCGGCCGCCAATGCTATCCTGCCAATAAGCGGAGAAAAGGAAAGTGCCGCCAGAACACCTTAACGGCTCTCTGGCGGCTTCTTTATGCTTGCTGGTATATTTCCCTGCCTAGCCCCTTAGAACGGCTCTGAGGGGCTTGTATGAGGGTTATTTTAATCGTCATAGTGTCCACGGCATGAGAGGATTTCTAAAGTACCTTTTTCTACTCGGTAAACAAGCCTATTTACATCATCAATACGGCGGCTCCAAAAGCCGCTCAACTCTCCCTTTAGCGGCTCTGGCTTGCCGATACCGTCAAAGTGTCCTCGTTCAATGTCCTTGAGTAAGGCGTTCACACGCTTGATTGTTTTCTTATCCTGCGTTTGCCAGTACAGGTAATCTTCCCACGCTTCATCAAACCATATTTTTTTCATTCGCCTACCTCAATAGGCTCATGCTCTACGCCTTTCCCAGCGTTCAAAGCCGCAATCCCACGCCGCAAATGTGCCATGTTGCTGTCGCTGTAAAACGGGTCGGCGGTTATCTCAAAGGGTATGCGCTTCTCATTTGCGACTTTTTTCGCAAAGATGGTAAACGCCGTTGTCATGCTCATTCCCATGTCGGCGCAAGTCTGCTCCATGTTCTTTTTCAAATCTTCGTCCATGCGAAAATTAACCATTGCTTGTGCCATCAATACCACTCCTTTCTGTGTAGCCTTATTATAGCACCTTGTAAAGCAAAAGTCAACATTTTGCTTTACAAACGCTTTACAATATTATATGCAGGTTTTTATTTTTTACTCAATCTTTTTCAGACCGTCTTAACGCCCGTTAAGGCGGCTTTTGTGCTTGCTGGTATATTTACCCTGCCTTGTCCATTGAAGCCGCTTTAAGGGGCAACCAAACGCAAATACGGCGTTATTCTCCCTGCTCTCTGCCTCGCTCACGGATTTTATTTTTTTGCCGTTCCTGCGGGTCGGCTTTCAAAGCATGGTCGAGCTGGCGGCGGGCTTCGGCTTCTGCCTTGAATTGTTGTAGCCGCCCAGCTTCGGGGCGTTCCTTGTACTGCTCCATTCGGTCAAATACCGCTTGCCGCTGGTCGGCTGGTATGCCCCTTGCGACTTCAAGGAACACGGCTTTTGCTTCCTCGGCTCTGCCCTTTGCTCCCTCGTTCAGCTTTGCCGCCCGTGCCTTTTCCTGCTCTGCCGCCGCAAGCGTTCTTTTCTCCTTTATTGCTTCATCAGCCTTTGAGGGGTCAGACACGCCCAGCACTTTCAGCTTTTCCATGTTGCCCCTGCGTAGGCTTTCAAAATTATCAATCTTGCCTTGTATCTCTTTCTTTTCCCTGCCCTTAAACAGCCCCAGCTTTTCCTGCTCTGCCTTAAATGCTTCTATGCTTCGGCTTTGGTCGGATACTGCCCGTGAAAGGCTCTCTATCTCATTTGCCTGTCTGCTGTAAATCGGGTTAGGCTGGTAGCTGGTGCGTTCCTCGCTCCGTTGCCATTCCCTCACAAACTCATTTCGCAAGGTCGCAAGGCTCTGTGCCATTTTTTCAGCATACACTACATCAATTTTCGGTTTCTCCTGCGGCTGTTCCTGCTTCGCCAACGCTTCACGCCTTGCGGCAAAGCCGCCCTGTTTCTGCGGCTGTGGGGTCTGCTGTTCTGCCGCCCTCGGCTGTGCCTGTTCCAGCTTTGCAAACTGCCCTTTTTCCTTTATTGCTTCAAGATGATTTTTTACTTTATCCTGCAAGAAAGAAATGTCGGCAACCATTTTATTTTTATGATAATCAAAGTACGGTATTTGCCGCCCGTCATATTCTACGGTTCTGCCCTCGCTGGTCTTGGTCGGCTCTATCAGCTTCGCCCTTTCATAAAGTTTCAATAGTCCAGCTTGAACAGACAATAATACTTTTTCATTCCCCGCCGCTTTCGGTATTTGTGCTTCAATCTTGGCGATTGCTTCATGCTGTCCGTTCCATTTTATATCGTCTTTGATATAGGCAATATCTTTCTGCATACCTCTTTCGATAAGGGAAAGGGCTTTTAATTGGCTGTTGGCTTCTTTGATTTCTCGGTTTTCACTTCCTCGCTGGCTCTCAATTCCCCGTTTCTCCATTGCATTAGCAGATACACCAATATGCTGTGTCGGTATCTGCTCTTTTCCCTGCTCCTTAAAACTTCTATGGTCTACCCGTTGTGGTAAGTTTTTTTTTTCAAGTTCACGGTTTACCTTTTCAGCCCAGCTTTCACGGCTTCGCTGTAAAAACTCTTTTGTATTCCAATCGGTTGTATCTGTCTTAATCCGCTTATATATTTTTCTGTTTTGCTTATCTATGCTCTGCAAAATCCGATTTCCGTTTTTATCAAGAACATAATCATTTGTTGCCTTTGCTCCCCATGTTCCGTCTTTCTCAATCGGTCTTGTAGTAAGCATAATATGTGCGTGTGGGTTTCCGTCTTTTTTATCGTGTATGGAGAAGTCAACGCACATTCCCATATCTGCAAAGGTTTCTTTTGCAAAATCACGGACAAGCTGTATTTGCTGTTCCTTTGTCAATTCAATAGGTAATGCAACTTCATATTCACGGGCTAACTGTGCCCTGCTTCCCTTTTCAATTTTTTCTACCTCATTCCAAAGGGTAGCCCTATCTTGATATTCTTTCGGTGCATTTTCGCAAAGTATTATTTCACTATAAGAAACGCCGCCTTTTTTGGTATAGTCATGTTCCATACCATCATATTCATTTGTTATCTTTTCGCCGCTTCTATATGCCGCCGCACCAACAGCAGACCGCCCTTGTCCTCGGCTTATTACTTTACAATGACAATGATATATAGCCATACTGCGTGCGCTCCTTTCTTCGTTTTATCCTGCGCTTCGTACTTGGATTTAATCACGGTGATTAAATCCATCAAGCACGGAAACATATTTGCGTAAAGCAAATTATGTTATAGTGCTTGCCGCATGGAACAGAAAATGCGATAGCATTTCTCTGTTTCTGCGGTGCTGTCTGCAAGACCCCTCGGAGAGCGCACACTCAACCTATGGTTGAGTATAAGTGCGCACTTCGTGATATTGCCGCCGCTTCGCTTAACTATATTATACCGACAAACTTTGACTTTTGCAACAATTATAGAGAAGCGATAAACTTGGGGCGGCGGCTATATCATGCGTTCCGCATGAAAGAAAGGAAACGTGCCGCAAGCACGTTTGTTTTCTTGAAGTAGGAACGCCGCACACCGTATTAAAAGCGGTGTGCAATCCTACGCTTTGTTGTTGCCTATCTGCTTGAATTATGGTATAATTATCTAAGCGATAAAGGGGAAATATAAAGACGGGTTTTAGGAAAGGAGATATTACAATGTCAACACGAAAAACACCAGAAGAAAAATTACTGGAACTTGAAAAGAAGCAGGAACAATTAAAGGCGCAAAAAAAAGCCATTCAATCTAAAATCAGCAAAACGGAAAGAGCGCAAAGAACACGCCGACTTATTGAGAATGGCGCATTGGCTGAAAAATATTTTAACTGCGAAAAAATAGAACCTGCCGACTTTGAAAAACTGCTTCAACAGTTGGTACAGATTGAACAGGTAAAGTCTATTGTTTCCGTGAAATAGGAGATACCAAAATGACGAATGAACAAGCGTGGAACTTTGCAATAGGCATTGTTCAAATAGATGGAATTAAACCGTCTGATTTCTTTTTAGATTTGGTCGAAAAGGAAAAGCGTGGAGAAATAACGGGTGATGATATAAGGCGTATTCTTTATGAAAGGTACGCCGAAAAAGGCGGTGCTGTGAATGGGTAATAAAGAGGATAACCGCACCTATGAAGAAATACGGGCAGGGTGGGAAAAGAACGGTTTTCATTTAGGAAAATTGATGTCAAAATCCGAACAGCGGGAAGCGGAAAAAAAGATTTATGAGAAAGCCCGAAAACGGGAAAGCAAGGGCATGAAGAAAGAAATGAGCCGCAACCTTTCAAAGCCTGTTGTGCTGGTTTCTCTTGCTGGCGGTTTCTCTAAAATACTGCATATCATTGTTACGCTTTACACTATGGCAATGGTGGTAAATCTCTTTTTCATTTGGCAGATTTACAAGGCGGTTTCGGCGGCTGGCTGGCTGTCCATTTTCAAGACGGAATACAGCCTTTATGTGGTAATTTACTTTGCCCTTTTCTTCATTCTGAAAGCCGTATATTTTCAGCTACACAAATACGCAAACACATAAAAAATAAAGCCCTGCGGCGTATGCAAGGCTTTATTTTTTATTCTATTTTCCTACAGCTAAATTACAGTCCAGCTTTGCATATTGCAAGGCGTTTTCCAGCGTATCATTTGGGAAGCTGTCCAAATACGCCCATGTAATAAATGCGTGTCGCTGTAAATATTCTTCGCTGTACCCTGCCGCCGCCTGTTGCTGTCCTAACCCATAAGAGATATTGGCGGTCAGAATGAGCAGACACAACATAATTCCTGCGCCCAAAATAATATAGATTTTTTTCGATTTCAAAATGAAGTTTTTTACCATGCTATTCCCCTTTCAGTCCTACGGTTTTTCTCTCCAAATCCCGTAAAATCTCATTGATAAAACTTGCCTTGCTCCCCGCGTTTTCATACTCTATCCTCATGCCTACACCCTCTTTGAACTTGATATAGTCAATGGTAAAATCATCTGGCAAGCCCTGTATCTGGCTTATTTCGGTCAATGCGGTTTTTATGCTGTCATAGTAACAGCCCCACCATTGCCGCCCATCAGCGGGTACAGCTTCAAAATATCCGAATATGTTAGGCAAAGTGCCGCCCCCTTTCATTATCACGGTGAGTATGCTTCGTGCTTCCGCTTGCGGATCTGCACGAAGCGTTCACCAGCATTGCTATATTTTGCTTGTAAAGGTGCTGTCCTCATAATAATTCGCTTTCTTCAGCCGCTTATATCCAGTCGGGAACACGCACACCACATCAGTTAAATAGGCAAATGCTTCTGGCTTTATAATGCGTTTTTCCTCGGTGCTGGTGCTTGTTCCCTGCCCCTTGCCAACGCCCATTACATCAGCGTTGTAATTGCTGGACATTTTCTTTTTGTCATAAGTACCCACCAGCTTAGAACACCATTCCTGCGTGTCGGGTTCGCTGGCTTTCAGAATAGCCTTATAAGAACAGTTATCAGCTATGACCTTTGCTATCTCCTGCCCGTAAATGGCGTCAAGCTGGCTCTTGCTCTGCACCACAAGAGCAATATGGATTTTTTTACTTCGGAGCGTGGCAAGCCCGTTGCTGATGGCTTCAATTTTTCCCAGCCGTGGGAACTCGTCTATCAAAAACAGGATAGACGTTTTATTGTCCTCTCCCCTGCGCTCAAAGGCTTTAAGGAATTGGTTACACATCATGCCCATCAAATCTTTCCATTCCTCCAGCTTATACTCTGGAATACAGCAGAAAATATCATAGCCACTTTCAAGGTCGGCGGGGGTAATGCTTCTCCCCTCGCCCGACAAGGCTTTTTGCAATTCATCACTTGTCGCAAATACTGTGATGTGGTTGGACAACTCGGCGTACACGCCCGAAAGGGTCTTATCGTCCATATCGCTGAACTGCATGACTTCCATTTTCGCCTTGTCGTTGGAGTCCTCTATAATCTGCGCTATCAATTCCTTTACGGGTGTACTTTTGATAATGCGCATACTGCTTGAAAAACTTTCATCAAGCCCCTGCAAGTAAATCATAAATCCCGTAAGCATATTTTGTGCGCCCCTTATCCAGAAAGGGTCTTTTACCTCGGCTGGCAGGGGGCATATTGACATGGCAAGCTGACGGGCAGCGCTCGACACATCATCAGCCGTTTTCAGCATGAAATACGGGTCATAGCCGTAGGCGTTTTTGTCGGTGGGGTTGAATACCTTTATTTGCGCTTCTCCCCGTGCTTTCTTGGTTTTCTCGTATAATTCGCCCTTAATATCAATAGCGAAAACACGCTGTTTCCAACTCATAAGGGTTGGAATGGCAATAGCCACTCCCTTGCCGCTCCCTGCGCCGCCTATAATCAAAATGTGTCCGTCTGTGGTTTCGGGCATGGTGGCATACTTGCCGCCCAGCTTGCCGAATACCACGCCCGAAAGGTCGCTTGCTGTTTTGAGTGCCACGGTATCGCCGCCCAGCTTCGCTTCAATCCCTTTCTTTGTTTCCCTGTTCATAATAAGCCCTATCCAGCTAAAGCTACGGTCTTTCTTAACCATGCGAACAAGGTTTTGAATAAGGGTTAAGGGGGCAAGAACATAACACGCATACCAAAGGATATTTGATACTGTATTAAGCGGCGTTCCCTCTGTCATGGGTACGCCTGTGATGGCTTCCCCTATACCCCACACGGCAATAGGAAGCAGAAACCACGCAAGCCCACAAAAAAAGGCTACTTTTACAAGGTTTTTTATTACCGTCAATGCCATTGTAAAAAACATTCCCATATATCCATACCCCCTTATCTTTCATGCCCTAAGTCTTTATTTTTGCCCTGCTCCTGCTTCTTTAGGGCTTCCTGTACTTGGGGCTTCAAGGCTTCACGCCTTGCGGCAAAACCGCCCTTTTCGGGGGCTTTATCTTGGGCTTTTTCCTGCCCCTGCTTCTCTTTCGCTTCGGCTCTTTTTTCATCATAATAGCCCGATTTTATAAGCCGTTCATACTTATCCTGCGTATTCGCTAAATCTCTGACTTGCTGGCTCTGCGGCGATTTCTCGTCTGTACGCTGGGTGTTTTCTTCTCTGCGTTCAGCTTCCCTTTTTAGCTGTTCTTCCCGTGCCGGCTCTTGCTCTTGCCGGCGGCTATCTTCCCTATGGTCGGCTTCCTGCTTGCGGCGTTCTTCCTGTGTCCTCTGCTCCTGCCTATGGCGTTCTTCTTCTCGGCGGCGTTCATCTTCCCTGCGCTGTTGCTCCTGCCGCTGGGTGTCCTGTCTGCGCTGTTCTTCCTGTAAACGCTGTTGCTCCTGCCGCTGGCGTTCCTCGGCTTGCTGGCGTTCCAGCAGTTGCCGCCCCTCGG
>ENA-UOOR01004268-UOOR01004268.1-fermentation-metagenome-genome-assembly--contig:-NODE-4268-length-11542-cov-2.739706_pt1 | contig 11542 bp, 13 predicted proteins | sample MGYA00245780_ERZ724029 | MGnify/ENA primary metagenome ERZ724029 (study PRJEB28704, sample SAMN03018315) | fermentation metagenome | biome: anthropogenic terrestrial biome; feature: soil; material... | reverse complement strand
TTGTCCACAGTAGTAATCTGCAATTTGACTAAAGGCAGTTCGTCCGTAACAACATCCAATTTGGCAATGTGCGAACACATGGGCAGACTATTATCTTTAATCCAAAGAGTATTTAGGTATTGCCGGTGGCCAAACTTCACGGTTTTGCCGTCAGTTAAAGTCAGGGTGACTTGCATCCCTAAAGAGCCTGTCGTGACCGCAATTGCCTTGGCTGTACGCATATGATAGGTGATGACGTTAAGAGCATAGCGCAGATCATTCTGCAGCTCAGCCTCGCTATACACGGCATAAGTACGCCGTTGCCACGCTAAGGAAAAAGTCCCCACCGCACCGGCTACTATACTAGCGATGGCCAAGGCAATAATTAGCTCTATGAGCGTAAAGCCGCCCCTATTCTGCTTAAGGCGCTGCAACTAGAGTCACCACCTCGAACTGGCGTTCCTGACCACGATCAAGCCAGGTAACCCGTACTGCTAACTGATCAGCGTTATGCTTTACCTCCCACCGATAAAGCCCCTCCGTCCCCTCCAGAGCGCCAGGAGAGGGCTTTGCCAACTCCCTCTCCATGATACTCTCTGCCAACCGAGTAGCCTCGGTACGTAAGCGTGTGGTACAGATATAGCCCACCGTGTTCGCTTCCATCTGTAGGCAGAGCGGTATTAGCATACCGAGCAGTGCTAAGGCTAGCAGAAGCTCAACCAGAGTAAAACCATCCTGCTGCAAGGAAAGCACCTCCTAAAACAACAGCACCTCAGGATAATTGCTAATTACAGCCAAAATCCGAGGTGCTGCCCTATTTCAATTTCATTGACCACGATCAGCGCGGGCTCCAAATGGGTGTTTCTGCTTTTACTACAGCCCCTCCACTATCTACTAATTCCTCATAGATCTCCTTAACCCTTTCGTCATAACGCAAAGGGAAACTAGCCTCAATGTTACACTCTCTGCTAACAATTGCGCCCAAATACTCCCAGATAGAATCTACACGCCACGATATATCAACCTCAGCATTGGGGGCATAGATAAGAGCCGTTCCAGCTTTCATGATCCCAGACAATTTCACACTATTGCCACCAGTGATAATATGCCCTGCCATTTTGGCCAGACCGGCAACAACTGCATCAGCTTTACTGGCGACAATCGTACCATTAAACGCTGCCCAGTTAGGAACGAAAAACACCCCAGTGCCACCATAGTAAACCAGTGCCTTGTCATGGCTCAAGTCAGAGTTAAAAGACGACGAACCACCAACGATTATTTCATCGTCAACAAACAGGTTCAGCTTTCCCGTGCCTACGAGCCGCAAATCGGACCAGTCCCCTAACCTCAGTGTTCCTACCCTAATATTGCGCTCAGCGCGTCCCACATCAATGATAAGCCTGGCCCGACTGAAAGGGTCGCTATCATTCAGGTTAATCTCTGGATAGTAGCTGTCATTAGTAATAGTATAAGTGCCCCCTTTACTAATGCTCAGGCTTGAATTCATAAGCAGGTTCGATGGGGGCGTCGGTACAGTGGGATTAGGAAAAAGAATAGGAGTGCTGAGATTTCGCACCTGACCCCGAACAACTTCTGACATGCTACGTAACCATGGAAGCTTAACAACAGTCTTAGGATCAGCTCCAACCCCAAGTGTCAGATCTCCACTAATCATGTGTTCCAATACCGGTGCCCAAGATAGTCTAATACTATTGCTGCCGGTCGCATTAGTAACAGCATCCCCACGTATGCGTGTCGCTGCAAGACTGAAGGCTGTATCGGCGAATAGGGCCATGTCTAGAGGCGGTGCTGGCATACCATTTCCTCTCGGTATAATTATGATCGGCATAGTAAGTGAAACAATCTGGGGGAAACGGGCAGTTGTGCTCGCTATACCTTTGGACTCAATGCGCAGTCTATAGGTATCTCCATCTTGATGACTAAGAAAGGCGTTTACGCGGTAGTTACCTGGGCCAAGCTGCTTGTCAATAGTGATAAAGGGTTGAGCAGGGCTAATGAGTTTTGGATCCCACCCAACCGTATTAGCTTTTGCTATAATATGAGCAATCGCCTCTACTTGTCCATGCTTAGCTCCTGCCTCAGCCAAGTAGAAAGCCTGAGTTTTGATTTGCTCATTTACACTCATTCTATACTGGGCATTAGCCATATGCAAAACTGGGACAGCAAGAAGAACCAAAAGGCCGGCCAGCAATAAGACAGTTGTCAGTACGCCGCCTCTTTCATTCACAGCAAATCACCTCCCAAACGGAATCGTCCTGGGATACGCTTGTAAATTGTTCGGGGTAAGCTGGCCAAAGGTCAACTGGGCCTGTAGTTGCAGGTTCAGGACATTCTGGTTAGCGGCGATAGTAACTGTAACCGGTACCAAGTTTGGACTCTGCTCAATATCATTCAAGAAGGTACGAATTTGCCCATAAGCACGGGCAGAAACGCTCAAAGTCAATTGTTCTTCGACAATTTCTAGGCTGCTAACGCTACAACCTGTGCATTGACTCACGGCAACCAAGTAATCGATCACTGCTTGTTCGTGTGAAATGGTATCAAGTTCTGCTTGGAGTATAGCTTGCTCCTGTGCGAGAGTCTGTAGGCTAGCCATCGTTGCTGCATCGCGAACCTGCCACTCGCGGCGCTCACTAAGTTGCTGTTCCGCAAGTACCAGATCTATGCGTACAGCTGCGTTGAATGCTGTTAACGGGGCTAACAGCCAGTAGTAAAAGCCAGCACTAGTACTCACTACCAACAAGAGAAATAACAGTATCAACTCGCGAAACGTCAACTGAGTTCTCTTACTCATGGGTCTACCCCCTGTAACTCTAGCGTGACGGAAAACGCGTAGCCACCTCTAGTGCCCGCTGGACTCTGTTGTACACTACTGATTGCACTAAACTGGATGCTGCTAAACTGCTGTGTTTGCTGCAGATTGCTATACAGCTGCCCGATGGGAGCCAGGGACGTGCTATAGCAGGCCACGCTAATGTGAACCTGATCGACAGTAATCTGCTGAGCCCTAATCTCGGCAGGCATGAGGCTAGCAACCAAGTCTATGGCCGGAACAACTACTCCCTGCGCATTATTGTCAAGCAACTCACGCAGGCTCTCGATGGCTGTAGCAAGCTCCTGTAATGCGGTTACGTGTTGAGCCACGGGTTCCAGAGCCTCTATTTCATCTGTCACTACTTGTAACTTGGACTGTAAAGTACGCTGCCGCCAATAATAGCCACCATAGACACTCGCTAATACCGTTAGCCATAGCATCGCAGCAGTCACTAGTATGCGCGGAAGCGATAACTGCAAACGTTCACGCCTGCGAGTTCTCAAATCGGGCAACAGATTAATCGGTTGCATCAGCAGCCACCTCCCCTAGCGCAAGACCAACTGCAACAGCGAGGATCGGTCCCAACTCCTGTGCTGCAGCAGCTGTCGTCGCTAACTCAAGATGAGCACACGGATTACCGGCTGCAACAATAGGCGCCTCTAACTCCAGGCGTGCAAACAATTCTTGTACATTTGCAGCTAGTGCCTCCACCAAGCCAATCAGTTGTGAACTGCCACCAATAAGGCGGATTTGGTGTATCAAAGCCGATCGGTTTTCAACCTGGTAGTACTCAAGTGAGATGCTAACTTGCCGCAGAAGCCGTTGTAAGGTTTGTTGCACATGCGGGTAAACTGGGCTAGCGGGAACAACACCATGCTCAAGCTTAAGCATCTCGGCCTCCTGCCAACTGATCTGCTCGGCCTCAGCGATGTCGCGAGTAAAATCATTCCCTGCTACCGTAATCACACGCACCATTTGCAGCTCTTCACCCTGAAAAACACTCAGATTACTAGTCCCTGCCCCCATATCGAGCACGACTGTTGTTTCGTTCGCAGTAGCTGCAGCAAGCGCGCCTGACATGCGCAGGGAACGTAAAGCTGCCAAAGGCTCAATATCTACTCGTGTTGCTCGGATACCACAACTGTGCAGGAGGTCTACAAACTCAACTATTGGTTGCTTAAGAGAACCAACTAGCAACACCAGCATACGATTACCTGTTAATTCACGCACTACTTGAAAATCGGCTGCCAGCTCATCAGCTGGAATACCGAAATAGCTATCCGCCTGTAGCTGTAGCACTTTCCTAAACTCTTCCTCAGTCATCTTCGGCACATCAATCTGTCGCACAATCAGATTCTGGCCTGTCAGCACAGTAGCAACAGTGAGCGTGCGTGCACCAAAGTCTTTAAGCAGCGCCTTAATTGCACCCCGCAGTTTTTCTTCATTTTTAATCACACCATTTTCCACTGTATCCGGCGGTGTTGGCCTAATCAGAAAGCGGTGTAGGGCCAGCGTGTTATCTTGAAGATCACGCCTTAACTCCGCTAACTTAATCGCTCCATTGCCTACATCCAGCCCGTAAAATTCCTTTGCTTTACGACGAAAAAAGCGCATAGATTAGCCTCCACCCGTTGGTCCAGCATTACGCAAAATCACACTGGTTTCCATTATTACTGGTAATCCCCGCTGGATTCCTAAAATGGTGCTCTTTGATTGCAGATGAATGGTGAGCAAGTTGCTCACTGCATTATAAGTTAGCTTCAATTCCTCAATATACGAACATGCAGCCTGCCCGTCGTCCTTCAACCAAACATATTGGCCACTAGTTTGGTACCCGAAGCTGAATGTTCTCTTAGCGGCACCAAGCGTTAGCGGTGGTAAGGTAACACTGACAGTTGTCGGGTTGATGGTAATTGGATCCACTAAAGCGATTTCCTCAGCCTCGCGCAGCTGTGCGACAAGCTGATGCATGGTTCGGGCCATGGCATCCTGTTGCTGATTCAATAAGCGACTGGAAATCGTGGACCGCTGTAAGGTAAAAGTCATCGTACCCACAACGACAATGACAAGGCTGGCTAATGCCAAAGCCACAAGCAGTTCAACTAGAGTAAACCCGGCTCTCTTAGTCATGGCGTTACCTACCTGTAGGTTACCAAACGCACTTCACGCTGCTTGCCACAATACTCCCAAGTAACCAGGATAGTAATCTGTTTCAGAGTATCATGAGCATCTGCGCTACTGTCACACTGCCAAGAATAAGGCGACTGTTCACCTGTAGCTGGGACCGAAATCAAATTAGCTAGCACCTCCTCGGCCACACCTTCAGCCAGTAGGGTGGCTCCACTGCGTAAGCGTGCTTCATTATTGAGATTAACTGTATGAGTGACGACCAGTAGAAAAATGGGTACGAGTATAGCAAGAATGGCGAGCACTACAAGGATTTCGACCAGAGTAAAACCGTTGCTGTTAGGCAAGTGAGCTCCCCCCTTACTCCACTTGCGAACATAGTAGCGTAGGGCGACGCCACTTGGTCTCGCCCCAACCCCAACTGTCTAGAAAAAAAGCCCTGAGTACCAATTGAGTGTGGCTTGCCCCCACATAGCGGCAACATAGCAACCGATGGCCAAAAAGGGACCAAACGGTATAGCCGTCTTGCGATTGGCACGACCACTAGCTAGTAACAGCAATGATACGATTGCCCCCGCAACGAACGCAATGAGCAAGGCGCAAGCCAACTGCTTTAGCCCTAGTACCAAGCCCAGCAAACCAGCCAGGCGCACATCGCCGCCCCCCATGCCACCACGACTCAAAATATAGATTAGATAAAACAACCCATAGCCTAAAGCCCCAGCCAGCAGCCAATCTAACAGTGGCTGCCGTGTGTAGATGTTATAGGCGCTGGCCCAAACCACGCCCACTCCTACTAACTGGGTGGGAATAACCATTGTGTCTAGGTCAATGAAGCTGATCACTAGCAATAGAGCTGTAAGCCCTGAGTAGTAGACCAACTCTGGCGACCACCCAAAACGCAGATAGACAATACTCAGCAACACCGCCGCTAATAACTCCACCAGCGGATAGCGCCAGCTAATCGGCGCAGAACAATGCCGACACCGCCCCCGCTGCCACAAGAAGCTGAGCAGCGGGATTAGCTCTAGCGGCCCCAAACGATGCTGACACTGCGGACAATGCGACGGCGGAAAGACGATCGACTCCCCCCGCGGTATGCGGTAGATGCAGACGTTGAGGAAGGAGCCGAGAAGAAGGCCAACACTAGTCACCCTGACCACTTTGATCATCACCAGGTAGGCGGCTCTCTCCGTTTCTTACGAAAACCTTGCCATCCTTGTCAATGTACCACACTCCATTACTCACGAATTCAGACTCTAATGTTGGGAATCCCTCGTCCAGAAACTCTTTGAGTTTTACTTCTGCACCGGTCAGTAGGCTGTCTGCTTTGGTATTCTCCAAGTCCAATGGGACTTCTCCTGTTGGCCGCCACTGAGTCTCAGTCAGGAATGCATTCACAGCAGTCTGCACTGTTGCAATGGCGGCAACATCTCGCCCGATCCTAGCCCTTTCCATCACTTTGGTATACTGCGGGACGCCGATCCCAGCCAGCAACCCCAAAATCGCCAGCACCACCATCAACGTAAAGCCCTTTTCATTCCTGTTTCTCATCTATTTCACCTCCTTTCGCTAGAACTGCACAATGTTCACCATCTGCATCATCGGTAGGGCGATGGCCAGTGCGATCAACCCTACTACTAGAGCCATGATGAGCAGCACAACGGGTTCGATCATTTTACCAAGCCGCTCGGTCAGGTTATTCAAATCCTGATCATAGAAAACGGCCACTTGGTTGAGCATAGCATCGAGTGATCCGCTGCTTTCACCGACGTGGACCATGTGCAACACCATAGGCGGGAACAGGCCGGAGTGCTCTAGTTCGATAGCTAGGCGGCTACCCTGGGCGATGGCAGCAGTGGCTTCTTGCACTGCCTGAGTATAAACAGCATTATCTACCGTCTGCTCGGCTAGCTTGAGAGCACTGACCACGTTAACCCCACTCTTGGTTAAGGCCGCCAAAGTGCGGCAAAAGCGGGAAATTGCATTCATACTGATTAGCCTACCAAAAAGCGGTAAACGTAACGATAGTTGATCAAGTTTCGTTCTGCCCCGCTCGCTAGCCCCCCATTGCCTAAAAAGCAAAAATGCAATGGCCACCATGATTAAGAGTAACCAGCTCCAGTGAACCAAGAAGTAGCTAATTGCTAGCATGAATTTAGTAAGACTAGGCAGCTCCATATCGAAACTGGCGAAAATATTGGCGAAGTTCGGCACAACACTGGCTAGGAGAAACCAAGTGATGCCCAAAGCCACGATAGCAACGAACTTAGGATACGTGAGTGCACTTTTTACTTTTTGACCTATCTGATACTCACGCTCGAAATAGGAAGCTGCGCGCATTAGTGCATCATCAAGTGTCCCACCCACTTCGCCTGCCGCCACCATGTTGACCAGAATAGGTGGAAAGGCTGCATCATCACGCATAGCGAGTGCTAAGCTATCACCACTTATCAAACTCTGCTCCAAGCGCTCGATAGCTACACCTAGCGGGCTCTGCTCGCCTTGCTGCTGCCGGATGGCGGTAAGCGCCGGCAAAATTGGAATGCCAGCGGAATAGAGCACGCCCAATTGCCGGGCAAAAATGGCTAGGTCGCGGACCGTTACCCGCTGTGCACGCTTAAGCAGCGAGCGCAACCCGCTGGGGCTAAAATCTTTTGCCTTGACATCGCGGTCAAGCTCAAGCTCGCTGATGAAATAACCTTGCCGCGTAAGCTCCCTAATCGCGGTCTGCTGATCAGTTGCCTCTAGGCATCCCTTAATCGGTACGCCTAGGCTATCGCGCCCTTGATACTTATAGGCCAGCATTGCCTCACCTCCCGAGTTCACCTCTGCAACAAGCTCTCTAACAGACCAGTTTCAGGAGCATAAAGGTCAATTTGTGATTTGTTAATCAGGCCTTGCCGGTAGAGATCTTGTAGGGATTGTTCCATCGTCTGCATGCCAAATTGGCCACCAGCTTGCATCATGGAATTGATCTGGTGCACTTTACCTTCACGAATTAGGTTACGAATAGCTGGTGTCACAATCAAGACTTCAGCCGCAACTACTCTGCCCTGTCCGTCGGCTCGGCGCAGAAGCTGCTGCGAGATAACTGCTTGCAACACCAGAGCCAATTGGGTGCGAATTTGCTGCTGCTGGTAGGGAGGAAAAATATCTAGAATACGATGCACTGTTTGGGCAGCGCCAGGTGTGTGTAAAGTAGCCAAGACTAGATGGCCGGTCTCTGCGGCACTTACGGCGGCCGCAGTTGTTTCTAGGTCTCGCATCTCACCGATCAAGATTACATCGGGGTCCTCCCGTAAGGCAGCGCGCAGACCATTGGCGCAGCTTTTGGTGTCAGCCCCTACTTCCCGTTGGTTGACCATAGAACGCTTATGCCGATGCAGAAACTCAATGGGGTCCTCGATGGTCAGAATATGCTCTGCCCGCTCCTGATTAATCTTATCAATCATGGCGGCTAGTGTCGTTGACTTACCACTACCGGTAGGCCCAGTTACTAGAATCAGCCCCTGACGGCGGTTGACCAACTCGCCTACGATTGGCGGTAAGGCAAGGCTATTGATGCCAGGGATAACTTGAGGAATGAGGCGGCAAGCGATACTAATTGTCCCGCGTTGTCGAAAAGCGTTAACACGAAAACGGCCAATACCAGACATACTCAAGGAAAAATCCACTTCGCCCAAGCTCTTGAGCGAAGCCCTCTGCTGTTCTTGAGCTACCTCATCGAACATTTCGCTGGTATCGGCAGGGGTAAGTCTGGGCAAGTCCAGGCGCGCCAGGTCACCGTTAAGCCTCAGCATGGGTGCCTGCCCCACTGTCAAATGTAAATCCGACGCGCCTCTATCCACTGCAAGGCTCAAAAGCTCTAGTAAACGCGGCATCCACTACACCTCACTTAGCAATTAATGCTTGACTACTCCTGAAAGGTAACCCGCAGCACTTCAGCCACGGATGTAATCCCTCGCCGTACCTTGTCTACGCCATCAAGGCGCAATGGCTGCATACCATTGGCGATGGCTACCTGGCGCAACTTAGCAACTGACGCACGTCGCGTGATTAACTCGCGTAACTCGTCGTTTATCAATACGAGCTCAAAAATACCAACACGGCCGCGGTAGCCAGTATTATGGCAACGTGGGCAGCCGACCGCTTCATAGGCAATGAGTGGTTCAGTTGTGTTTAAGTTCAGCGCAACCATTTCTGGTGCCTGAGGCCCGTAGACCACTTGTCGGGCACAATGCTTACACAATCGCCGCACCAAGCGCTGCGCGACGATACCGATTAAGGACGAAGAGACCAAGAACGGCTCTACTTCCATGTCTAGCAGGCGAGTGATGGCACCGGGGGCATCGTTTGTATGTAAAGAGGTCAAAACCAAATGCCCAGTCAGGGCGGCGCGAACAGCAATATCAGCAGTCTCAGAATCACGTGTCTCTCCGACCATAATGATGTCAGGGTCTTGACGTAATACGGAGCGTAAAACTGCAGCGAAACCAAGCCCTATCTTAGGGTTGACCTGCACATGGTTCATGCCCACCGATTCTAGCTCCACTGGATCCTCGATGGCGATGATATTCTTCGTCTGATTGTTGAGGACCTGTAACATCACTTGCAGCGTTGTTGTCTTACCACTACCAGTCGGGCCACAGACCAAAAGCAGGCCGTAGGGTCGAGAAATGAGCTGCTGGAAAGTCTGTTGCTGAGTTTGACTGAGCCCTAAGTCATCCATGGTTTGTAAACGACTACCTGGATCAAAAAGACGCACCACCATCTTTTCGCCATGCACCGTAGGCAGAGTAGAGACACGCAGGTCCAAATGCCCTGTGCTATGTTCATAGCGAATGGCACCGTCTAGTGGCAAGCGGCGCTCTGAAATATCCATACCTGCTAGCACCTTCAGGCGTGTTATCAGGCCGGCATGCACATCGCTATCTAGCTTGTCAACTTCCTGTAGCACTCCATCAATACGGTAGCGAATGCGTAGGCCATCGCGCTGAGGTTCGATATGAATATCGCTGGCATGATCGGCAATGGCTTGGTTGATCAGGGTATCAACCAAGCGCACAATTGGCGACTCATCGTTGGCTACTGTCTTAGAAGGTACTGGTATCAGTTCGAGCAACGCCTCGGGGCGTTTCTGTGAAGCAAACTCACCCCGTATATAGACACGCTCAATGGCGCGCTCGATATCGTTTTTGCTCATGAGGACAATCTCTATTTCCAAGCCAGTCAAAAAAGTGAGGTCGTCAACAACAAGAATGTTCAAAGGATCAGCTGCAGCGATTGTCAAAACCTGACCCTCAGTTCTCACAGGGACTACCTGATAACGCCTTGCCACCTGTTCAGGAATACGACTGACGGCATCTGGTTGAAAGGTGATCTTCTGCAGCGATAAAAAAGGCACATCAAACTGCTCTGCCAAGGCTTGCGCAACTTCTGTCTGCGTAACTAAGCCACTCTCAGCCAGATAATCGCCTAGACGCTGGTTGGGGCCAACCTCTACAATCGCCTGCTGCAAAGCTGCTGGTGTGATAGCACCCATTGAGATTAGAATGTCACCTAATTTCTTACGAGCGTTCGGCACAACCACTCCTCCTTAAATACAAAAACCGACCACGACAAAAGTAGATCTTGGAGTGATCGGTTGCACCACTAGCTAAACCGTGTCTAGGTGCCCAGATACAGACATAGTTTTATCGCTTCCACTTTGTAGAATTTTGATATCAAGAAATATGTGGATTTATAACTATATTTGCCGAATTGATTTGAAATCCTGCTTAAGTCTCATTAATTTTTCGAAAACAAAAAAAGGGGCAGTCTAGCCCCCCTCCTCTAGCGGTGCGTAATACAGATGTAGGTAAATCTGCTCCCCTCGGCGTGACAAGCCGATATCACGTAGATGCTGTGGTTCATCTAGCTGCAGTTCTTGTACAGCCCGCCTGATAGCCGGTAGCAGACCTTGCCCTTGCCCTTGAAAACCCTGTAATTCCACGATGTATCTTTGCGTTGGCCTCATATGGCAGCCTCCTTCGTTAGCTATCCTAGCCAACAGAAGCAGCATATATAACCTGCCAACGAAAAGGCCTACTTTAAGGCTGGCTTTTCAAGCTTAGCCAACGCATAGCTAGACGTTCTACACGTCGCATAAAGCGTGTCCCAATAAACTCCTTCTTACTCAGAGGCACTACCAGAATTGTAAAAAGCCCGACGCGGTTACCACCGAGCACGTCGGTAAACAGCTGATCACCAACCAGAGCCACCTGAGATGCCGGTAGTTCTAATTCTTCAAGTGCCCGCAGAAAAGCTTTCTTGCGTGGCTTACCGGCTTTACCGATACCCCTTACCCCAAGTAACTGGGTAAAATGAGCAAAGCGCTTAGGCACTGCATTAGAGATTAGGTAGAGCTCAAAACCGGCAGCTTGAGCCCGCTTCAGCCAGCTCAGTAATTCTGGATTAACTTGCTCTGTTTCCCAGGCAACTAGAGTATTATCTAAATCGGAACAGATAGCTTTAATCCCCTGCTCTTTTAAGCAGTCAAAATCTATGTGATGAAAACTTTTCACGTATAGGTTTGGCCGCAACAGTGTCAGCATGCTC
>ENA-UOOR01004265-UOOR01004265.1-fermentation-metagenome-genome-assembly--contig:-NODE-4265-length-11551-cov-2.517658_pt1 | contig 11551 bp, 8 predicted proteins | sample MGYA00245780_ERZ724029 | MGnify/ENA primary metagenome ERZ724029 (study PRJEB28704, sample SAMN03018315) | fermentation metagenome | biome: anthropogenic terrestrial biome; feature: soil; material... | reverse complement strand
GCAGTTGTGATTCTATGAGTTATAATAATTGATGTCATTTCTTTACTGCTGCTCTTAAGTGCATTTCTTATTTCAACATCTGTTTTTGTGTCAACAGCAGAAAGACTATCATCGAATATGATTACTGGTTTTTCAAGGATTAACATTCTTGCGATGGAAATTCTTTGTTTTTGCCCACCAGACAGAGTTATTCCTTTTTCACCAACAACTGTTTCATATCCTAAATTAAACTCAACAATATCTTTATGAACGGCAGCGGCATTTGCTGCGCGATAAACATTATCGAGATCGATCTTATCATTTGCAATACGAATATTCTCTGAAATTGTTTTTGCATCTAGGAATGGTTCTTGAAGAATAATTCCAATGTTATTACGTAGATGATGTTTTTCAATATCCTTTAATTCAACACCATTAATTTTGATGCTTCCTTTATTATATTCAAGCATTCTAACTAACAGATTGGCAATTGTTGATTTACCACTACCAGTCTTTCCAACAATAGCGACTGTTTCGCCCTTGTTAATGGCAAATGTTACGCCATTTAATAAATGTTTTTCCGTATCATCAAATTTGAATGATACATTATCAAAGACAATATCGCCATTGATAACTGGTTTCAAATCACCATTAATTGCATATTCGTCTGGAATTGATAGAATTTCATCAACTCTTTTTGATGCTACAATTGCTTTCCCAAAATCACCGATTATTCTTGCTAATCCTCTAATCGGATATACTAACATCGAAATATACATGATTCCGGCCATAATATCTCCGGTTGAAATTGCTCCATTACGGTTTAAAAATATTGCCGCAATGACAGTTGCTCCATACTGGACCATAATGATTCCATCACTAAGTCCCCAGAAGAGTGCCATCGCTGAGTTTAGGTTTCTTGACTCATCGCGAAATTGTTTGTTTTGTTTATCAAAACGTTCAATTTCATGTTTCTCCATTGCAAATGCTTTAACGACACGAACGCCATTTACATTTTCTTGGATAACTGTTGTCAAGTCTGATTCAATTAATTCTACTTCATCAAATTTCTTTCTAACATATTTAAAGTAAATTAGTGAGGTTACAAAAACGATTGGAACGACAGCTAATGTTACTAACATTAATTCTACACTAATGAACGATAGTTGGTATATCCCTGCAGCCATCGACCCAATAATATGCATTACTTGGGGGAATTGGGCAGAAATAAAACTCTTAATCGTATCGACATCCGATGTACATCTTTGAATTAAATCACCAGCATCGGTATCGCTATGATATGTATAACTCAAATTTTGGATATGCCCATATAGTTGATTACGCATATCATATGTAATCTTCTCAGCGAATAGTCCTTTAATATATCCATTTAAAAACAATAACAATGCTCTAACTGATTGATAAACAAGTAGGACAATTCCTACAACTAGAGCAGCATCTAATGGATTCGTGAAAGTTTTAAAGAATGCTACGGTAAAACCTGGCAAAGTTACATCACTTTCCAAGTTTCGCTCAAAAACTATGTCGACAACATATTTAATAAATTGCGGGACATATGAGTATGTAATGGGAATAATCAATGATAGAATTAATATTACTGTTAATAAAAATTTATATGGTTTTGCCCATCTAAATAATTTATACATCTTGTTCTCCTTTTATATAAGCTTCTTAAAAAATAATATGCCACATGTGGCATATTTCAATGACCAAATATGATGAATTCTCATCCTTGTATTTCTATTAAATATATCTATCTCTTTTGTTCATATTAACACCCCTTAACTATTAAATACACTTCATAAAATTATATCATAGTTTGTAATTTAAGTAAAGGTAATTTAAGTAAACAACTGGTTATTTATTTACATTAATGCATATCATAATATCATATATGGCTTTTCTTTGAAGTGCATATTAATTGTTTTAAACACTCTTTCATTATATAATTTAATAGACAATATAATTGTCATTATTGTATATAATTTACAAAAATATAAAATATTCCAAGGAGGAAAAAATGCTTTTTTCAGATTATGATCCATTAAAAGGCAAAACCTTTCAGATCTTAGATCAAAACGGTGTTGTCGTTAATAAGGATTTAGAACCAAAAATTAGTAACAAAGACTTAATAGAAATGTATAGTCAAATGGTACTTGGAAGTATTGCTGACATTAAAGCTGTTCAGTTCCAGCGTCAAGGGCGTATGTTAACATTCGCACCAAATCGCGGGCAGGAAGCAGCTCAAGTTGGTCCAATGTCTGCCGTTAAAAAAACGGATTGGTTAGTACCTTCTTTCCGTGAGTTCAATGCCATGTTAACCCATGGTGTAACACTTGAACAAGCATATCTATATTGGTATGGAAATGAACGCGGAAGTCGCTTTGATGATGATGTAAATGTTCTACCAATAAATATTACAATCGGTGCGCAGATAAATCATGCCGCCGGTATTGCTTATGCAACTAAATTGCAGAAGAAAAAAGATGTCGTTGTGACATTTATTGGCGACGGAGGAACATCCCATGGTGAATTTCACGAAGGTGTTAACTTTGCTGGTGTCTTTGACTTACCAGTAATCGTTGTTATTCAAAATAACCATTGGGCAATTTCAACCCCAAGAGCTAAAGCGACAAAAGCTCCAACGCTTGCGCAAAAAGCGATTGCTTATGGAATCCCCGGAATTCAAGTTGATGGAAATGATATCTTAGCAATGTATGCAGCAACAACTGAAGCTGCTAAACGTGCTCGAAATGGTGAAGGACCTACTTTAATTGAAGCTGTTACTTACCGCCTAGGAAGTCATACAACTTCTGATGATCCATCTATTTATCGTTCTAATGAAGAACTTGAAGAATGGAAACTAAAAGATCCTTTAATTCGTTTCAAAAAATATCTAATTGATAAAAAAATATGGACCGAAGCAAAAGATGAAAAATTACATGAAGAAGCAAATCAATTTGTTCTTGATACATTTAAGTTAGTTGAAAAATCAACAATTACATTAGATGAAGTTTTTGATTATACTTATGAATTACGTACTCCACTTTTAGAAGAACAATATAATGAACTAAAAGAATATTTCGAAGGGGAGGGTAATTAAATGGCTTTAATGAATATACTCGATGCGATAAACAATACGCTTGATCAACAATTAGAAAAGGATCCTACAGTCGTAGTTTTCGGAGAAGATGCTGGATTTACTGGTGGAGTTTTTAGAGCTACTGCTGGATTACAAAAGAAATATGGTGTTGAACGTGTTTTTGATACACCAATTGCTGAAGCAGCAATTATTGGATCTGGAATCGGTATGGCAGTCGCAGGATTAAAACCAGTTGCTGAAATACAATTCTCAGGGTTTATGTTCCCTGGATATAATGAAATAGTTACACATGCTGCGAGAATGAGAAATCGTAGTCGTGGAAAATACCATGTACCCCTAGTTGTTCGTATGCCATATGGTGGGGGGATTAGAGCCCTTGAGCATCACTCAGAAAGTTTAGATGTTCTCTTCGGTCATATTCCTGGATTAAAACTAGTTGTACCTTCAACTCCATATGATGCTAAGGGCTTATTAGCTTCTGCTATTCAAGATCCTGATCCTGTTATCTTTATGGAACCAAAAAGAATTTACCGTGCGTTTAAACAAGAAGTTCCTGAAGAGGAATATTTTATTCCCCTAGGTAAAGCAAAAGTTGTAAATCCTGGAACTGACATTACCGTTGTTGCTTGGGGACCATTTGTCCGTGAAGTTCAAAACGCCATAAAACTTATTGAAAATGATAATATTTCCGTTGAATTAATTGATTTAAGAACAATTGCGCCAATTGATTATGAGACGATTGTTGAATCAGTTAAAAAGACTGGACGTTTATTAGTTGTCCATGAAGCATATAAATCATTTGGACCAGGTGCAGAATTAATATCAATTGTAAATGAAAAAGCATTTGTTTACTTACAAGCACCACCGACAAGATTAGCCGGTGCTGATATTACTGTTCCACTTCCAAGAGGTGAACATTTCTTTATGATTACAGATAAACGAATTGCTCAAGAAATTAAAAAAATAATGAAATTTATTCCATAAGGAGGATATATGTACGATTTTAAATTTGCTGACATTGGTGAAGGTATTCACGAAGGTCAGATACTAAAATGGTTTTTTAAAGTCGGCGACCAAGTAAAAGAAGGCGAAACATTATGTGTTATCGAAACAGATAAAGTAAATGCTGAAATCCCTTCACCAGTTGATGGGATTCTTAAAAAACGAGGTGCCGAAGAAGGTGAAGTTATTAATGTTGGTAATACATTAGCATTACTAGATACCGGTGATGGTGGTGAAATGCCTCTTGATCCAATTGAAGAAAAAATTATATTAGCTGAAGAACATAAACCATCATCAGGAGTAGTTGGTGAAATTACTGAATCTGATGAAGTTATTGCTGCTGCTGTTGAAGCTCCAGTCCAACAAGCTACTGCCCATAAGCTTGCAACACCGCTTGCACGCAAAGTTGCATCTGATTTAATATTGACATTAATAAAATTAATGGTACTGGTGAAAATGGTAGAGTCTTAAGGGATGATATCTTAAATTACCAAAAACCTGCTGCAGCATCAGCTCCAGTTGTACAAAATGTAGAAATGCCGAAATTTGATCAAAACCAAACAAGAAGAGTACCAATCACTCGTACTAGAAAAGCAATTGTGAAAGCAATGGTTACTTCTAAGTCAATTGTCCCTCATACTGTTTTAATGGATGAAGTAAATGTTACTGCATTAGTAAACTTTAGAAAAGAGCAAAAAGAACTTGCTCAATCTCAAGGAGCTAAATTAACATACCTAGCATTTATTATAAAAGCATTAACACTAACAATGAGAGATTTCCCAATCTTCAATTCATCATTTGATCATAATGCTGAAGAAATAATCTATAAAAACTATATTAACATGGGTATCGCAGTAGATACACCGGATGGATTAACAGTTCCAAATATTAAGGATGCTGATAAGAAGAGTATTTTTGAACTTGCAAAAGAAGTTGATAATCTAGCAACTGCTGCCAGAGAAAAGAAATTACAATTATCACAAATCCAAGGTGGTACTTTCACAATTACAAACTATGGATCATTTGATGCTACATTTGGTTCACCAATTATAAATTATCCTGAAGTTGCAATAATGGGAATTGGTAAAATACTGAAAAAACCTGTTGTCGTAAATGATGAAATCGTAATTGGTGATGTTCTTCCAATTTCATTGGCAGTAGACCACCGTATCATAGATGGTGCTGATGCCGGAAGATTCTCAATTAAATTTAAAGAATATCTAACAAATCCAATGTTATTATTGTTAAGTTAGGAAGTGATATTTTGAAGAAATATGATATTGTAATTTTTGGTATATCTAAACCTAAAAAAGAAGATTTAATCTGTGATATTGCAGTAATCGGAGGTGGCCCGGGAGGATATGTTGCTGCTATAAGAGCACGCCATTTAGGTGCTGAAGTAGCAATTATTGAAAAACAAGATATTGGTGGTGTATGTCTAAACATTGGATGTATCCCAACAAAAGCCTTAATCAAAAGCGCTAAAGTATATAAACAATTTATGCATTCTGAAGAATACGGAATTGAAGTAGATAAAGCTGCTGTAAAAGTTAATTGGCCAGCTGTGGTTAACCGTAAAGATGGTGTCGTAAAGAAATTAACAGGAGGCGTAAAGACGCTTCTAACAAAGAATGGTGTGGACATTTACCAAGGTTTTGGTAATGTCTTAAGCCCAACAACAGTTGAAGTTAATGGAGAAACTCTAACAACTAATAATATTATTCTTGCAACAGGGGCCTCACCCGTTATTCCACCAATTCCAGGTGTTAAAGAAGCATATGAAAAAGGAATTATCCTTACATCTAAAGAAGCTCTTTCTCTTTCAAAACTGCCTAAAGAATTAGTAATTATCGGTGGCGGTGTAATTGGAATTGAATTTGCAACGATTTTCTCACAATTTAACGTGGAAGTAACAATCATTGAAATGATGGATAATATCCTCGTTAATATTGACGAAGAAGAAAGAAATACATATCTTCGCTCTTTAAAAAAAGATAAAGTAAATGTAATCACTTCTGCTGCTGTAACTAAAGTAGATGATAATACTGTAACATATAATAAGGATGGAAAAGACATATCCATAAAAGCTGAAAAGATTTTAATGAGTGTTGGTATGCGTCCTAATGTTCCAACATTTGAAAACTTTAAACTGGAAACTACTAAACAAGGCATTACTGTTAATGAACGCTTGGAGACATCCGTTAAAGGAATATATGCAATAGGTGATGTTAATGGAAGAGTCATGTTAGCACATGCTGCATCCGCTCAAGGGATAGCTGTTGTTAATAATATTATGGGCAAAACCGATATCGTTAACTTTGAAAGAATACCTGCTGGTATTTATGGGTTCCCAGAAATAGCAATGGTTGGTATTACTGAACAAGCAGCTAAAGCTAAAAATCTTGATTACGTGGTATCAAAATTCCCATTAGCAGGAAACGGAAAAGCATTAGCAGAAGGTGAAACTGAAGGTTTCGTAAAAATTATTGCTGATAAAAAATATGGAGAAATCCTCGGGGTTCATATCCTTGCAGCAAATGCAACTGAACTAATTGGTGAAATTGTAGCTACAATGGAACTAGAAGGAACAGCTAGTGAACTTGCAAAAGCAGTTCATCCACATCCAACAATTTCTGAAGCGATTATGGAAGCCGCTCAAGGAATTATTGGTAAAGCAATTCATAGATTATAAAACAAAAAAGGCGTCCAACGCCTTTTTCTTAATTAAATAGACAATCAATAATATCATCTAAATTTATATTCATAAAGTATTCAGTTAAATTCAAATCTTTTAACTTTTCTCTAACATCTTCTTCTCGATATTTAGCTCCCTTGATTAAGTTAGTAATATCTTTTACATCTAATTTTCCTAAGAAATCTCCATATAGTTTGGCATCTTTAATAATACCTTCTTTTACGTCTATATGAAATTGTAAATTACCCCCAGCATATCTTCTTTCTTTTAAGATTGAGAATTCCGGGGATTCACCGTAATTCCATTCCCAAGTCATATACTTATCCTTCATAAGTTTATCAATAGCAAGATAATCTTCTTCTGTTAAGTGATATGTTTTTTCATCAATATTATCAGTTTTAAGAATGTGTTTAAGTAGAAAGTCAATGAATTCTTCCATAGACATTTTCTTTTTGAAATAAGGAAGAATGTTATTAACACGACTTCTAGTTGATTTAATTCCTTTTGATTCTATTTTATCTGCTTTTACTTTTAGCATTTTCGCAACATCATCTAAATCAATATTTAATAGAATTGTTCCATGATGGAACATTCTATTTTTATAATAGCTTTGAGCATTCCCAGAGATTTTTTTGCCATCGACAACAATATCATTTCTCCCTGAGAACTCTGCAGGTACTCCTAAATCTTTTAAGGCGTCAATTACAGGCTCTGTAAACTTTCGATAATTATTTAAATTGTCTTTCAGATTATTAGTAACAAAAGTATAATTTAAATTACCTAAGTCATGATAAACGGCTCCCCCGCCGGAAGTCCTTCTCACTACATGAATATTTTTCTCTTTTACATATTCTACATTTATTTCTTCAATTGTATTTTGGTTTCTACCAATAATGATTGCTGGTTCATTCTGCCATAATAATATTATATCTTCCTCAGTTTCTAAGTTTTTTAAAACATATTCTTCGAGGGCTAAATTATAACGTGGATCTGTTTTTTTATTTATAATTGTTATCATAATTTCTCCATTTCTATTTATATATATTCTATCTTAAAAACTATATTAATTCAATCGAATTGCTTAATTGATTATAGTTCTATAATCAAAACACCATCATTTCCCATTGGTAATTGATTAATTATTTCCCCATTTCTTATATGATAACATCCACCAAATGCCTCTGGCTTGTTTGATATGCTATTTATTAATAAAACTGTTCCTAAAACTTTCACATGTTCAAGATATCCATCTAACTCACCATTTACCCAAGAATCAATATCATAATTGACATATACAGGCCATAGGACAAAATCTTTTTCTATTTTGTTAACTTTACTTAATACTTCATCATTCCATAAGTAACCGCATAGAACCGGAATTATTCTTTTATCATAATATGTAAAAGGAGCTATGATATTTCCTTCTTGATAATGATGATCAGTGAGACGAAATTCTTTCCACCCGATGGAAACACGTCGATAGTTATTTATGATTTGTCCATCATTTCCAATGAATAAATAAGAACTATATAAATTATCATTATCTCTTTCTAAATAACCAAATGAAATAGCTAAGTTTAATGCAATACATTTATTCTTTAGTTGAATAATAATAACATTATTTATATCAATTGCAATGTTTTTATCATTATCATAAGTCCAAGAAAAAGCATCAAATCCTTGTAAGAAAGCTTCACCAAAACAAAGCAAATCGACCCTACCTGCATATTCTTCCATTATTTTCATCATTGTTTGTAAATTGTTGACTGTATCATTATTTACAAATGTTGATGAGGATAATCCAATTTTCATTTATTTAATTCTCCATTCTTTTAAAGACTTTAACTTTCTAGATTATAACATAATCTATAAATAAAACAAATAAAAATAATGCTTTCTATTTAAAAGTAAGCATTATAATTTTTATAATATTTATATGTTTTTCACAGAATTATCTTATTAATTATGCATTATTAAAACATTGTTAATTGAACTAGTTCCGTAACTATTTAATGATTGAACTTTACATATATTTCCAGTACTTGTATTATGTAATAGCCAACAATTGCCATCTGCATCTGTACCAATATACATCAATACATGTCCTGAAGTATATAATAGAGTTCCAACTCTAAATTCTTTTAATTTTTCATTAGTAATGTTCGAAATAGATTCTCCGTAATTATCTGTTTTCCATTGGTTTGAAGTATTTCTACCTAGGATAAAACCAAAGCAATTATATATAGCTGCTTGGGTTGAAGAGCAATCTAATCCATCAATTATCTTATCTCCCCAGCTATATTGTGTACCGATTAATTTATATGCTTGGTTTAATAAATTAGTATAGTTATAATCAATATAACCATCACTAATACTTTCTGACTTTTCAAGATAAACATTCTTTATTTCTAAAGTTCCTTCAAGGTTTCTTGTTGGGAAATCAAGATTATATCCATATTCATCCTTAGATGAATATGGAATGCTATACCCCATTCTAATTAATTGATTATCTATTTCAATTTTATTATTTAAAATAACAATAAAATTACCATTTTTATTATACTTTATGAAATCAACCCTGCTACATAAAGCAATATCTTCAGCATGAACCCAACCATCATAATTATACATTCTAACATAGTACCAATTTGAATCAAGGCTCTTATGATAAACGATCATCGGTATTCCAACACTAAAACCTGTTTCTTGGAAGCGGTCCATTGCATCTGACTGGCTATAGAAATCTGTAGGGTAAGATCTAAGAGATGTATGTTTAACTGATACTGCATATTGGATATCAACTAAATCACTAATTCCATCGATATTTTTATTATTCAGGATATTTTGCTTTTCTATATAATTAATTATTCTACCGTTATCATAGACATTATAACGATCCATATTGTTATATTTATTAATTAAATTTGTGACATATGTTTTATTTACTTGAATGTCTTGAACTTCAAGATTCACAACATTAGCACCTGAACTTGTTAGAACGGTATTATTAAATCCAACAATTTCATTATAATTCATAATAAGACCTTCAACATCGATATCTTTATCTAGTAAAGAGTTAATAAAATATTGAGGATCATCAACATCAATTACATATTTTGGAACTATAAAATCGAATGTTGTTTTTTTAGTAAAATCATTTCTTGATAGCGTTAATGTTAGAGTAACCTTTACATCTGTATTTTGTCTATTAATATTGCCTAAAGTATCAATTGCATCTTCATTACTAGATTCCCATCTACCTGTGAAGCCATTATTGAAACTAGTACTTAAATTTATTGTATAAATTGAAGGAGTATAGAAGGAAATTTCGCGAATTATTTCTTGAGCTTTTTCCTCATATGGAAAAGGTAATACTTTTATCGTATATGTTTTAAAGAATTCTACACTATTGTTTATAATAGTCGCAGATAATGTTACTTCAGTCTCTAAACTCACATCTTTACATTTACCAGTACTATCAAGTACATCTTCCTTATTAGAAATCCAGATAATATCATATCTTGATACTTTATTGGGTAAGGTAATATCAACATATGTTGAAGAAGGGATTTTAATAGTTTCCAATGCTAAATATTCAGGCATATCAGTATAATTAACATATTGTCCATATAAAATTAAATCAGCATATAGTTCTTCTTCCTCAAACCTAACCTTATAATTTTCATCATAGAACCAACCAATAAAAACTTTATTCTCTACTTCCACATTCGGTAAATCATCCGCGTTTAAAATATAACCCTCATCAAACTCTTTTGCTTCGATTACAATATTAACATTCGTCGAAAAAGATAGTTCCACGATTTCTTTTTTAGGTTCATGATTTACACATCCCGCTAGAATTATACAAAATAAAAAAATCAATATTTTAAAATTACTTTCCATTATCATTTCACCTTTTCATATTCACTTAATTATAGCATAAATTGTAAGGATAATGAATAGTTTTTTGCTTTTATCGAAACCCCCATAGACTTTTAATATTCAAATTTTGCTTTCAAAGTATAAAAAAACTCTTAAACTGTTAATGAATTAAAGAATTCATTTCTAATTTAAGAGTATTTACCATTATAAAGTTGGAGTTAATCGCTTTTTGCTTAAATAATGTGGATCAATTACATTCTGAGCAATATTATTACAATGATCACTTATACGTTCTAAGTTAGATAAAATATCTACATAGTGAATATCATTACAATCATCTATATGTTCATTTTTATTTATAAGTTGATTACGTCGATAAACTCTTTCTAATTCATCAACTTCATTTTCGACTTCCATAATTCTAATTGCTAATTTCTTGTCTTCATTTTTAATACAATTAATTGCATCTTGTACTTGTCCATAAACTAAATCAAAATAATGATTTAAACTATCAAGAACAGTTCCCGTTAATGGGCAACTCATTTCATATCTGTTTTTATAGAAATCAGATAGGTTGACAACATAATCCACAATTCGTTCAAAATCTCTAATCGTATCTAGTAAAATAATTTGCGTAACTTTACTTTTTTGTGATAATTCAGGAGATTGAAATTCAATTAAATAGTCATGTACTGAATAGTCATAATAGTTAATCTTTAATTCTAAGCGAGCGATCTCATCAAAATCAAAATCATTATCATTTATTTGATAGTCCCTTGCGATTCTAACCATCTCTAAAGCAATCTCTCCCATTTCGATTACTACTGATTTTGTATTCTCTAATGCAAGAACTGGAGAGGATTCAATTA
>ENA-UOOR01004264-UOOR01004264.1-fermentation-metagenome-genome-assembly--contig:-NODE-4264-length-11552-cov-3.161433_pt1 | contig 11552 bp, 10 predicted proteins | sample MGYA00245780_ERZ724029 | MGnify/ENA primary metagenome ERZ724029 (study PRJEB28704, sample SAMN03018315) | fermentation metagenome | biome: anthropogenic terrestrial biome; feature: soil; material... | reverse complement strand
AACCCTCTCGACCTTGTGCGCAATACCATCATCACCGGGTCTAACGCCTCGGGCAAGTCAACCTACATTAAGGCTGTGGCCGTCAACTGCATTTTTGCGCAGTCAATCTACACCTGCCTGGCAGCTGAGTTTAAGTTGCGGCCTTCTCTAGTGCTGACCTCCATGGCCGTGCGGGATAATGTTGCTGCGGGCGACAGCTACTTTATTGCCGAGATCAAATCCCTGCGGCGCATTTTGAGAAGCCTCAGCGCGGAACTTTCCTGCCTGTGTTTCATCGATGAAATACTGAAGGGTACAAACACCATCGAGCGCATCGCGGCTTCGGCCTCCATTCTCGGTTGGCTGGACGGGCAGAACTGCCTCTGCGTGGTGGCCTCACACGACATTGAGCTGACGGAGATCCTGAGCGGGAGCTATGACAATTTTCATTTCCGCGAACAGATCACCGACGAGGGTATCGTCTTCGACTACAAGCTCTACCCTGGGAAGGCGCGCACCAAAAACGCCATCAAGCTCCTGGACTTTATGGACTATCCCCGCGAGGTAATCGCCCGCGCGCAGCGCATGGCGGAGGACTTTGAAACCACGCGAAAGTGGGGGAAATAATGAGTACCAGGGGGAAGGCGTCGGCGGCATTCACATGAACAAGCATGGAATGAATCAGAAACAGAATCAACGTATCGCCCGAATTACGCAAAGGACCTTGGCCGTCGGAGCAGACATGGCAACGTACTTGGGTAACGGTGGTGGCGTCTGTTACAGATTCAAGGGAGGTCACTAATGAGGAATAAGCTGCTATCCGTATACAAAACGCTCCTAGCCCATTACGGCGATTCGCACTGGTGGCCTGCGCGGACTCCCTATGAGGTTATAGTCGGTGCAGTACTGACTCAGAATACGGCTTGGAGCAACGTCGAAAAGGCAATAGCAAACTTCGGTACCAACCTTACTCCGGAAACTGTAGAGAATGCTGACTTCGCAGAATTGACCGAGATAATCCGTCCGGCTGGATTCTATAATCAAAAGGCGGGCTATCTGAAAGCGGTGACTGCGTGGTTTAAGAAATACGGCTATGATGGCCCGACCGTACAGTGCGAGTCGCTGGAAAAGCTACGAGCCGAACTGCTCTCAACAAAGGGTGTCGGGCAGGAAACCGCCGATTCGATATTGCTGTATGCCTTCGGCTTTCCGACCTTCGTGGTAGACGCTTACACCATTCGTCTTTGCGAGCGGTATCCGATTGAAGCCGGTAAAAGTTACGCGATGGTTAAGGCTTTTTTTGAGAGCCATCTGCCGAAGAGTGCTGAAGTCTATAACTACTTTCACGCTCTTATTGTGACAAATGCAAAGGAACATTGCCGCAAGAAGCCATCCTGCGTGGGATGCCCACTCGGCGAAAGGTGCAGGAGGACCACGACCTTTGTCAGCAGTCAAGGAACTTAGCCCTGTCCGCTGAACAAGGTTCTAACGGCATGAAGTACCGCATTACTTAGCGCGGTACTTCATGCCGTTCTTTGCATTCTTGCTAAGAGCCTGTGCTGTAACTTGACGTTCCGATTATTAACTCGTTCAGGCTATGCTGCCTTCTGCAAACGCCTAGCAGCACAGCCACAAAATATGCTTTCACCGTATTGCCCAATATTTCTTCAATCACGCGAGGAATCCATATTACTGCAAACGGCAGTACCTTCCATGAGGTATAGAGCATTTCGCGCAATATGATTGTGTTAAGGGTGGTCACAATTAGACCAGAACCAAGCATGGCAATAAGCAGCTGGGAGACCTGCCCTTTGCCTGCGTTGTCATGCAGCTTTTTTGACAGAAGAATATCGGCGGCCAGCAAAAGAATGCCGAGAGCAGCGCTGCCGATAATTCCTGATGTAACAAAAGTAATGTAGGTTGCCAGATTCCCGGAGGGGTTTTTCGTATCAATTGTCCTTGTAATTAGCATTTTGCTGACGAGATGTAGGTTATCTGTGTTGACATTTTCATTTTGTACACGGTCGTAAAACTTGGCATCAATACCATCGGCAGACAGAAACGCAATATTACTTAGGCCTGCGATGAGCAAAAACACAGAACATATCGCAACTGCAATTCTCATTTTCCGGCTATCCTTGTTGCGTAGGACAGCCCACAGTGCGCCCCTAATATATCCACCAGCAGCTACGGCCAGCGTCATTAGAGGCAGATAGGCTCCCATAGGTTTTAATAGGTAACCTAAAATGTCAGAAAGTCCAGACACCACAGCGCCATATACAGGCCCGAACAAAATAGACGGCATGATAGAGAAGATGCCCGAGATGCCAACATTTATCCCATTTTGTCCGAACATAGGAATGTAAAAGGAAAAGGCGGTCTTTAAAACAAGCGAAACACTAAGAAATACCGCAGATATTGTGATGCGGCGCACATATAAGGATGATTTTCTCAATTTAACTTCTCCCTCCATAGATGAAACGTTGACAAAAAGGCATCGCTAAATTGGCAACTTATGTTGCTGTCATAAAAACACCTCCTGTTATGCAGCACAGCTACATAACAAGAGGCATAACAATCACACCGCTTCTCCTTATGTAGCAGCGGGATGCGAACCTTGTACCGTAAGCCTTTAAAGGCTTTTCGTCCCTCTGACAACTCCCCGTTCAGAGGGCACTGTAAATAAAAGATTTACGCACAAAGTCCTACTCTGCTCCTGAATCGTATTCTTATCTGAATGGCATTAGCAGTATTCAGATAAAAATATGGTTTTCTATGTGCTATATTCCCTATAGTTAATGTCACTTTCATTAGGCAAATAGCATGTTTATGGTAGCACTACTTTCGAAAAGCGTCAATGTGCCGCAGATGCCCCCTGTTTGTGAGCAACATGAGATTGTCGGCATGCTAGAAGTGTCATAGATTTGGTCGAATTGATGAAAGAAGCTACCCTTGCGCGTGCTTTCCGTGGTGAATTGGGAGGATTTCAGAGCGGGACGGGGAAAGGTTATCCATTAGGCAGGATGCAGGGCATTCTGCCCGGCAGAAAGACTTACAGCAGCTGCATGGAAATTAACAAATGCATAATTGGAGGTAGATTAGTTATGGATCGTATCAAAGCAATTGCAGAACTCTCCAACGCCTTTGGCCCATCGGGTTTTGAGGAAGCCGTGGTGGAAGTCATCACCAAGTACTCAATCGGGCTTGACGTAGAGGTCGACCCGATGAATAATGTTTATTCGCGTCTGAAGAGCAATTCCGGTAACAGGCCGGTGGTTATGCTCGACGCCCATTCCGACGAGGTAGGTTTCATGGTTCAAGCCATCACGCCTAAGGGCCTAATCAGCTTCCTTCCCCTTGGTGGATGGGTGACGACCAATGTTCCAGCGCATCCCGTCGTGATCAGAAACAGCAAGGGCCAGCTGATTAAGGGTATTACAACGTCGAGGCCACCGCATTTCATGAACGCAGCCCAGAGAGACAAGAAGCTGACACTGGATGACATCTATGTGGACATCGGCGCTACCAGCCGGAAAGAAGTTATCGAAGTCTTTGGCATCGAGCCGGGAGACCCCATTGCTCCGGATGTCAGTTTTGCCTACAACGAGCAAACCGGGGTCATGATGGGGAAGTGCTTCGATAACCGGATGGGCTGCCTGTGTATCCTGGAAGTTATGGATCGGCTGAAGGGTGAAAATCTGAACGTTGACGTGGTCGGAGCATTTGCTGCTCAGGAAGAGGTGGGCACCCGCGGCGCCGAGATAACTGCCAGGTCCGCAAAGCCCGATCTTGCCATCGTCTTCGAGGGTTCTCCCGCAGATGATATCTATTACGATGAATTCACCGCTCAGGGTTGTCTGAAAAAGGGAACGCAGATCAGGCATTTGGACCGTTCTATGGTTAGCAATCCGCGCTTCATAGGCTATGCCAAGGAGTTGGCCAAGGCAAAGGGTATCGCCTACCAGAGTGCAGTTCGTGCCCAGGGTGGCACCAATGCCGGGAAGATTCATCTGTCCAACAAGGGTGTGCCGACGCTTGTGCTCGGGATTCCGGCCAGGTATGCACATACACACTACTGTTACTCTTCAGTTTTCGACGTCGACGCCACCGTGGATCTGGCGGTAGAGGTGATTAAAAGCCTGACGGACGCAAGGGTGAGGGAGCTGCTGGGGCAGAAGTAGACTGTGCAAACGTTAAGCGGTATTCGGAGTGCTCTCCGAATACCGCTTTTGCATAACAACGGCATATTAGCATCGGGGTTTGCCGCCTGTGTGAAGGTTAGCTTTCCCGGAAACTCAATTATCGACTGTAGCGTTGTCCGCAACAAAGTTGGGGACGATTATGCTTTGGAGTAGCAACAACTTGAGATAAGGACGGCCGTGTGTTTCTACATAATCGGCGTATCCTCCTGCCGTGATATCAGCGTCTGTGACGCTCAAGCCTTCAGCTTCGGCGATCGCCTGCACGACCATATATCTGGTAGCATTTTTGTTGTAGGTATCCGTCTGCGCATCGACATAGGCGTCAAGCGAATCATAATCCGTGTAGGTGAGCATGAAGGTGTTCAGATCCATGTTGTTTGATGCAGCGTAGTCGGTGAAATAAGCAATGTCTAGGTTCTTAACATAGTTAAGAACGGCAGCGGGAATTTCGCTGCATTCCACGTCGGCGATAAGCTCATCGAAGAACTGGAGCTTCTGCTGGTTTATTATCCACTCTTTAATGTCAGCAATTAGTGTCTCTTTAGTGTCGAACCCATATTTGGCGGCTATTTCGTCAGTAAGTTCGGCATTCACGGCATCACCCCGAATATGGTTTATGGTAACGGTGAATACCGCATCCTTGCCGCTGAGGTCAGTGTTGTTTTGGTAAGGATCGGGGAAGGTGACTTCGATGTCGAAGGTCTCACCCGGGGTGTGGCCGATAAGCTGCTCAAGAAAATCGTCTATATACTGGGTGACGCCGATAGTCACATCTGTGCCCGCGCCGTTAGTGTTTCCGCCGCTGAACTCTACGTCGTTAACCTTACCGACATAGTCGATGTTAATGGTATCGCCGTCGGCCACCGCTCGGTCGGTAATCTGATGATAACTGGTATAACTGGCTAGAATGTTGGCTAGCTGCTCATTCAGGGCGTCTTCCGAGGCAATAAACACGTTGGGAGAGATCGAAGCCTCCTTATAGTTCGGCAAAGTCACATAGTCAGATGCCCTAATGTTCTCGAAAAAGCCTTTTTCAGTTAGACCAGCACTGTAGTCAAATTTATCGGGATCGGATTTGTTGGCGCAGGATGTTAACGATGTAACAAGCAGCGCCACCCCTAGCAGCAACGCTATAGTTTTCTTGGATTTCATTCGATTATAACCCCCTTGCTTTCATACATTGTAAGTGACCTGATCGGCTTTATGCAAGCTAGAGTGTTCATCCCGACAGCAGGCTGGAAGGGTACTTGCGGGCAATAACAAGAGATAGTGGACGTTAAGCTGCCCACCGTCTTTTGTTATTGTTTAAGTGGCGGACTTCAACTATCAACTTAATCGCCCCAAGTCACGCGCGGCGAGGTCCCTTCTAGCGGCTGACAGATGAGGCGATACTCTTCTATCAAACTCTTATCCAGGCTGTGCTGATAGTGTCCGGCGTAAGCTAGGCCTTCATTGGTATAGACGCCGAGGTAGAAGCTGCAGTTGTTCCGGGGCCGGTTATAGGCATAATGAAACGCAGCGACTGCCAGCTCTTTACCGTTGTAGCTCATAACCAGCTCATCAGAGAAAGCATGCTCATGTCCCTTAATTTCGCTAAGGCTTCCCTCGAATCGCACTTCGTATTTGCCTTCTACATCCAGTGGTAACAGGGCGAATCTACTGTCGCTGCTAATAGGAACGATGAAGTCTTCATAGACGTAGAAGCCCCTAAGCCAAAAGCCCCATGGTCCAGCCTCTTTGTCCATGTGCATTATGCGCAGTTTCTGCAGCTCTGTCATTGTAACAGCGTCAATAACAGTCAGCATATAGTCCCCGTCTTCGCTAGTCACAAGCAGCAGCTTGGTTTTATCCTGGCTCGTCTCTAGCGCGATTACCCGCGCTCGTTCAGCATCTAAAGGAAACACAGTCTGCAACTCATCGGCAGTGAGAATGTGGACGCCACTTTGGGTGTACCGCGGGAAGCGGTAGATGCCATAGCCGCCTGGAATATGGCTGGTGTCCAGTAACTGGCCATCTACGGTGGCGCAGGCAAAGGTAAAGAAGCAGTGGCTATCAGTCACAACGCTGGTGGCATGGGAGTAGACTTCTGTCTCCCAAAGGGGTGAGTGCTCGATGGAGTGGACGTTGCCAGCAGCGTTCTTCTCCACGCTTACTTCCACTTGGTGCTTTGGGTAGACCGGGATCTTGAAATATCCAGCAAAGAGGTTCAGTGTATCCTGATTGACGGCGAATCCAGATGGCCATTCAAAATCCACCCTGATAGGGTAAAAATCATAGTAATCCTTGATGTATACGGTTTCCGTATGTTTTTCGCCTGGCTTGGTGCGGGTAGCCACGTCCCGAACTGGAAGTGGAATTGTTTCTGCCTCCATGTCTATGTTGTAGCCTGAGGCACCGCCGCCACTAAGCATGTCATCTAGATAGATGTTAAAGACAGGGGGTTTAATTTGCTTTGGCTGAAGCTGCGCCTGCGAGAAAGTAAAGGTTGTGCTTATCTCCGGCTTTTCTCCGACGGTATAGAGGGTATCCCAGAACAGGCGGTAGTCGCAGTGCGTACTCAGGTCAACCTTGATGCCTTCTGCAATAACCTTGTCGCCGTAGAGCACAGTCTCGTCGATGACGACTGCATCTTTACTGGCGTCCACAGAGCCATGGATATAGCCAAAGGAACCGGCGGCGAGAATAAGCAGCAGAAGCGTGAGTATTAGGCTCTTGCGCATGGCATATCCCTCCCTCTATTGCTCATCGGTTAACTCGGACAACGCCTTGCTTACCCGATCAGCCTTGTAGTGATAGGTCTCTTTCACATAATCCATTAGGCACTTGCCCGAATCCTCCAGCTCCAGCATAGACACATCCCCGACAATCTTGCCCCGGCGAATGAGTATAGCCCGACCGATGAAGTTTTCCACTTCTTCTAACAGGTGGGTGGATAACAACACGGTCTCCGACGGCTCCAGAATTCCCAGCAGCACCTTGTAGAAGTCTTCCCGGTTGAACACGTCGTTGCCGGCAAAGGGCTCATCCATGAGGATATAGTCGGCACCCTGGCACAGGGACAAAATGACTTCGAACTGGTTCTTCTGGCCGGTGGAAAAGTGACGCAAAGCCTTGTGTTTTGGTAGCTCGAAAAACTCCATCAGGCCGCGAAAGCGCTTTTCACTAAACTGCGGAAAGTGTTGCTCATAAAACTCTTTGTGTGCCGTTGCATCTAAATTGGGAAAGAAGGAATGCTCGCTGGTGGCAAACGAGAGCCTAGCGATATTTTTGCGCGAGATAGGTGCGCCGTCTAGGGTAATCTCACCAGAAAAGCGCAGGTAACCGAGAATGCACTTTATCAGAGTAGTCTTGCCAGCGCCGTTTTCGCCAAATAGGCCTACGATCTGCCCTTGCGGCAAAGCTAGACTGACAGCATCCAAAGCACGCTTACCGCCGAAGTATTTGCTCACGTTTTTAATCTCGATCATATTCCCACCCCCAAGATAACACTCCAGATTTTTTGCCACTGATAAGGTGCCAGGCAGGCCCGCGGAGTAAAAGCCATGTAAACTGCGTAGTAGATAAGGAGTAGCAGGAGTGCCACGCATAGACAGGCTGATACTCCCATGAGCGGCAGGGTAAGGCAGCGCCTGGGCAATTCCCAACGATTAGGCAGCCGCTGCATGAGATAAATACTCTTGCTGCCCTGATAGTGGTAACTGTAATGATAGATAGCAACGGCCGCCATAGAGAGCGCGAGTACGAGGAATGTATCCAGGCTGCCGCCCAGTACCTGCACAAAGTTCGGCATTACCGCACTGGTATTGAGCACTTTTGCTGTTCCGTCCCACAGAAACAGTAACTGATACTCCCTCGAATAGCGAAACAGAAACCCCAGGCTATACAGCAGGCTAGCGCCGATACCGCTTGCGAACCAACCCAGCTCTTGCCCTAGGTTAACCCCTGGCGGTGCGTAGTGGACCAGCTTTTTTTTATGATTCATCTTCTAAGCCACGCCCCTTCCAGATCCCTATTGCACTTCCTGTGATGCCAAGGGCAGTCAGGGAAAGTAGTAGGTCGCTCCCGAAGTTACCCATTGCCTTGGAGAAGTACACGACGACCAACATCGCTAGCACCACTATGGCAAATACTTTCTCACCGCGCCTCTGGCGATAGGCGAAACAGGCTGCGCTGATGCCAAGGCTGAGAACGAAGATAGCGTTACGTATATAGCGGCTGGTTTCTGCCAGTGGCAACAGACTATGCAGGAAGTTGTTGCGGTAGAATGCTAGCAAGATAGTCTGGCCGCTCACGTATGCCGTATCCATCCGAGCCACATAGAGTCGGCTTAGCAGTAGGACAATGACTACATGCAGCGCCCAGAACAGGAAGAAACAGGCCACATTGTAAACTGCCCACCAGAAAACGATGGTTATTTCACCAACGGATAGCCTTTGCAGGGTATACCGCAGCTTGCTACCGCCGATCTCACAACCAGTGAGGCTGAGCAGTGCGCAGAGCAGCAGGAAGCTGACACCGCATACTAAGGCAATGCGGCTTTCACTCATCAACTGTTCTAGGGCAAGCGGTTCTCCTCCCAGCGTTTTTTGTAACGCGAAATAGAACAGTGCACATTCGGCCACTGCTGTAAATGCAAACAGCCCTAGAATTTTGTAGATAGTGCTTCTAGCCGCCAGCATCAGCACGGATAAATGTTGTCTCATGCTCACGCCCCCGTTCCTTATTCCCATAGTTTATCAACCAAGAGGATAGCTTCCCTCTTAGAGAGGCCCATCCCCTTCATGGCGCTGACAATTGCCTGGACGTCGTTTGCCAGCAGTTCCTCGCGAATTCGCTGCACCTTCCCCGCGTCCAGAACCAGATAGCTTTTCGCGCCGGAATGGGATTCAATGATGGCCTCGTCTTCTAGCATCCGGTACGCCTTCTGCACTGTGTTGGGATTGACCCCCAATAACGCCGACAGGACTCGCCGGGAGGGCATCTCGTCTCCATCCTGAGCACTTCCGGCAACGATGCTCTGTTTAACGTGCCGAATAATCTGCAGATAGATGGGGCTACCATCCTGTAAGTCAAATTGTTCGAAGGAAATCATGGCACCCCTCCTGCACTCAAATTCGAACCGTATTACAAATATAATACAGTCTGTATCTGTATTATATTTGTAATACGGTTGGTAGTCAATACCACAAAGGAATCAATCCTCATGTTCGAGAATGAGTACTGATTTTTCGTTCGTGTCAATTACTAAAAACTTAGAGATATAATTACAAATAACTATTCCAGCGAATACAGCCATCAATCAATATACTGGAGGCAAGATAAGATGGTAGCTATAGATTACTAGAAAATACAAAAGAGCTTTTACCCTGGGCGACCCACGCAGAACCGCCCCGGAAAAGCTCAAGACCGTTATTCGTCATCCGATACGACCTAAGAGTCGGCGCTATTTTCTAAGCAAGACGTTGACTCCGTATTTGTCACGAAAGCGCGCGAGTTCTTGGAAGCCCAATTGTCGATAAAGCTCAGCCGGCCCTACCGATACTTGTTCGAAGTTGGCATCTTCCATACCACTAGCCTCGAGTACACAGCCTTGAGCAGAGGCTTCGTCTATCAAAGCCGCAACCAGAGCCTTAGCTATACCCTTCCCTCGATGGCCTTTATCCGTTGAGAGACAAGTAATAACCCATGCACCAGGGATCAACTCTGTGCCGAACCCCTGCCTTAGTCTAGCAAATTCCTGATAGAGTTCTAGCGGGCCATACTGAACGAAGCCGATAGCCGTGCCGCTATCATCAACAGCTAGTTTGCCTTTGAGCCTAGCATCAGCAAACATGCTGCGCCGAGCTTCGGTGGGGTCGGCTGCGTCGCATTCGTGCCAGTACGTGCAGGACTGACAGTCTTTCTTAATCTGCTGGAAGTTGGTCGCGTCAACGTCAATGATTTTCATACTCGATCTCTCCCGTTTTCCATACTTTTCCTAGACAGAGGATAGCATGGTTGATTGCTGATTGTCAACCATATGTTCGGTGGTTGCGTCTGAGTGTGGGCATGAAGGCTCTCATCGTAAGCACTTGGAAGGAGAAGGATGGTAAGACAGCGAACTAGTGTTATTACCTAAAAGACATAGATTCCACAAAGAGATACTATGTCTTTTTATATGCCGAAAAGCGTGATACCATTGGTTTACAGGAACTAATATTGGTTGATTCCCATTAGAAGGTATGAATAAGAGGAAGTGAGCCATGTGAAAAAAGTAGATATGATTGTTAAGGCACCGCATTTCTACACCATGGAAGGTGCAGGCGTTGGATATAGGTCTGGAGTTGCCATGGTTGTAGACTCAGGCAAGATAATTGCTATTGAAAAGGCGGACCTAATGGGTCAGGAATATCAGGCCGAGGAAGTTCTGCAGCTGGAGCATCACGCTATTATGCCAGGGTTTATTGACGGGCATATGCACACCTCCCTAGCTATATTGCGGGGACTTGCTCAGGATACCAATAACTGGATGATGTATGGATTACAACCATTCAGTGCGGCGACAACTGTTGAAGCCAGTTTAGCTGGAAGTAAAATGGCTATCATTGAGGCCATTAAAGCTGGAACAACTACTTTGGGAGACTACTCTACCAATATGGACCCTGTCTGTAATTTTATCAGCAAGATTGGTGCTAGGGGTAATATTACATGCACAATCAGGGAGGCTAAATCCAGAGTGTATGCTCCTGGAGAGCTATATGAGTTTGACCCTACCCGAGGGGAGGCCTCGCTTAGGGCCAACTTGGACCTCTTTGAGAAGTGGCATGGCAGGAGCGATGGACGTATTAGAGTTCTTTTCGGACCTCAGGGAGCGGACTTCCTAAGCGAGCGGCTCTTGCTCAGAGTGCAGCGGCTGGCAAAAGAAAGGCAAACCAAGATTCACATGCACACACAACAGGGCGATCGCGAAACTTACCAGGTTATGCAAAGGTACAACAAGCGACCTATTGCGTGGCTACAGGAAATAGGTTACTTGGACGAGACGTTAATTGCCGTGCACCTTACTGATGCGAGCGACGCTGAGGCCAGGGTTGTAGCCGAGAGTGGCGCTTCTATGATTGTGTGCCCCGGTTCCATCGGTATTATTGATGGTGTGGTGCCGCCTTCGCTCGCTTTCCAAGACGCTGGTGGCAATGTTGCGCTTGGATCGGACCAAGCTCCAGGTAATAACTGCCACAATATCATCAACGAGATGAAACTGGTGGCACTATTCAACAAGATTAAGCATCAAAACCCAGAAGTTCTGCCTGCGTGGCGGGCGCTGAGGATGGCTACTATTGAAGGAGCTAAGGCAGTCGGTTTAGGCGATCTGGTTGGGTCTTTAGAGGTTGG
>ENA-UOOR01004263-UOOR01004263.1-fermentation-metagenome-genome-assembly--contig:-NODE-4263-length-11555-cov-3.110609_pt1 | contig 11555 bp, 13 predicted proteins | sample MGYA00245780_ERZ724029 | MGnify/ENA primary metagenome ERZ724029 (study PRJEB28704, sample SAMN03018315) | fermentation metagenome | biome: anthropogenic terrestrial biome; feature: soil; material... | reverse complement strand
GCTGTCCAGGTGGTACAGCAGCGCGTTGACCAGCGTGCCGGTCTGGTTGCCGGCAGCAGGGTGCACCACCATGCCGCAGGGCTTGACCACCACGGCCAGCGCGTCGTCTTCATACAGAATGCGCAGGGGGATGTCCTCCGCCAAATCGTCGGTTTCCGCCAATTCCGGCGCATCAAACACCACAATATCCCCGATATTCGGCAAAAAGGATGCCTTCGTCACCACTTTGCCGTTTACTTGGACAAGGCCATCCTGAATCAGCGCGGCCGCCCGGCTGCGGCTCAGGCTGTCGCTGACCAGCAGCTTATCCAGCCGCTGGCCGCCTTGGGTGACATGCAGCTCATTCATGCTGGGCCTCCCGCTCGGTCAGCACGCCTACTATGCACAATATACAGCCGCAGGTCACGGCGATATCCGCCACGTTGAAGATGGCAAAACGCACAAACAGCAGCTCAATAAAATCAATCACATACCCCAGCAGCAGGCGGTCCACCAGGTTGCCCAGCGCGCCGCCCACAATCAGCGCCAGCCCCAGCCCAAACAGACCCCGCGGGCGTGCCCGCCAGATATACAGCAATACCAGCATCGTCAGCACCGCGGTGACCGCGGCCAACCCCCACTGCCCGCCGCCGAACAGGCCAAAGGCCGCCCCGGTGTTGCGCACGCCGGTCAGCTTCAGCACGCCGGGAATCAGCACCCGGTCCGCCTGATGGAGCCACTGCTTGCTCAGCTGATCCAGCACCAGCACCACCAGCGCGGTGCGCAGCGTCAATCGATGGTTCATTCGCCCTCCTGCACGCATTATAGAAAACACAGGCTTGTTGCGCAAGCCATCTTGCCGCATGGGGTATAATGGTGGCAGGGAGGGATGAACATGAAACGCATTCTGGCAACGCTGATGACCATCCTGGCGCTGTCCGGCGCCCTGCCGTTACTTGCTATCGCACAGGAGGAACATACACAGATGAAGACCATCTATTTTGCCGGCGGCTGCTTCTGGGGGTTGGAAAAGCTGATGAGCCTGGTACCCGGCGTGCAGGACGCGCAAAGCGGGTACGCCAACGGCCACAAGGATAACCCCACCTACGAGGAAGTGTGTCGCGGCGATACCGGTCACCGGGAGGCGGTGCGCGTCACCTTTGACCCCGCCGTCATCGGGCTCAACGACCTCATGCGCCTGTTTTACAGCGTAATCGACCCCACCGTGCGCGACCGACAGGCCCACGACATCGGCAGCCAGTATCAGACGGGCATCTACTGGGCGGATGAAACGGACAGTGAAACCGTGCTGGCCTATGCCGAGCATGAGCGGGGCAAGCACAGCGCCTTCCATGTAGAGCTGGGGCCCCTCACGGCCTTCTGGCCCGCGGAGGACTATCATCAGGATTATCTGGATAAGAACCCGATGGGTTACTGCCACATTGGTCTGGATGCCTTTGACCGGGCGCGGGCGCTGACACGCGAATAGGGCAGCGGTTGTCCAACATCAGAAGAGGGAAGTAGAGGGCTATGTCAACAGATCTGCGCATCGTGAAAAACGATGCCAATTACGACGCCCGGGCATTGACCGCATTGCTGCACACGACATGGTGGGCTAATGACAGGCCGCAGACTACGGTGGAAAAGAGCGTATCCAATTCGCTTTGCTATTTTGCCTATGACAGTACCGGGCAGCTGATTGGCTTTGCACGCGCCATCACTGACTATGCAACCAACTATTACGTCTGCGATGTGATTGTGGATGAGGCGCACCGGGGGAAAGGGATTGGCACAAGGCTGATTGAGGCGCTGACCGGAGATGAGGAAATCAGCCGGCTGAAGGGCTTGCTGGTAACCAACAACGCGCACGCGCTGTACAGAAAGTTTGGCTTTTATAGCCGAGAGAACGCCTTCATGCAAAAGGACCGGACGCCTTAGAAAAAGATAGCGTATGGTAGCGCAAGAATTTGCTTGTCTATTCACCTGTGGCAATGTCCCTGTATGTTTGATGAATAGCCAGGCGGATTGGTATAGGGATGGCTGGAGCAGCAGACGAAAACTTACGATGCTCTGACGTTTGCTTTCCATGTGAACAGGTGTTGTATTGCGGATGAAAGCCGAGCTCAGGGAACATCTGCCGTGGGTGTCTGCGATGCTCGCCCGCGCAAATGCCCGATGCCCTGAAAAATACATACCGCCGCATGGACGCGGCGGTGAAGGCACAAACAAGGGAATAGATAACGATAACGTATTACTGAAATCGCCGTCCAGGCGGGGGAACCCGCTGGGCGGCTTCCTTGCGCTTGGTGCGGAAATAGCGGATGGCCACCAGGTTGAGCACACTGCCTGCGGCAACCAGTGCCAGCGACAGGATTTTGATGACGTTGACCACGCGCCACAGCGCGTCCAGCCCCAGCCAGCTGAACAGCTTGGGGGTCTGCAACACCACCACCAGCGCCGCTATCGCCAATATGGTCAGAAGCACAAAGGAGGCAGCTCGCCGGTGCGTGAACACCGCCGCCAGCCCCAGGATGACACAGCCCAGCAGGAAGAATGGCAGCCACAGCGTGTTCCACGGCAGGTACTGCACGAACTGCTGGAGGGTCATCACGCCATCCTGATAGGCGCGCCAGGTGGAGCCCTGAATCACGGCGGTCATCAGCGCGGACTGGCTGAACAAATCCATCAGCGCCCACAGGGCCAGCACGAGGCCGCCCCAGAACACCATTTTCTTGCCCACCGTGCGCAGCGTATCCACAAGAAATCCCCCTCAGTTCACTATCAGCAGTGTACGAGGGGGCATCGGTTTTGTCAACGAATCAATGCGATAGGAACAATCCAAATTGACAGCCCTCCATGCTTGTGATATTATACTTATACAATCTTTGCGCGCTCTAAACAAATCCATACTAACGAACGGAGGGTCATCTATGAAGAGGTATCTGTCGCTGGTACTATCCCTGGTGCTTTTGCTGTCGGTTGGTTTTGTCGGGGAATCCATCGCCGAAGAAAAGCCGCAAGTCACGCTGACCTTTGCTACATCCCTTTATGTGGAAGAACCGCATCAGAAGGTGTTGGACAGGCTACTCGAAATGTATAAAGAGGTTGCCCCCAACGTCAACATTGAGATTTACGGTGCCGGATACGCCAACTATTGGGACAATATGACCACCGAAGTAATGGCCGGCAACGAAGCGGATATCATGCAGATGTATCCGGACAACGTGGCGACCTACCACGCGCTGCGTCCCAATGGCACGTTCATCAGCCTGGATTCCTACCTGGAGGGCGGCCCACTGAAAGAGCTGCTGATTGGGCAGGACGCCTGTGTATTCGACGGGCAGACGCTGGCCCTTTCCAGCTATGCTTATGGTACAACGGGGCTCTTCTATCGCAAATCCATGCTGGAAGAAGCGGGCATTGACCCGGCCACTTTGTTGACCTGGGATGATTTCAAGGCGGCCTCCAAGCTGCTGACCCATGATGACAAGTATGCCATGGGCATCCTGACATCCTCCCATGCCTTTGTTGTATCCGAGTGGGTACGTCAATTGGCGCGCATCCCCTCCAATGGTTTCTATTTCCCGGATGGGGAAACCGGCCCCTATACGGCTGAGCGGATCAATGTCAACAGCGACGCCGTGAAGTGGGCGGCCAAGGAATGGCAGGATTATCTGCTGGTTGACAAGTGCGGCAAGCCCGCCCCCGATAAGAAGGACTCGCGCGAGTACTTCTGGCACGGTGTAGCCGCGTTCAACCACGATGGCCCCTGGTTCATCGGCATGACCGAAGCCGCCTATCCGGACCTCATGGACGATATTGGCCTGATTCCGGTTCCCGCCGTTGTGTATGAAGGCGAGACCTACAAGGCCAACCCCTCCAACTACCCCATCGTCAGCTCCATCTCCAGCAACTGCGAGAATCCGCAGGAAGCGTTTGACTTCCTGGCCTGGATGGCAAGCGAGGAAGCCCAGCGCGTTGTGGCGGACTGCGGCATGATCCCCTCCAACCGTGAGTTCTCCAGCAGCGAGGAGTATGCGAAGGACCACGCGCTGGCCACCGTGTTCAACAGCTTCATCGGCAACCAGTATGACAAGCTGGTCAACGACCCGCCAATCGCCCAGTTGCAGGCGCTGCAGCAGGTGATGATTGACGCCACCCAGGCGATGTTCGCCGGCGGCGAGGATGTATCCACCACCCTTGACGAGGCCGCCGAGGCCTGCAAGGATATCATGAACAAGTAACACAACGCCCAACCACGCAAATTGCAAAAGAAAGGGGTTTCCCTTTCTTTTGCAATTGCGTATTCATCAAGGGGGCAGATTATGCAAGAGATTGGCAGACGAAGAGGGGGACGCACACGCATCAACCCCGGCTACTTTTTAGTCGCACCGCTGATTATTGTCATGATTGGGCTTTTGCTCTATCCCATTCTGAAGGCAGCCCTCATGAGTGTGCAGTACTGGTACATGCCCAAATCTGGCACCAGCGGCAACTACTTTGTCGGGCTTGATAACTTCCTCGAAGTATTTCGGGATCGGTTCTTTCTGCAATCGGTAACGACCACGGCCATTTACATGGGGCTTAGTATCCCCATCCGCTACGTATTGGGGCTGGCCACAGCCATGCTGCTCAATACAGGCTTTCGGGGCAGGGGCATTGCGCGCTCGTTTATCATTATCCCCTGGGCAGTGCCCGAGGTGGTCGCGTGTCTGGTCTGGATTTTGATGTATGAGTTGGACTTCGGCCTCATTAATCACCTGGCGATGAGCCTGGGCATCATCCAGGCCCCGCTGGGCTGGCTGACGGACACAAGGCTTGCGCTGGGGTCCGCCATCGCCGTGGCTGTATGGAAAGGGTTTCCCTTCGTGGCCATCATGCTGCTGTCGGGCCTGCAGAGCATCCCCGATGAACTGTACGAGGCGTCCAGCATTGATGGCGCGAGTGCCTGGCGCAGCTTTGTTTCCATCACACTGCCATCGCTCAAGCCGGTCTCCATTGTGGTATTCCTGTTGCTGATTATTTGGAGCATCAAGGACTTTGGCATCATCTACCTGTTGGCCAGAGGTGGTCCTTCCAGGGTGACGGAAATACTGACGGTATACATCTACAAGGCCGGTTTTTTCAGCTTTGACTTTGGCAAGGCGGCTGCCGCCGGCATGATCATGCTGCTCTTCTCCGCCATATTTACGGTGGTGTATTTGAACATAGTGAATCGGGGTGAGGACGCATGAATAAGAAAGCGGTTCGCATCATCTCGGTGCTGTTAGTCTGCGTGGTGTGCCTGTTTGCCGTGTTTCCGTTTGTGTGGATTCTATCCACCTCGTTTAAACCGGCGGAGGAAATCTACCAAACACCATACTTGGTGCCCAACAACCCAACGCTGGAGGGCTATCGCAACATCCTGATGTCCAGCGCCCGGCAGTTTGATTTTAAGCAGTGGTTGAGCAACAGCGTGGTCGTCGCGCTGATTACCACATTCTTCTCCCTGGCCATCGCGTCGCTGGGTGGGTACGGCCTTTCCCGTTTTCGCTTTGGCGGCCGGAAGATGCTCTCCTACTCCATTCTGGTCACGCAGGTCATCCCCGGTTCGCTGCTCATTATCCCACTGTATGTCATCATGAACACATTGGGCCTTATCAACACCCTGACCGCGCTGGTGCTGGCCTATACCACGTTCGCCTTGCCCTTTTGCACATGGATGATGAAGGGGTTCTTCGACACCATTCCCAAGTCTCTGGACGAAGCGGCGGTCATGGATGGCTGCGGACATTTCCAGACCTTTTTCCAAATCATCGCCCCGCTGACTGTGCCCGGCCTACTAGCAACCGGCCTGTTTTCGTTCATCAACGGTTGGAATGAGTATCTCTTTGCGAGCATTCTGGTTCAGCGCTACAACAAATGGACCATCACGGTTGGCCTGGCCAGCTTTGTCGGCCAATATTCCACCAACTGGGCGGCAGTGATGGCCGGAGCCACCATCATTACGGTGCCGGTCATTCTTGCATTCCTGTTCCTGCAAAAGTATCTGGTCAGCGGCATGACCGCGGGGGCAGTCAAACAATAAACCTGTATGGCGACGCGCGTTGCTTGATAGGGCGTGCGAATAAATAGGTGAGGTGATTATCATGGAAAAAATCAAAATCGGTGTTGTTGGCGCGGGGGTATGGGGAGAGACACATGGTTCCATCTACCATGAGCACCCCATGGCGGAGTTTGTGGCCATCTGCGATAAGGATATCAAGCGCGCTGAGGCAATCGCCGCCAAATACGGCGTCAAGGAAGTATATGCTGATTATCGGGAAATGGCGCAAAAATCGCACTGTGACGCGGTGGCGATTGTGACGCCGGACTTTCTGCATGCGGACATCGCGGTGGCCTTTGCGGATGCCAAAAAGCACCTGTTGATTGAAAAACCGCTGGCGACCAACGTGCCTGATATTGAGCGGATTTGTGAAGCCGTGGAGCGCAACGGGATTCGCTGCATGGTGGATTTGCATAACCGCTGGAACCCGCCCTTTAACAAAGCCTGGCAGGAAGTGCGCAGCGGCAGACTGGGCGTCCCCAAGAATGCCTATCTGCGCCATAGCGATATCAAGTGGGTGGCAACCGATATGCTATCCTGGGCGGCCAAGTCATCCATCATGTGGTTCCTCGGCAGCCACAGCGTAGATACCCTCCGCTGGATGTTTGACGATGAGGTCAGCCGCGTGTACTCGGTCAAGAGCGAGGGCATCCTGAAGGATGTCGGGGTAGATACCGCCGACACCTACCTGACTACGCTGGAGTTCAAAAACGGCGGCATTGCCCATATGGAAAACAGTTGGGCTACGCCCAACGGCAACACCAATGTCAATGATTTCAAGTTCAGCATGCTCTGCACCAAGGGTATGGTCAGCATGGATTTGTCTAGCCACAACCTCATCCACTTGGTGGATGAGAATCGTGCCTACACACCAGATATTCTGGTGACCAATTTCGTTTTTGATAAATGCAAGGGGTTGTCCTATGAAAGCATTCGCGACTTTGTGGACCGCATGGTGGATGGCAAGGAGTTCCGCGTAACGCTGGAGGACGCGCGTCGCGGCGCTTTGATTGTACTGGCCATCCTCGAGTCCGCTGAGAAGCGCGAGCCCGTGACGGTCAATCTGTAATCATCAATAGAATATAGAACAGAAACCGACAGGCCACTTGGCGCTGTCGGTTTTCAGTTGGCTCATTGCGAAGCAGGTAAGCCTCATTTTCCCCATGCTCAGTTTCCGTGGATAAACGCCAGCAGATTATCGCAGAAAATACGGCTGATTTGGCTGTCGGTTAAACCTGCCTGCTGATAAATCTGCGTATCGGTATCAATCCAGTCCCTGACCCAGCCGATGCGGTAATCCTCCGTGAAGTTGTCCGAGCCGAAATAGAGGTTGGTCAGCACGTCATAGCCGCTGAGCAGCGTCTTGCGCAGGGCATCCTCCCGGTAAATCTTGGGTGTGCCCGGCGTGTTGTCGATGCGCATGCCGCCCACGGCGTGCTCGTTCTTGACCGCATTGTCCAGCTTGCCATACACCGCGATGCACTCATCACACCACGGCCAGGAAATGTGCGCCAGCGCGAAGCGCAGCCCCTTGACGGACAGCATGGGCTCAAACTCCACCGGACGGTTGTATCGGCCGGATGCGCCGATACCGTTCCACAGGATGCCGGAGTGAAACACCACCGGTTTGCTGGTCGCTGCGATATGATGTAGCGTCTCCATGCAGCGCGGGTCTGAGGGATAAAAATCCGTGCAGATGATTTTGAAGCCCCGGATGCCGGCCGCGATCGCCGTATCCACCTGCGCCGGGGCGTCCTTGGCCGTCGGGTCGATGAAGTAGAAGGGGAATAGCAGTGGAGAGCCTTCACAGAAGCGCAGCACCTGCTCCAACCGCTCCGCGTCCGGCGCGGCTGTGGGGGTGAAATTTTTCGGAAAGGCGGAAAAAAGCACGCCGCCATCAATGCCAGCCTCGGCCATCCTTTCCAGAAAGGGCTCCGGGCGGGTGTCTATGCTGCCAATGTGAATGTGGCCATCCAATATCATCGTTATATCTCCTTTTTCGCCCGGTCTTATGCCATCTCAGGATATCATTCGCGAGGAGCGCTGGCAATAGACGTGCTCGGCTGACCTACTCAATTCTCTGATACAGACATAAATCCGGGGAAGGCCATGCAGGCCCGCCCCGGAATGTGGTGGTCGATATGTAGTTAATTACTCCCCGGCCAGTTCGTCCTCAATGCGCAGCAGGCGGTTGAACTTGGCCACGCGCTCGCTGCGGGCGGGGGCGCCGGTCTTGATCTGGCCGGCGTTGACAGCCACGGCCAGGTCCGCGATGAAGGTGTCCTCGGTCTCGCCGGAGCGGTGCGAAATCACCGTCGCGTAGCCGTTCTCCTGGGCCAGGCGGATGGTGTCCAGGGTCTCGGACAGGGTGCCAATCTGGTTGAGCTTGATGAGGATGGCGTTGGCGGTTTCCTTCTCAATGCCCTCGGCCAGCACTTCGGCGTTGGTGACGAACAGGTCGTCGCCCACCAGCTGCACCTTGTCGCCCAGGCGGTCGGTCAGCTTCTTCCAGCCATCCCAGTCATCCTCGGCCAGGCCGTCCTCGATGGAGATGATGGGGTACTTGTCGCACCAGGCAGCGTACAGGTCAATCATCTGCTCGCTGGTGCGGCCTTCCTTGTCACCCTCGATGAAGTAGCGGCCGTTCTCGGAGAACTCGCTGCTGGCGGGGTCCAGCGCGATGGAGATATCCTCGCCCGGCTTGTAGCCGGCGGCCTCAATGGCCTCGACCAACAGCTGCAGGGCTTCCTCGTTGCTCTTGAGGTCCGGGGCAAAGCCACCCTCGTCACCCACGGCGGTGGACAGCTTGCGCTTGTTGAGGATGTTCTTGAGGGTCTGATAGACCTCAGCGCCCATGCGCAGCGCCTGATGGAAATCCTCGGCGCCGTTGGGCATGATCATGAATTCCTGCACATCCACGTTATTGTCGGCGTGCTTGCCGCCGTTGAGCACGTTCATCATAGGGATGGGGCTCAGCTGCGCGGCGATGCCGCCCAGGTAGCGGTACAGCGGCAGGCCAATCGCCTGGCTGGCGGCTTTGGCGGCGGCCAAGCTCACGCCCAGCAACGCGTTGGCGCCCAGCTTGCCCTTGTTGTCGGTGCCATCCAGGTCGATGATGGTGTCATCCAGCGCGCGCTGGTCCATCGCGTCCATGCCGATGATGGCGGGGGCGATGAGTTCGTTGACGTTATTGACAGCCTTCAGCACGCCTTTGCCGTGGTAGCGCTGGGGGTCCTTGTCGCGCAGCTCGACGGCTTCACGTGCACCGGTGGACGCGCCCGAGGGCACGGCGGCTACGCCCACATCGCCCGAGGCCAGGCCGACTTCCACCTCGATGGTGGGGTTGCCGCGGGAGTCCATGATTTCGCGCGCTTTGACGGAAGTGATGCTGGTGTAATCGTTCATCTCAGTATTCCTCTCTTAATCCAAACTCGGCCGCTTCCACCCATTCGTTGGGGCGGTTGACATGCCGGTATAGTTGCTCCATAACCTGGGCGTGAATCTGTTCCTGATCAATCAGGAAGGCGTACAGCGCTTTATCATCCGGGTTATCGGTCTGCGTCAGCAGCTGTTCGTATAGCGAGGCCGCCTTCTTCTCCATCTCCCAGGCCGCGTAATATACGTCCGCCTGCTCGGTGGGGGCGGGAATGGCCTGCTTGATGCTTTCCATGGATTCAAACAGGTTGGCCACTTTTTCGCCGATGCCGTCATCGCGCAGCTCGTAGGGCGAGCCCTCGCGGGTGGCCTGCAATATCATGGCGTGGCGTTTTTCATCCTCAGCCAGCAGGGTGAACACATCCCGCAAGGCGGTGTTGGCGTTTTTTTCGGCCTGATCGCTGTAAAAGCGAACGCCGTCCTGCTGAATGCGAATGGCCTGCGATAAAATGCCCATCGTACAGCCTTCCTTCCCTGGCACAGCCATTTCTTTACAAATAGCATGATACCTATCAGATGCGGATAAGTCAAGAAAATCACCGATACGCACAAACAAAAAGTCCTCCGCCACGCAGGGCGGAGGACAGGCGTTTTGCAGGAGTGGAGTGTTGTCAGCCGATGGTGATTTCGTCAATCAGCCGCAGCTCTTCTTCACTGAAGGTCAGGTTGTTCTGCGCCTGCACGGCATCCTCAATCTGGCTTAACTTGCTGGCACCGATGATGACCGAGGCTGTGACCGGGCTGCGGTGCAGCCAGCTGAGGGCCATCTGCGCAAGGGTCTGCCCGCGCTGGACGGCCAGGTCGTTGAGCCTGCGTACCCGGCCCAGCAGCTCCTCGGTCAGCTTTTCGGGCTGGAGGAACACGCTGGCCCCTGCCGCGCGGGAATCCGCCGGCACGCCCTTGAGGTAGCGGTCGGTCAGAATGCCCTGCTCCAGCGGGGAGAACGGGATGGCGCCGATGCCCTCGCGCTCCAGCACCGCGTACAGGCCCTCCTCGGGGCGCCTATCCAGCATGTTGTAGCGCGGCTGGTGAATCAGCAGCTTGAGGCCCATCTCCCGCAGCAGGCGGACGGCTTGCTCGGTTTGCTCCGCATTGTAGTTGGACAAGCCCACATACAGCGCCTTGCCGCTTTGCACGGCGGTGGCCAGCGCGCCCATGCTCTCTTCCATGGGGGTATCCGGGTCCGGCCGGTGGTGGTAGAAGATGTCCACGTATTCCAGACCCATGCGCTTGAGGCTCTGGTCCAGGCTGGTCAGCATCTGCTTGCGGCTGCCCCACTCGCCGTAGGGGCCGGGCCACATCAGATAGCCGGACTTGGTGGAGATAATCATCTCATCCCGGTACGGCCTTAGGTCGTTCTTGAGGATGCGGCCGAAGTTCTCCTCCGCGCTGCCGGGCGGGGGACCGTAGTTGTTGGCCAGGTCGAAGTGCGTGATGCCCAGATCAAACGCGCCCAGCACCATCTGGCGCGCGGTGTCATATAGGCTGCCGCCGCCGAAGTTGTGCCATAGCCCCAGCGAGACCGTGGGCAACTTGATGCCCGAGCGCCCGCAGCGCTTGTACTGCATGTGGTTGTACCGGTTTTCATTGGCTGTGTACATGGGATGACTTCCTTTCGTGGTCGTTGAAATGAGTATACCCGAATATAATCGTTGATTGTAGTATAGGGATAGGCTTTTCATATGTTGTTTGGAGGGATTGAGTTGTTTTTGTCTATACGGGAGAGTGGAGCGGAAATCAAGTTACGCATGGGACATGGGGCGCCCAATATCACCGAAGCGTTTAGCGATCTCGGATGGATTCTTGAAGTTACACTCTCCGCGAGGGGAGTGACGGTACAGGCTGTTCTTTGATGTGGACGGCCACGCAATTCAATCCACACTCTCCGCAAGGGGAGCGACGGTGTGCCTGCTTCGCTACCTGCGAGACGAACCATTTCAATCCACGCTCCCCGCGGGGGGAGCGACATACTCTGCGTGCTGCCGGGCAATCACGAACGTAATTTCAATCCACGCTCCCCGCGAGGGGAGCGACTCGCATGGTTGAGCGGGCCTCA
>ENA-UOOR01004261-UOOR01004261.1-fermentation-metagenome-genome-assembly--contig:-NODE-4261-length-11556-cov-9.611251_pt1 | contig 11556 bp, 9 predicted proteins | sample MGYA00245780_ERZ724029 | MGnify/ENA primary metagenome ERZ724029 (study PRJEB28704, sample SAMN03018315) | fermentation metagenome | biome: anthropogenic terrestrial biome; feature: soil; material... | reverse complement strand
CTGGCCTTTACTGGCTTGCTCAATTCTAATGGTCGCCATTGTAATTGAGCGCTTGATGGTGTTTTCTACTTATATGAAAAAACCTTTAGGTTCGTACGAAAGGCCGGCAGTCATTATTGAAATCCTGAGGAACCGTCTCACTGCTTTAAATACGATTATCATCATCGCGCCGCTGCTTGGGCTATTAGGCACGGTCACCGGACTAATGAAATGTTTTCATCTGTTAGGCGACAAGGTAACAGTCTATAACCCACAAGCGATCAGTCTCGGAATTAGTGAAGCCCTGCTGACAACGGCGGTTGGTTTAATCATCACTGTAGTGGGACTGGTCTTTTATAACTACTTCTCTTCACTTCTGGAAAAATATGTTTATAGATATAATTCCCAACCAGAGGAGGAGGTCAATGAGTAAGAAACAAATTTCTCTCCGTCCTTTACCCCAACCCCGAGTGGAGATTATCAACCTCATTGATGTCCTGATTACTCTGATCGCTTTTTTTATGCTGACCACGGTTTTTGCTGAGCAGCATCGCCGTTTAGAACTTGAACTGCCTGTCGTCCAACATACCGAAAGTATTGTTACTCTTCCCGAACACGATTTTCTCCTTTTAGAGCTGGAACAAAGCGGTCTTATATATTATCAAGGCTCTCAAGTTTCAGTTCTCGCTTTATCGGAAATTCTACGGCTGGAAGACCCCTTAACTCCAATTTTAGTAAGGGCTGACCGGGATTGTCGCTATGAAGCGGTCGTCAGGATAATTGATCTCCTCACAGATGCCGGTTTGAGGAGACTGGCGCTTGAAGTAAAAGAACAGCCTAGTGACAAATAAAAAAAGATGATTTAAAACAATGCCGAACGCCTTGACAAACATCGTAGAATTCTGTAGGCGATCACTGTTTTGTCGTTAAGTTTAAAAAATCACTTAGGCGCTTCCTTAATCTTGTAGAGCTGCTCATAATAATCGCGGAGCATGCGAGCGGCAGAAAACCTTTCCTCTGCCATCTCGATGCTGACGCGCATCATCTCCTGCCATTTTTCGCGTCGCTCATAATAGGTGGGGATAATTTCTGTCAATAAGACCTGATAAAGTGATTCCGTATCCACCTTGTCCTGTTCCGGTCCTTCGTAGCCATCCCCAATCTGCCAGCCGGTTAAGCCCGGCTGATAGCCTTCAGGCCACCATCCATCCAAAACGCTAAAATTTAGGACACCGTTCATGGCCGCCTTCATACCTGAAGTCCCACTGGCCTCCTTGGGTCTTCTCGGGTTATTAAGCCACAAATCGCACCCGCTGGTCATTAACCGACCGAGTTTCATATCATAATCTTCAAGAAAAACCACACTTTCCGGGTAAACAGTAGTCATCCTATAGAGGTGGCTAATGATCTTCTTCCCCTCAAGATCATTGGGATGAGTTTTCCCGGCAAAGAGCAACTGCAGCCTTCCTTTTCTTAACAAAGAATCGATCACTTCCGGTTTTCGAAAGATCAGGTCGCCTCTTTTGTACGGAACCTGCCTCCGGGCAAAACCAATAGTTAAGACCTCTTCTTTTAATTTAACGCCATTCCGTAAGAGCACCTCTTGCAGAAGCCGCCGTTTAGCCGCCAAATGTGGCGCCCACAGGTCTGCTCCCCGCCGGTAGGCGCGGGCAAGCTCTGGATCTTGCCACGTTCCATTATGTACACCATTAGTAATCCCGATAATCCGAGGAACCCCCTGAACAGAGCTCCACATTTTATTAGCAGTCCGCGCGTGTAATTGAGCCACCGCATTTACTCTTTTAGCGAGTCTCATCCCGGCTACTGTCATACTAAAAGGTTCACCGCCCAGTTTTAACATCTCACCAAAGGTAAGACCATTATAAGCCCCCATATATCGTAGAAGTTCATGTTCGTGAACCTCATTTCCCGCTTTAACCGGCGTATGAGTAGTAAAGACAATCTGTTTCTTGGTTTCCTCCAGCGCTTCGGCAAAGGAGTATCCCTGACTCTCAATTTTTTCCCGGATTAACTCAATACCGGCCAACACCGGGTGGCTATCATTAAAATGATAGCAATCTATCTTCAACCCGAGTTCCTTTAAAGCGCGGATCCCACCGATCCCCAAAATCATCTCCTGCGCGACCCGTTCTTCCGAAAACCAGCCGTACAATTGTCCGGTAAGTAAACGATCTTCATTCTCCGGCAGATTAGTGTCTAACAGATATAAAGGGACATTTTGAAAGCAAGCGCACTTCCAGATTTTACACTTAACTTGCCGCCCTCTAATCCTTACTTGCACTGTTGTTCCCGTATCCTCCAAAAAATCATAACGATACTCATAAAAGCTATCATAGACCAGCCCATTACGATCAATTAATTGCCTGGTATAGCCCTGTCGCCAAAGAATTCCTACTCCTACCATTGGGTAATTTTCATCCCGTGCCGCCTTCAAAATATCGCCAGCAAGAATCCCTAACCCCCCTGAATAGATTTTGAAGTCTTCATGTAAGCCAAATTCCATACAAAAGTAAGCCACGGTTGGTATCTTACCGGTGACCGGATTGTCTTTCATTCAAGTTCTCCCTCCAAGTTTCAAGCTACTCCACAACTCCGATGACTACTTCCCCAGGTTTTAGCCAACGTTTCTCCTTAAGCGACCATTGCTCAGTAACCTCTTTTCCCCGCGCATAAACGAGAGTTATCTCTGAAAATTTTCTTCTGAGTTCTCCAGGTAAGAGCTCTCCAAAAGTTACCCCGGTCTGAGCCCGAAGCCCCCTATTCGCTACAAAAATCAATAACTGCTCCTGGTCTGGGTCAAAATAAGAAAAATAGATCAACTTTTTTCTTGTCAGCCGGTAACAGCCATTGCTTAAATAAACCTCATTGAGCAGATGAATAAAACGCTTCCGTAAAAAGGCGGCTGTCTGCAACAAGGAGAGCATAACATCTCGGTCCTTATTCAGCCAATGGAGTCGATAATTATCAAAGAAAGCTAGTTTCCCATACATCGGATCTTCCTTCTCCAGAACGTACCGACCTTCCCCAGTCTGATCCAAACCTAAATTCATCGGTTGTCTTTCCATCAGTTCCATCCCATTATTAATTAGCGGAATCACCTTCGGAAGAAAATAATTAAGAAATACTACCAGCTCCAATTGGGTTTTCTCTTGAAAAAACTGCGCCGCCCGCGGTGAATCCGGGATCTCCAGCGCGCCCGTCAGCGGAAGTTCCGACGATAATAAGCGACTAAAGAGTCGGCGACAAAAGCCCTTATTACCTACCTCTTTATAGACCTGCCAAAGATCCCCGGTAATAAAATCGTACCCCTCATTCTTCGCGGCAACCGAATTTTTAACATTAAACTCCTCGGACCAGAGGATAAAGGCTTCTCCCTGCTCTCTAATCTTCTCACTAAGCGCTCGGTTTAAAGCCGGAGGCAAGGCATGTCCCATATCGATTCTGGCCCCATCTATCCCAAAATTATGCCGATAATAAGGAATAATATTTATAATGTACTCCCATAATTCGTGATTAGGGAGCTCGCCTTGGTAGAGATTGAGGCAAGCGACATCCTGTAATAAATAGGGGGGTTGCTCTGGTTCTACATATTTTCGGGCTTGTTGATGATGGTCGAAGTAAAAGCGAAAATACGTCACATCTTCCCATGGCGGTTGGGGATCACGAAGCACATCAGAAAAACCAGGCACAGTGGTCACTCCATACTCCTTCTCTACCAGCTCAAGGATATTTTCTCCCTTCAGTTCATCCTTTTCCTGAAGGACTTTCCAGTTCGCCGGATCTAGCTCTTGGGGAGAACGCCTAAACTTTGCTAGGTAAGTCTCAAGCTCACTAGATTTATATAGAACTTCCACATTTCGATGGTTAATTACCGATGCTTTCTTAACCTTTTTCACCATGGGTGGAGAAAACTCCTTATTTTCTCGAAGGTCGATCCAATAAAACCATTCCGGGTGACTACTGATCAGATCATTATCGCGAGAAGCTGTCCGGAAAACAAAATCCACCATTACCTGCAAACCCAATATATGGCTGGCTTCTACGAAAGCCTTAAATTCGGTGTCCAATAAAGGAACGGTCATCTCCCCAAGCAACTGATCATGAAGCCCCGAATCTAATTGATAGAAATTTTTAATCGCATAAGGACTACCTAATTCCCCCTTTTTATATTTCTCGCCGTTAGCAAAGACCGGTAAGAGATAGATGATATCTGCCCCTAACGTTTTAAGGAAAGGAAGAAGGGCTATCGCCTTTAAGAAAGTGCCAGGACAAACCGGTTCGCCAGGATAATGAGCCCAAGCTGTCAGTGTTCGTAAAAAGGCGCTATAGATTATTTTGTGGCAGAGAAGGTTACCATTATTCTTCTTAAAAGAGCGCTCCGCCGGGATGCTATTGTCTGAGGCTTGCGCAGCAATATACTTTAAAGCCTCAAGGTAAAACTGACCGGGGTCTACTCCGATCTCTCCCGGTCGACTCTCTTCTAAAGTATAATCTTTAAAACCAAAACAATTCCAAATCTCAGGAAGAAAATAGTCTCCGCGAACTAGCTTTTCCTGCCTTTTCAAGCTATCAATGAGCATTTTTAAGTTAGTCATTATTCTGCCGCTGCTCCCCCTCTTCTTGTGACAACCTCTCCCCTTAGTCTAACCTTTAGAAGGCGTCCTTACTTACCGCAACTTTTTTTCTAGATTTAAAATTAATTTAAAACTCCTTATGCCCATTTTTCACACCTTATCGATCTTAATCTTATAATAAGCAGCTAAAAAGAAGGGCCGTCATAAACCCAATCGCCCCGCAGACAGGGAAAGTTAAGAGCCAGGCAATTACCAACTCTGTTACCACTCCCCAATTAACAGCAGAGCTTCCCTGAGAGGCGCCAGCCCCCATAATCGCGCTATTAATCGTATGGGTAGTGCTTAAAGGCGCTCCTAAACTGGTCGCAAACAGAATAGCCGCTGTCGCTGCGGATTGCGCGGCAAAGCCTTGATCAGGTTCAAGCTTAACCATCTTCGTTCCAATCTTCTCAATAATCCTCCAGCCCCCGACGGAAGTGCCGACGCCCATAATTAGGGAGCAAAGAATAATTACCCATGGTTGAATCTGAAAAGCTGGCAAAAAACCGGCTAAAACCAGCGCCAACGTGAAGATGCCAATGAATTTTTGACCGTCATTACTGCCATGACTGATCGCCATGCCCCCGGCAGCAATAATTTGTAAGACATTAAATACCCGTTTGCTTTTCTCCTGCGGCACATCGGCAAAAAAAGTCCGAATAAACCAGGCGGTTCCGAATCCACCACCCGAACCAAAAAGTAAAGAGACAATTAAGCCGATAAAAACTTTTTTCCACCCGGCAAGAATCAAAACTCCCGGACCGGCTGTTGCCAAACTTGCTCCCGCCAAACCGGCAATCAAGGCATGACTCTCACTGGTTGGCAAGCCCAAAAAAGAAGCGGCGGTCGCCCAAATTACGATCCCGACCATCGCTGCCCCTACCGTGACTAGATTGATCGCCTCTGGTTTAACAATTCCCGTGCCAATGGTTCTAGCCACTTCACGTCCGTAAAAAGCTCCGATAATATTACCGATCATGGCCATTACAACCGCGGCCTTTGGTTTCATGGCCTTGGTAGAAATTACAGTCGCAATCGTATTTGGGGCGTCTGTCCAACCATTTACAAACTCCGAAGCGAGGATCAAACCTAAAACCAGGATCAGACTATAATTAACCATTTCCCCCTCCATAATCGTTACTTTAATAGTAATTGCGCCTTACACCTTCTGTTTCTCCCGGGCTCCCCCCAGCCCCTTTAGTTTTGTTCAACCATAATAATCGTAACCACCTTATCTAAAATACTCTCGCAGCTCGTCACTCGTCACTCGTCACTCGTAGTGAATGATAGCCTTTGTAGACAAGCTCCACATGAAATTCGTATTTTTATCACTTCACGTGTGTGGGCGGTAGCCGGCGTGAACGACTACCTTGCTATACGTGCCAACACCTAATTATATTGCTCTGCTCGGATGAAAATCCCTACCGATCAAAAACACCCCGTACTCTTACGGGGTGTTTGCTTTCTCTTCTAATTGCATCGCGTTTAAGGCTAAAGCGCATTCTAGCCTTTTTTTCAGAAGCTTACAAGCTAAATAATTCGGTTTTAAAATACTGCCATTGGCAAAATAGGCATGGGCATGACAGCCGCCACTGCAATAATATCTAGCCCAACACTGGCTGCATCCTTCCTTCTGATACAGCCGAGCCTGCCTGAAAGTCTCTCTGGTCTCTGCCGCCTTTATTCCGGTAAAGACATCCCCTAAGGCAAAAGTTTTCTCCCCCACGAACTGATGACAGGGGTAAAGTTCTCCCTGGGGGGTAACAGCCAAATAATCAAAACCCGCCCCGCAACCCAATAGCCTCTTCGGTAAACAAGGACCTTTTTTCAAATCGACTACGAAATGAAAAAATCTGAACGGATCTCCTTGCCTTAACGTTTCTAAATAAAACAGCGCTAACCGATCATACTCTTCATAAATATAAGGAAGATCCTCTTCTTGGATCGCATAGGGAAGCTCAGGCGCGCAAACCACCGGTTCTAACGAAATAGAGCGCATTCCTAAATCGTAAAAATGCTTTACATCTTGACAAAAATCAAGATTATACCGGGTAAAAGTCCCTCGCACATAATGAGTTAACTCCGGGAAATCCCGGATTACTTCCAAAATTCGAGGCACAATCCGCTGATAGGAACCTTTGCCCCGCATGCGGTCATTTACTTCCTTCCGTCCATCAAGGCTAAGAACCAAACCCATCCTGTGCTCACGCAAAAACTCCAGCAATTCCCGGTTCAGTTCCAAGGTATTGGTAGTAAGAGTAAAATGCATCTTCTTCCCCACTGAGGAAGCCTTTTCTTCCCCATATAAGACCAAGGCATAAAGAAGTTCTTTATTGAGCAGAGGCTCCCCGCCAAAAAAATCCGCTTCCAGGTGTTCCTTCTCTCCCGAGGCCGAACAAAGAAAATCAATAGCTGCTCGTCCTACTTCAGGAGACATCAGGCTTTTGTCCCCCCCAAAAGCCCCTCCCCCTGCGAAGCAATAAACACACCTTAACTGACAATCATGCGCCAGATGGAGACAGAGGGCTTTAAGGTCTGGCTTTAAGTTAAAGACCGGCTTCTCAAGAAAAGGATCGTCCTCGGCCAAATAACCCTCTTGCTTTAAGATCAAGAGTTCTTCCTCCACTTCTTCATTAACGGCCGACGAAAACTCCTTCTCATATAATTGCCGGTATTTGCTAGCGTCTTCTGTTGTAGATTCGGCCTTTAATCGTAAAAAAGTCGGTCGATCAATATTAAATAAAGAATTGGAAGGGGTATCAAAAAGATAGTACTGCTCTAAAAAGGAGAACACATGCCAGTTCATTTTCTCACCGTCCTCACAAAAATAAAAGGCCCGGTCACCCGGGCCATACTCCAAAGTTATCTCTCACAGACCTGGTTGCCCACCGTGCAAGAGGTCTTACAGGCAGATTGACATGAATTAGCACAGCGCCCACAACCACCTGTTTTCGCCGTCGATTGCAGTTTCATCAGAACAACAGGTTTAATATGTTTCAAGGTTCTCCCTCCATTCCGTTCTGGATTAGCATTACATCACATTAATTATTCCTTAATTAGCCTAGCAAAAGCTTACTATATAAGGATTAAACATCTTTTAGTATATGACTTAATCCCAGTTTTGTCAATTGAGAGAACTGCATAATTACCAAAACTTCTATTTAAGCGATCTGGGAAATGCCTCCTTTGTTGATTCACCCGCCTTTAATTGATAATACCTAGAAAATAGCCCTAGTTGATTCATCTGGTCCTGATTAAATCACTTCGTGTTCATTAGGAAACCAGCATGAACAACTTGTTGATTCACCGGGCGCGAAAAACAGTCGGCGTGAACAACCAATAAAAGTGGCCTTCGACGCTTGTCGACTCACCCGGCTAGGTAAATATCTGTTCCAGAGGAATCTCCAAACCTGGAAAAACCATGGATTCTGCTTTTTCAACCTCTTTATACACACGATATTCTTTAATGTCCTGCTCTGTAAAACAGTACACATAGACCTCTTTTCGTAAAGGGCTAACAATCCAGTATTCCTTTATACCGCCAAAAAAATATACATTCAGCTTTCTCACCATATCCTTCTGCCGTGTGGTCTCGGAGAGAACTTCAACTACCATGGTAGGAACCCCCGTATATCGATCCCTTTCATTAATGTTTTCGATATCACAAATCACCACGATATCCGGTTGGACAACATTCTTGTTACCATCCTTAGTTAGGGTAACATCAAAGGGCGCCGTCAGCGGTCGGCATTCTTTTCCCTTGAACCAATTGTACATTACATTGGCTAATTCCATCACAATATTCTGATGGCTATAAGTAGGTGAGGCAAGTAGGTATACTTCCCCGTCAATATACTCATACCGGTTTTCACTTTCCTCCGAAAGCTTTAGAAAATCCTCATAGGACATCTTTCACTCCGCCAATCATATACTTCCGCATGATCAGCCATAATGGATAAGTCTTTTTCTGTTTCTGTATACCCTTTAATAACCGCTGCTTTCTTTCCGTTCTTTGTAATGATTATCTCTTCGAACTGCGCCAGTTTCAAATAGCAACCGAATTTGTTCTGTACCTCCGTGGATGATACTTCCATCGTTCGCCCCTCCAAATTAGCTAATTTATATTTTTAGCTAATTTGATTGTATATAAAAATAATATTTATGTCAATGCCGGAGGTTTCTCTTGCCCTTTTCCAATAATAACAATGGTATTGACTATAAATTATTAATTATGTGGCCTTCCGTAGAGATAACCACCTCGTTATAAAGTACAATTGTCTCCGCCCGTAGCATGGCTTCCTTGACCGCGCGGATTATTCCGCCACAACATGGCACTTCCATCCTAACGACGGTAATACTTTTGGGCGTATTTTTCTTAAAGATCTCGGTCAGCTTTTCCGTATAGTAATTGCTATCATCCAATTTAGGACAACCAATCAGGGTAATCCGGTCTCTTATAAATTCCTGATGAAATGAACCATAGGCATAGGCCGTACAATCAGCGGCAATCAATAAATGGGCGTTTTTCAGGTAAGAGGCGCCCGGGTTAACCAACGAAAGCTGCACCGGCCACTGGCGTAATTCTGAACGACAGCAGCTTTGAGCCTGGACCTGCTTGCCACCGTTCTGCTCACAGGAGCATTCTCCACCTTCATTTTTTTCGAGCACTCTCGCCATGCTCCCCGAACAACCGCAACCCAGTAAGCTCTCTTCTTTTTCTTCATCATGACCACAAGAGCACTGGTCATCGCCATCTTTTTCAATTACCTTCCCCATACTTCCTGGACAACTGCAAGTTGTTAGCTCTTCATTTCTTTTCTCCGCTAAAGCTTTTTGCCTTTTTCTAACACTTACTTCATCAAAGGGCGCCGCTTTCCGTTCAATCATCGTAATTGCTCCTTGTGGACATTGCGGCAGGCAATCTCCTAACCCATCGCAATACTCATCACTGACTAGCTTTGCTTTTCCATCAATAAGCTCAATTGCCCCTTCATGACAGGCCGCAACACAAAGACCACAGCCATCGCATTTTTCTTCATCAATCTGAATAATTTTTCTCATCATCGTATCACCTCTTTAAAATACTCTCGTCGCTCGTATTTAAGGATGGCCTTCGTGACTTCTCTTCGAAGCTCATCCCTCTTTTTCCATCCTTTCAGGCGCACGGACGGTAGTCGGCGGAACGACTGCCTGAGTTTTTTTGCTTCCTCATTTAAACTATAGTATAATTCAATCATACTGTCGGTAACATAGGTTACAAAAGGAGGGTCATCAAATTTTAAAATCTGGAGTGATCCCTGTATTAACCTTTTCCTCTCTTTTTAAGGGAATTGAAGAAGATAAGCTTGAACAACTCCTTGCTACAGTTTCATATCAGCTCAAAAGCTATAAAAAAGGCGAGTTAATCGCCATGGAAGGAGATAATTGCGAACATCTTGGCATCATCATTTCCGGAAACATTCAAATTCAAAAATCCCACTCTTCAGGGAAAATAGTAGTCCTCGATCTCTTAGCTAAAGGGGACCTGTTCGGAGAAGTGATCATCTTTTCTCAGGAACACCGTTTTCCGGCAACTATTCTCTCTGTGACCGCTTCTTGTATTTTTTTAATATCCAAAGCAGAGATCAAACAACTTTGCATTAAAAACGAACTTTTTCTCGAAAATTTCCTCCAAGCTTTAACTAATAAGATTTTGATGCTCAACCGCAAAGTAAAGACCTTGTCCTATAAAACCATCAGAGAAAAGATCGCCAACCTCCTAATGGAAGAATACCTGCAACAAAAAACACCGCTCCTTACCCTCCCCTACAAGCGCCATGAAATGGCTGATCTGCTGGGGATCCCCCGTCCCTCCCTCTCCCGTGAACTGTCAGTCATGAAAGAAGAAGGTTTAATTGATTACTATCGAAACACAGTGAAACTATTAAAACCAGACCAACTTAAGGATCTTATTTTTTAAATAATTATAAAGCATTAGCTTTTTTCACAAATTATGGAGACAACCACCAACCTCCTTCGAACTTGAATAAGTTAACCTGGAAGGGAGGGATTAATTTGTCTGCTCAAAAATTGACAGAACACTACCAATCCCATGTCCATGAGTTCTTAGGAAGCACCATGGTGGCTACCTCCCAATGTGAAATGGGATTAGGTCATAACCACCGCTTCGCCGGGGTTACCGGTCAAGTAAAACCCGCCGGTAACAGCCATGTCCACGTGATGAATACCAATACAGACTTTTATAGTGGTCACTTTCATATGATTGAAGTCATTACCGGAGAAGCGGTTCCTGTGTACGATGAGAATAATGTTCATATCGGTCATGTCCATGGTGTAACCGCCGCCACCTCGGTAGAAGATATGCATAGTCATGTGTTTATCGTGGCAACTTTAATTCAAAATCCCACTGCTTCAGAAGAGCGTTAAGAAAATAAAGAAATCGCTAATTAAAATAGGGGGTGGATTAATCACCGCCCCCAGACCACCGCATGTATCGTTCGAATATCTATGGTTTACGATAACGCAACCTATTTCTGATGTCCGTTCATCAAACTCCGCTTACGCCCCAAAATTAATCCCAATACTCTGGGCGGTGCGCACTAATTCTCCGTCAGGCGGGACCGTTTTTAGCTCTTTAATCGCCGCTGCAATCGGGACAGCAGAAATCTCTGTTCCTTGGAGACTAGCCATCATGCCAAACATGCCCTGGGTGGCCATTCTTACCGCCGCCACTCCATACCTGCTCGCCAAAATACGGTCAAAAGCTGAGGGTTTTCCACCCCTTTGTAGATGGCCCAGCACCGTAACTCTGGTTTCAAAACCAGTCATCTCTTCTAATTCATTAGCAATTTCCCCACCGATACCACCCAACCGCACCGGGTCCGGACTCGCATTTAAACCCGGACAATCTCCGCCACCAGTCAAAACTCCGATTTTTTTCACC
>ENA-UOOR01004259-UOOR01004259.1-fermentation-metagenome-genome-assembly--contig:-NODE-4259-length-11561-cov-2.468625_pt1 | contig 11561 bp, 11 predicted proteins | sample MGYA00245780_ERZ724029 | MGnify/ENA primary metagenome ERZ724029 (study PRJEB28704, sample SAMN03018315) | fermentation metagenome | biome: anthropogenic terrestrial biome; feature: soil; material... | reverse complement strand
TATATAATCAGGCCCGCACTTGAAAGCTACAGGCGAAGCTCCACGCTTTACCAATGCTGCTAACAGAGCCAATGTTATAGTGGTTTTGCCTGTACCGCTATTAGGCGCAGCTAATAAAATTCTTGCTGTATCAGACATTTGCGCCCACCCCGCTTATAATGAAAATAGGGTTTTCCGCCATCAGCAAATCATGCTCACCCAAGTGCTTGGCACGGCTGACGGCTACCTGAACTATCTCGGTATCCTTGATAGGCAGGCGAAAAAAGGCCACAGTGGCTTCCGCAAGCGTTTCCAAACTGATTGCGCTCACCACTAAACGTACCTTAGGATTTTTCTTTAATAATGTTTCCAATATTTCCGTAAGCTTGCCGCCCGAACCGCCTATAAAAGCCGCATTAGGAGCTTCCAGCTCTTTAATGGCTTCGGGAGCTTGCCCTTCGATACAGCTAAGGTTTAATGCACCCAACTTTTGGGCATTTTTTTGAATAAGGCAACAGCCTTCGGGCTCACGCTCTATGGCGTAAACCTTGCCGCGCCTTGCCAAAAGTGTTGCTTCCACGGCAACGGAACCTGTACCGGCACCTATATCGTAAACTATGTCGCTTTCACAAAGCCTGAGCTTTGAAAGTATAACACTGCGCACCTCGCTTTTGGTCATCGGTACAGCCCCCCGCAAAAAAACTCTATCGGGCAAACCGTAGGATACATTTTTGCAAGGTGTAGGATTATCCACCAACATTACTGCAAGCTCCTCATGCTCAATTTTCGCCAGCTCACTTACCGAACCTATGGCAATGAGTTCCCGCGCCGAGCCCAGGTTTTCGCCCACCGTTACCGTACAAGCACCTAAGCCGCAGGCCGCAAGCTTGGCGCAAAGCTTTTGCACCGTCCAAACCCCACCCGTTAAAAAGAAGGTCTCTCTATGCTCTTTAACTGCGCTCACAGCATCGCAATCCTTACCGTGGGCGCTCACCAGGAACCAGTCCTGCCAGGGAATCAATAATTTGGCCGCAAAATACTGTACGCTGGATATTCCTGCTATCAGTTCTACCTCATTCCCCTTAAGCTGTGCAAGTAATTTTTTGGCACCGCTGTAAAAGCCTACATCACCGCTCATCAAAATACATACTTTTGCAAGTTTACGGTTCTCTTCAATGATTTGCCTTATTTCGTCAGCCTTAACAGCGGCAAATTTCAAAGCATTGCAATCATCAGGCAAGGTATTAAGCAAACGCTTAGCGCCTATGATAAGCTCAGCTTCCTCTATTGCCGCTTTGGCCTCCATTGTAAGCGTAACCATACTGCCCATACCCATGCCCACAATATTTATGCTCATCTTTTAGCCTCCAATAGCCTTAAGATCTCCTGCGAAATTTGGGCTTCGCTAAAACCCTCTTCTTGGGGGCGCCCAACAACTATAACATCTACATCAAGCTCCTTCGCCGCTTCCAGCTTATCAGGAAAACCACCGCATTTGCCGCCATCCTTGGTTACCATAGTTTTTATATTGAATTGCTTCAATAAGGCCATATTAAGTTCCTTGGAAAAAGGGCCCTGCATGGCAATAATATGCCCATAAGAAAAACCCAGCCCCAGGCAGGATTGCACTGATTCCGCGGTAGGCAGAACCCTTACATACAAACGCTCTTTAAAATCCTTTATCTTTGTAAAAGCACTTAGCTCCTTGCTGCCCGTGGTTATAAGAACATTACCACAGCTTTTTTCTAACACTTCCGCTGCATCTTGAACCGAGGGCACAATAATACTATCGCCCGTTTGGCTCTTTTGCCTAAGCAAGCGTAAATAAGGCAGTTTTGCCGCTGTAGCTACTGCTTTGATGTTATCGGATACCTCTACCGCATAGGGGTGCGTTGCATCCACCACACATAAAAAAGCTTGCTCACACATCAGTTCCAGCATTTGCTTTTTATCCAAGCGACCCGCCAGTATCTTAAGTTTTTCCCCTGTTTCAGGTAAAAGCATCTTTCCGTATTCACTGGCAACGCATAAAGTAACCGCTATAGGATAAGCCGCAAGCACTTTGAGCAAGCTGTGTTCTTCACTTGTACCGCCAAATAGTAATAATTTTTTCATCTCTTTTGTTCATAACCGCGTAGGTTTACCATTTTGCCATTCAGCAAACGGGTTTTACTGTTGCCAATAAATACAGTGGTGAACATATCCACCTCTGTATCACGCAGTTCAGCAAGTGTAAGCAAGCGGCTTTGTTCTCCTTTCCTGCCTATATTTTGCACAATACCGCATACAGTTTCGGGGTCCCTATTTGCCAAAACTATATCACAGGCAAAGCGTAAATGTTCTTTACGCTTATGGCTGGCAGGATTATACAACACTATTACAAAATCACCCATGGCCGCTCCCTGCAAACGCTTTTCTATAAGCTGCCACGGCACTAAAAGATCGGAAAGGGATATCACGGCATAATCTTGCATCAGGGGAGCACCCAAAACAGCCGCTCCGCTTTGCGCCGCCGTTACCCCCGGCACCACCTCTATTTCAACATTCGGGTAAGCAGGAAGCAATTCATAAAGCAAGCCTGCCATGCCGTAAACACCTGCGTCCCCACTGCATACCATGGCAACCGTATTTTCAGCCGCCGCCTGCAAAGCCATTTTACAGCGTTCTATTTCACTGTGCATAGCTGTAGCAAAATACTGTTTATCAGGAAAAAGCGGCTGTACCAGCTCCACATATTTTGTATAGCCAAAAATAGCTTCCGCTTCCGCTAAGGCAAGCTGTGCCTGGCCTGTCATGCCTATAGCACTGCCGGGGCCAAGCCCAACTACAAATAACTTGTTCATACTTCCTCCCCAAATTTAACCGTATAAGGTGCTATAGCCAAGGCCATTGCCACCCCGTTTTCGGTATATTTTTTAATTATGAGCTTACCGCTGCTGCCTAAAACCGCACTGCGTTCACAAACATTATCTACACCTGTTGTTTCTAGCACAAATTTGGATAAGGCAAAATTGCCGCTCACCGCCGCCAATTCCGCAGCAGAGAATGTTTGAAAAAGCAGCCCGTGTGCTTCACAAAAAGCCAGTATGCCCTGTTCCTTTGCTTTTATATCTATACTGCAAACACTATAAACCGCTTCCCTGCATAAGCCCTCTTTAGCCAATAAGTTTGTGAAAACCGTTTCTATAACTTCAGCAGAAATGCCTTTTTTACAGCCTATGCCCAAACTCAAAACAGGTGGTACCAAACATAAAGCCTTATCAGCCAAAGAATCTGTTACCCCTTTATTTATGCTAAGAATGACATCACATTCATTCTCACTCATCACCAAACCACTTGGCAAACAGCCCTTTATAGGGAAAAAACTTTTAAAGCGGATAATACCCCCCTTCAAAAGAGAAGCGGACACTTTTTTGATTTGCTTGGGGTTGATGATTTTTATATTGTTTTCGCTGGCCCAGGTATCAACAGCAAAAATATTATTGCAATCTGTAGCGGTAGTTATTACAGGAACAGCACCCAACACTTCAGCCGCATGATTTGCCAAACGGTTTGCACCGCCTATATGCCCTGAAAGCAAAGGAATTACAAATTTGGCGGTTTCATCTATTACCAAAACAGCAGGGTCGTTGGTTTTATTTTCTAAATATGGTGCTACAGCACGCACAGCTATACCTGTTGCCCCTACAAATACCAACGCATCCGCAGTTGCAAAATGCTCCTTTGTCCAACCGGAGAGCATCCCATCAGTACAGCGGTAAGCTTGCGCCTGCATAACCCCTTCATTCAATTTTGAGGCAAGCCTTTCAGCTAAAGCAAAGCCCTTGGTACTGAAAGAAATAATGCTTATTTTCATATTTTGTCCGCCTCTCGGAAAGCAGTAGTAAAAGAAGGGTCATAAAGCTTGGAGCGTTCGTACTCATCACCTAAAAAGCGGCCTACCAAAATAAGTGCTGTATTGCCTATTCCGTTTGCCAAGGCAGCTTCATGTAAAGTATCTACCGTACATTTAACAGTTTTTTCATCAGGCCAGGTGGCTTTATATACAATAGCAGCAGGAGTTTCAGGCGCAAAACCCCCCAATAGCAGCTCACTTTGCAAAAGCTCCGTCATACCTGCGCTTAAAAATATAACCATGGTACAGCCATGAGCAGCAAAGCTTCTAATGCTTTCCCTAGGCGGTACAGCTGTACGCCCTGCCATACGGGTAATAACAACACTTTGGCTCACAGCAGGCAATGTATATTCCACATCCAAAGCCGCCGCCGCTCCGCAAAAGCTGGATACCCCGGGCACACTTTCATAGCTTATCCCTTTTTTGTCCAGCTCGTCCATCTGCTCACGGATGGCTCCGTACAAACAGGGGTCCCCCGTATGCAAACGCACGGTATCAAGACTATCGGCTTCCGCCTTTTGCATTACCTCCAATACTTGCTCCAAAGTCATTTCAGCACTGTTATATATAGTACAGCCAGTTTTAGCATATTCAAGCAAAGCAGGGTTCACCAAGCTGCCTGCATAAATTATCACATCCGCCTGCTTAAGGCGTTCTGCTCCCCGCAAGGTGATAAGGTCAGGGGCGCCGCTGCCAGCCCCTACAAAATGAATCATGACCACCCCTCCTTAAAATCTAACTATCTAAAATGAATGAATCTATCAAAGCCGCCGCGGTTGTGGTTTGCCCAAGCTTTCCATAAACATTGCTGAAAAAAACCGCTCCTACCAAAACCTCTTTCCCCACACGCCTTTCCAAATGCTTTTGTATGCTTTGCGTTAAGGATAACATCACAGCTTCCTGTAAACCACAGTCAAACAAAATTTCCAAGCCTGCATCTGTAGATACGGCAGCCAGCAATTCATTAAGCATTTCTCTTTCTGCCCCTGCCAGGGCGGCATGAAGAGCCAAAAGCTCCATGCGGCAATCCGCCACGGCGGAATGGGTGTTCATGATACCGCCCGCAACCTTGACAAGCTTACCTATATGCCCTACCAAAAGGATTTTTTCAAAGCCGCTTGCTACAGCAAAATCCAAAGCCTCACCTATATAATTAGAACATTTTACAATGGGCGCATTTGCCAAAAACGGGTTTTCTTTAATAAAGCCCTCCCCATAATTTCCGGGAGTTATAACTATATTACGCTTGCCTTCGGCCGCCAAAGCTCTTAGTTCAATACCTATGCAATCTATAAGCGCCTGTGTGCTTTGAGGCTCCACTATACCGCTCGTTCCCAAAACGGAAATACCGCCTTCTATACCAAGCTTAGGGTTAAAGGTACGTCTAGCCAGCTCTACCCCTTTGGGTATGCTTATGATTATATCCAAACCGCCTTCATAATCATAATGCTCACAAACTTCCCTTACTGCTTTTTCTATCATCAGCCTGGGCACACGGTTAATGGCAGCCGCCCCAACAGGCTGATCCAGGCCCGCACGGGTAACACGGCCAATGCCTTTTCCTCCATCTATGCTTATAAATCCTCTTTTCGTTTTACGCACTTCCGCATAAACCAAGGCACCGTCTGTAACATCGGGGTCATCGCCCGCATCCTTTTGTACAGCACAACCGGCATAGCCAATACCTAATTTTGTTTCAAGCACAGGTACTTCCACAGTAAGCCCTTTCGGCGTGATTATAGAAACTTTTTCCACATATTCACCCGTAAACAGCATCAACGCCGCGGCTTTGGCCGCAAGCGCGGCACAACTGCCCGTGGTGAAGCCCATGCGCAAATTTTTGCTGCCTTTTTGTATATAATGCTCAAATAGCATAAGGTTGCTCCTTTATGAATCTTTAATCCTTGATAACTATAGTTGCAAAGTAACCTTCGCTTTCACAACTTTCTTGAATATTTTTATATACTTTCTGGTTCTCCAACCCACAGTTTGCAACCAATGCCGCATGCTCGCTCATGCCCTTTTCCGCCAAAACCTGTTTTAACTTGGGCAAGCCTTTGCCTGTTTTCATAATCACTTTTGTACCTTTAAGTTCCAAGCCATTTTCAAAACCATCATAATCAGAAGGGATGATATGAATAGGCTTTTTCATAGTGGTAAGGCTGGTTTCAAGCACTGCCGCCACTGCGCAAAAACTGGGTACGCCCGGAATTATTTCTGTTTTATAACCTGCTTTTTTGATGATTTATATAAGCAAAAGTGGAATAAATAGAAACATCGCCCAGGTTCAGCATGGCCACATCCATGCCCTTTTCAAGCTGATCCATTACTTTTTTAGCTTCTTTTTGGTGGCTTGCAGCAAGTTTTGCTTCATCTGCAGTCATTAAAAAGTTAAGCAATATAATACTTTTTTGGCTAAGGTCTACCGCTCCTTCAACTATAGTTAAAGCAAGCATATTACCGCTTCCCGTTACAGGGGCGGCAATTATACTGCATTTTTCCAATATTTTTTTTGCTTTCAGGGTTAAAAGCTCGGGATCACCCGGGCCTACGCTAACACCATAAAATTTTCCTTTTTCCATTATATAGCCCCATTTCTTACTTTAAAAACAAAAAACCTCTCCGGCAAACGGAAAGGATAAAAAACAAAGTGTAACTTTGCGTTTATCAAACCGGCTAAAGATCCGTCAGCCTGTGTTTGATTCGCAGCGCAGGTATTCTGGCTTAGGCGTCAGCGCCTTGTTTCTCCTTCCCGTGAAAACCACAGTGGCATATTGAAACAGGCTCGTGCCTTTACAGCGGCGGCTCCGCGTGGGCTTTTAACCCAACTTCCCAAAGCGCAGCGAATTAATTCACGTTTAAACTTTACCTAAAAATAAGCGTTTTGTCAAGACACACCAGTAAAAGGATTGTTTTTTCCCCAACAGTGTGTTATCATAACAATTGGCTAAGTTATCTAAAAATGCCATAAAAATTTAATATAAAAACGGTGCGAGTTAATGGGAAGTGGGTGTAAAACCCACACAGTCGCCGCTGCTGTAAGCATTTTACAGCGCTTGCTTTTATGCCACTGAATAAGTTATTTGGGAAGGCAGCAAGCGCGATGTGCAAGTCAGAAAACCTGCTCTTACCGCTTTTGTCAGCTCTTTCGGTGCAAAAGAACTGCCAAGATAACGCTTTCACCGTTTACGGTTTTTAGCGTGTTCGTGGTAACCCTTTGGCTACATAAAAACGAATCATCTTGCTTTCTTTTGCTTAAAGAAAGCAAGATTTTTTATTGCTTATTTTCAAAAAGGGGGTTTGCATGGACGCTATACAAAAACGTAAAAAAGACCGCCTTAAATATCTTTTACTGGGTTTTATATTTTTTGCCCTTATTATAATTACTTTGGTTTTTGCTGTAGGCATGGGCGCCATGCAAATAGGCTTTAGCGAATCACTCCGCATTTTGTATGGAAAGCTTACCGGCGGTGCTTTGGAAGGTATACAGGACAATGCCATTGCCGTAGTTTGGGAGATCCGCCTGCCCCGTGTACTGTGCGGCCTTTTTGTTGGCATGGGGCTAGCCGTTGCAGGAGCCATATTTCAATCCTTGCTCGGTAATCCTTTGGCAGACCCATATACACTAGGGGTTTCCACAGGCGCGGCTTTCGGGGCTTCACTTGCCATTCTTTTGAATATTTTATTTGCCTTGGTTTTATCCACTACACTATTCGCCTTTAGCTTTGCCTTTTTAACACTGATGCTGGTATTGTTCATTACCAAACGGGGCGGCGGCCTTAGCACTCACAGCCTTATCATATCCGGCATTATCGTGGGTTCTATTTTATCGGCAGGTATCAGCTTTATCAAAATGGCAGCAGGCGAAAATGTGAGTACCATCGTGTTTTGGATAATGGGCAGCCTGGTTTCACGGCAATGGAGCGATGTTTTCCTGGTAATGCCCATAGTTATCATAGGCTGTATTATCGCCTATGCTTTTGCCGACGATTTGAACATAATGACCCTTGGCGATAACGGTGCCCAAGCCTTGGGCGTCAATACTAAGCACACCCGCCTGCTTTACCTTATCCTTGGTTCCTGCTTAACTGCAGCCTGCGTATCCGTAAGCGGTGTTATAGGCTTTGTGGGGCTGGTGGTACCTCACCTGTTAAGGATGCGCTACACAGCAGACAACCGCGTGCTCATACCTCTTTCCGCTCTTTTAGGCGGGCTTTTGCTAATGCTGGCAGATAATGCCACCCGTTTGCTTTCGGGCGGCGAAATACCTGTAGGCGTTTTGACCACGCTTTTGGGCGGCCCTTTCTTTTTATTCGTTTTTTCAAAAAAACCTCGGAGGCAATTTTATGATGAATAAAGCTAATTTATCAGCCTGCCTCAGTGCGCAGGATATAGAATTTTACTACGGCAGACGCAAAGTACTTACAAATATAGGCCTTAAGGTTTCAGGAGGTGAATATCTTTCACTCATCGGGCCCAACGGCAGCGGCAAAACCACCCTGTTCAGCATTTTATGCGGGCTTCTCCAGCCCCAAAAAGGCAAAGTTTTGTTCAATGAACGCGCTGTACAAAAAATGAATGCGCGTAAGCGCGCCCAAGCTATTGCCATAGTTCAGCAAAGTGCCGAGCAGGCCATGCCTTTTACCTGTTTGGAAAGCATACTTTTGGGCCTGCATCCTCATCAAGGGCGTTTTGATACAATAAGCAACGCCCAATACCAAAAAGTGCGCAAGCTCATGGAGCTTACTGATACCATAAAATTATCCGAACAGCCCATAACCCAGCTTTCAGGCGGTGAACGCCAGCGAGTGGCTTTATGCCGAGCCTTAGTACAGCAACCTAAAATACTGCTTTTGGATGAAGCCATGTCGGAATTGGATGTGGCAGTGCGTATGCAGATGTCTGAGCTTTTAAAAAAACTTTGCCATGAAAAAGGCCTTGCCGTAATGGCTATACATCACGACTTGAACCTGGCCTACCGCTTCAGCGATAAGATATATGCCCTTAAAGAAGGGTGCTGCGCGGGCTTCGGTACGCCCGAACAAGTAATGACGGAAGAATTTTTCCGTAAAGTTTTTCATGTGAAGGCTGAAATCTTTGCCAATAAAGGTTTCTTCATTCAAAATATATTATAAAAAGGAGAGAGAATAAAATGAAAAAATTTTTTACATTAGTACTAACCGCATTAACCATACTTACCCTAGGAGCTTGTACCGCTCCGTCGGACAATCAAGACGATGATAATAACAGTGTTGGGGATGAGGGCAAAAAAGCTATTTTGGTAGTAAGCTTTGGTACCAGCTATAATGATACCCGTGCCCTTACCATAGAAGCTATTGAAAAAGCTATAGCGGATGCCTACCCTGATTATGAGGTACGCCGCGCCTTTACCAGCCAAATCATTATTGATAAACTAAAAAAACGTGATGGACTGGAAATCAAAAATGTGGATGAAGCTATGCAACAATTGGTAGCTGATGGTGTAGGCACTTTGGTAGTTCAGCCCACCCACGTTATGAATGGCTATGAATATGATGAAATGAAAGCTGCCATTGAACCTTACAAAGAAAATTTTGCCTCCCTTGTATATGGTGCTCCGCTCTTGAGCAGTCCCGAAGACTATATGACACTTATAGAAGCCTTCAAAACCGAAATAGCGACAAACCTGCCTGCTGATACGGCTCTGGTGCTCATGGGCCATGGCACCCACCACTTTGCCAATGCCACCTATGCGGCTTTGGACTATGTATTCAAGGATCAGGGTATGAAAAATGTTTTCGTAGGTACGGTTGAAAGCTACCCCGATCTTGATACAGTTATTGCCCATGTTAAAGAAAGCGGTTACCAAAAAGTTATCCTCCAACCCCTTATGGTAGTAGCGGGCGACCATGCCAACAATGATATGGCAGGTAATGAGGAAGGCTCATGGAGAACCGAATTCAAGGCTGAGGGCTTTGAGGTAGAATGCGTACTCAAAGGCTTAGGTGAATATACTTCCATACATGATATGTATGTAAACCACACAGGTAATGCTATAAACCCTCCTGCTGAAGAAGACGCAGAATAACAAGTAAGCTTATGGAATATACCGAAGCGTCTTTTACCGCTTCGGTATGTTTTTTGGAAAAGAGGTAAAACTATGCGAAAATATTTGCAAAAAGGCCTCGTTTTACTGCTGGTTCTTTTGCTTGCCACAGTAGGACTTATGAGCTGTGCAACCAAAAATGAAAACAATGCACCGCAAAGCAATGCCGCTATACAATTTATAGATGATGACGGCCGCAATATTGCGCTTGATTCGCCTTGTCAGCGTATCATCTCACTTTACAGCGCGCATACCGAAAACTTGTTCACCCTGGGCGCGGGCGATTTGATAATCGGCGTTCACGATACTTCCATCTACCCGCCCGAAACTCAAAAAATACCTATTTATGACTATATGGACGACCCGGAACGCATTATTGCCGCCGAGCCCGATCTGGTTTTGATCCGACCCTTTATTAGCAGAAAAGTACCCAACTTTGTACAGGCTTTGGAAAAAGCAGGCATCACTGTGGTATCACTGTACCCCGAAGAATTTGATGATTTCGAGGATTACATAAACAAGCTTGCTCTTTTAACGGGTACTGAAGCCAAAGCACAAAAAGGGCTGGCTTTGTTCCATAAAAAAATAGATGCTATTACAGCGCTTACGGCAAACCTGCCTAATAAGCAGAAAATCTTCTTTGAAGCTACCGAGGTAAACTTGCGTACCATAACGGATAAGTCCATGGCGGCGCACGCCATCGAATTTGCGGGCGGCATAAATATTGCGGCGGGAGCAAAGCCTGTGGAAAAGGGCAGTTCAATAGCTTCTTTCGGAGCCGAAAACATACTGGCTCTGGCCGATGAAATAGACGTTTATGTATCCCAGCGCGGTGCCATGAATGCAGGCGGGAATATCCATTCCATTCTGATCCGCCCCGGTTATGACACCATAAAAGCGGTAAAGGATGGCCGTGTTTATATCATCAACGAAAAAATCATCTCCTCACCCACCTTCCGTTTTTATAAAGGTGTACGTGAGCTTGCTCGCTATTTATATCCGGAGGTGATGGATGATATTTCTGCCTACCAAAACACAGAACCTGCCACCAAACGCAGTTTTGCCAACATTATGGTGCGCAAACTGCACATCCCTATTTATGTAACCAGCTCATCCAAATACTACCAAACTGATACCGAAGGCCATATTTACGGGATGTTTGAAGACGTTAAGTGGCAGGATGAGGATTTTGACTACATAGAAACCGCTGCTATGGGCGGCTACATCCCAAGTTCGGAAACTGACGGCAAACAACTGTTTGATCCCAATGCCAAAGTAACCAGGGAAATGTTAGCCAAAGCAATTTTTGTGCTTGGTGATTTCAGCGGTAAGGAAAAAAACAAAACCATTTCCGACCTTGCCAAATGCAAAAACACCAATATAGTGCAAATACTGGTGGATAACGGTGTATTTGATTTACACAACGGCAAATTTGAACCTAAGCACACAGTTACGAATCAGGAAATAATTGATGCCTTGGCTCATGTTTCCTATACAGTAGAGAAATAACAAAAACTGTTTAAAACATAAACCATGGTTGTATCATACTTTACTAAAAACTTGATACAAGTAAAACTTAGATATAAAAAGTAAAGCACCGCC
>ENA-UOOR01004258-UOOR01004258.1-fermentation-metagenome-genome-assembly--contig:-NODE-4258-length-11562-cov-2.555922_pt1 | contig 11562 bp, 11 predicted proteins | sample MGYA00245780_ERZ724029 | MGnify/ENA primary metagenome ERZ724029 (study PRJEB28704, sample SAMN03018315) | fermentation metagenome | biome: anthropogenic terrestrial biome; feature: soil; material... | reverse complement strand
ATTTCCTCCCAGGTATCATTCACCCAGATGGCCCACATGTCGGTGCGGTGGGTCATGGAGTCGGCCGCCGTCAGGTTGTTGAACTCGAAGACATTTTCAATCATGTCGCGTTCGGTTTCCTCGATGGCGCCCTTTTCCTCGCCCACATCCACCAGCAGACGAATCTCGTCCTCGGTGAGGCGCTCAATCTCCTCGTCCGGGTCGATGCCCATCAGACGAAGGATGGCGTTGCAGGTCAGCACAGACAGTTTGGCCAGCGGCAAAAAAAGTGTGTTGGCCGAATTGGCCAGCCAATGCAGCCTGCGGGCCGTAGCCTCCGCCTGGCGGTTGGCCAGGTTGCGCGGCAGCAGAGTGGCCAGCGCCATCAGCACGAAGGTATGCAACACCAACACCAGCAGCATCGCAGCCCAGGTGAGTACAACCGGTGGCAGCCAGGGTAAAGTGTTCCAGCTGATGAACACCTGAGCCAACGGCAGCGCAATCGCCCATACGGCCAGGCCGGCGGACAAAAAGCCAACAAAGGCCAGGCATGCGCGCAGGCCGGAGGGCGTATCGGTCAGCTTTTGCGCAAAGCGGACAAGATGATCCGACTTTGCATCCTCCTGGTCGGACTGCCTGCGCAGCTTGTTTTTATTGAGGGTTCTCGCCGCGGTCTCCGCGGAGGTTAACAAGGCGTAAAGCAGGTATAGGAATAAAAGAATTACCAAAGTCCAACCGAGAGGGTCTGCGTCCATTCGTTTGTACTCCCCTTTCCTTCAGCCAGTATACCATAAACGGCAGGCCTTTGGTAATTCTTTTATTTCCTATGCCCCATGCAGAGAATCAGGGATTTTGCGATGCAATCCTGCTGTATTTGTTGTATAATGACAAACAGGCTCATTCCCCATGCCATCGACTCCCTTCTTTAGAAAGGATGCCCATGTTTGGATATGTCGTAGCCAACCTGGATAAACTGACCCCCCAGCAGCGTGAGCTGTACCAGGCTTCTTACTGCGGCCTGTGCGTACAGCTGGGCAATCAGCACGGCCTGACCTGCCGCCTGACGCTGACCTATGACATGGCGTTTCTCATTCTGATGCTGTCATCCCTGGCCGATGAAACGCCAAGCTACAGCCAGATGCGCTGCGCGGTGCATCCGCTCAAAAAGCGCAGCGTGTTCCTCAGCGAGTACACACCCTACGCCGCCGATATGAACCTGATTCTGGCGCATGCCAAATCCCTGGATGATTGGGCGGACGACCGCAGCCTGCTGTCGCTCTCGCAAGCCAAGCTGTTTGAGCGTACGGCACAGGAAGCCCGCAAGCGACACCCCCGACAGAGCGAGACCATTGACCAGTGCCTGCGCGACCTGTCGGCCATGGAGAAGGACGGTGAAATCAACCCGGATCTGCCGGCCAATGCCTTTGGCCGCCTGTTGGGCGAACTGTTTGTGCCGGATGATGCCGATGGGCGGGCGGATGCCCTGCGTGACTTCGGCTTTGCCCTGGGGCGGTTTATCTACCTGATGGATGCGGTGATGGACTTGAAAGAGGACATCCGCAAGGAGCGATACAATCCCCTGATTGCCGTCCCCACAGAGCGTCACGAGGCCCTGCTGCAGCTGCAAATGGCACAATGCGCTGCCTGCTATGACCGATTGCATGTGCCGCGCAACGGAGAATTGCTTGAAAACATACTGTATTCCGGCGTCTGGACCAAGTACAGCGCCCGGCAGCGAAAGGAGGCGCCCACCACATGAGAGATCCCTATGAGGTGCTGGGCGTTTCGCGCAATGCCACACAGCAGGAAGTAACTGCCGCCTACCGCAAGCTGGCCAAGAAGTACCACCCCGACCTCAACCCCGGCGACAAAACGGCGCAGACCAAAATGAGCGAGGTCAACGTGGCCTATGAGGAAATCAAGTCGGGCCGCGCCAGCTATACCGATTATTCGCAGCCCAACGCCGGCAGCCGCCCCGGCGGCAACCCCTACCAGAGCTACGGCGGGTATGGACGCTATGGCGGATATGGCGGGTATAACCCGTTTGAAGAGTTCTTCCGCGGTGCCTACCGCACACAGCAAACGCAGCAGCAGCATCAGCGTCAGGGCGACCAGTTTGACCCGGTGAGGCAGTATATCAACGCCATGCGCTACAGCGAGGCGCTGTATGCCCTCAGCCAAATCAACCAGCGCAATGGCCAATGGTATTACCTCAGCGCCATCGCCAACTATGGCAGCGGCAACACCGTCACCGCCATGCAGCACATCGACCAGGCCATCCAGATGGAGCCCGGCAACGCGACCTATCAGAGCATCCGTCAGCAGATTGTGGCAGGCTCTGCCTCCTACAATACGCGCAGCCAGGGCTTTGGCATCCCCAACTTCGGCGTCAGCCCGCTGTGCCTGGGGCTGTGTTTTGCCCGGATGTGCTGCGGGTGTTAACAAAACATCTATTTACTTTTACTGTATCCCGATTTTGATTTGTTTTGAAAGGATTTTATTGCATGAACAACTGGCGGTATAAACTGGCTGCCCTGATGCGCGGCCGCTATGGGCCGGACCCGCTGTACAAGGCGCTGATTGTGCTTTATCTGGTGTTGATTGTGCTCAACATGTTCCTTCGCTCCCCCGTCGTGATGTATCTGGCGCTGGTGCCGCTGGTGTTCGGGTTTTACCGCGTATTTTCAAAGCAGCTGGCCAAGCGCGCGGCCGAGAACCGCAAGTACCTGGCACTGCGCGACGGCGTGCGCAAAAAAGTGATGCAGACCATCAACCGTTTCAAGGAGCGCAACACCCATCGCTACCGCGCGTGCCCCAACTGCCACACCACGCTGCGGCTGCAAAAGAAAATTGGCACCATGACAGTGAACTGTCCAAAGTGCCATACAACATTTCAGGTGACCGTCAAGCGGTAATTAATTAATTGGTACTGGTTTGATCCACAAGGAGGGCTTTGATGCTCTCCTTGTTTTCATCCGGGCGCATCGCGCGCAGGCCCACCACCAGGCGCTCGCTGTCCTCCTTGCCGTGGCAGGTAATCAGCGTCAGCATGCGGTCGTTGGGGCCCACATCCACCGGCAGATTGAATGCCGAAAAGCGACGCAGGGCATCAACATAGCCTGTTTGCGCCTGGGGATCGCCAAAGCGCGGCACAATCATGGACAGGTAGCGCGGGTCACTGGGCTCAATGGACACCACGGAAATCGCGTAAGGCACATAGACCTGCGTGTCGTACAGGGTGCTGAACTGGAAGAAAGGCGCGTCCAGCAGCACATGCCGCTCCAGTAGGCGGGCCAGCTTGCCGAACATGGTGCCGTTCTTCATGTTGTGTCCGTGCAAAATGAGGTTCTGATCCTGGGGCAGAATGCTGTTGTCGGCATCCATAAACACGGTGCCCGCCATGTTGTCGCGTCCGTAAAAATCCCGGTAAACGTAATAGTTGTTGTCGCGCTTCACAACGGGAAAATCGATATCTCTGAAAGCATCTGCCTTCAGCCACCCGGCCATGTCATTGTTTTTGCGGAAGAAGGATAGGAACTCAGGCCGCATGGCCGCGTTGGCGGCCGGCAGCGGGTAGGATGTCACCACAGGGGCCACGGGCTGAGGATTGGCATTCTGGGCGACCATCACGGGTTCAGCAGTGGGCGAAACGGTCGCTTCAGCATATGGTTCGGCGGTCGCCTCGCTTTCCAGCTGGGCACGCAGCTCTTCCTGTGTGCGCCGGGTGGCGTTGCCCTGGATGACATAGTTGACAGTTAATGCGACAGCGGCCACCATCAAGACACCCGCGACCACCAGAAGCAGCCGCTGCAACGCGGTACTTCCACGGAATACGGTTCGCCTTCTTGGTCTGTAGCGGCGGCCTCCTGCCATCAGCCTGTCAACCTCCCAACATTGATGTTGTCCATTATATATCGGGATAGCGAGAAACGCAATTTGTCCCAAACATTCATATCCAATGTCCACTTTGCCTGTTGCAAGTGCGCCCTAAAAACTGTATAATCAAATTGGTTTTCATTATAATGTTCGTGTTTTGGAGGGTAAGATGCAGGCGCTCATCGACGCAATCCGCAGCCAGGGCCGTGGCATCGGCAGTGAAATTGTCAAGGTTGACAGTTTCCTCAACCACCGGCTGGATACCGGGCTGCTGTTTGAGATGGGCCAAGCTTTTGCCCAGCGCTATGCCGGGGATAAGCCCGACCTGGTGCTGACGGTGGAGGCCTCGGGCATTGCCCTGGCCCTGGCTACTGCGCACGCGTTGGGCGACATACCCGTGGTGTTTGCCAAAAAAGCCCCCGCAGCCAATCAAAGCGGCGACATGGCGGAGGAAAAAATCTACAGTTTCACCCATGGGCACGAATGCCACATCCGGGTGGACCTGCGCTACATCCCAGCAGGCGCCAAGGTGCTGATTGTGGATGATTTCCTGGCCAACGGCGAAGCCCTGCGCGGGCTGATTGCCATTCTGAAGCGTGCCCAGGCGCAGCTTATTGGCGTGGGTATCGCGATTGAAAAAGGATTCCAGCCCGGCGGACAGAAAATCCGCGCGATGGGCATTCCCCTGCTGTCACTGGCGGTGATTGAGGAAATACGAGATGGGCACATCCGGTTCCAAGACACCGTTCAGCAATAAATAATCGTCTGGAGGAAACTATGATTAAAAAAGCGTGGTCCATCATCCTGACCCTGGTGCTCACCCTGGCCCTGCTGCCCGCCATGGCTGAAACTGCCTCGGCCATCCCGCCTGTCAAACTGGAAGAACTCAAGGTTGGCGCCGTGTTCATCGGCCCCAAGGATGACGGTTTCACCGGCGCCCATTACAACGGCATCGAAGGCATGAAGACCACGCTTGGCCTGACCGACGAGCAGATTCTGTACAAGTTCAACGTGCCCGAGAACTCTGAGTGCGAGAATGCCCTGCGCGAGCTGGTGGACGCCGGCTGCCACATCATTTTCGGCAACTCCTGGGGCTATATGAACTACATGGAAGAGCTGGCCGAGGAATACCCCGAGGTCGTTTTCTCCCATTGCTCGGGCTACAAGAACAACGGCGTCAACTTCAACAACTACTTTGGCCGCATCTATCAGGCCCGTTATCTGGCCGGTATCGCCGCCGGCCTGAAGACCACCACCAACAAGGTGGGTTATGTGGCCGCATGGCCGGATAACGCCGAGGTCAACGGCGGCATCAACGCCTTTGCCCTGGGCATCCAGTCCGTCAACCCGGACGCTGTGGTCTATGTGAAGTACATCAACTCCTGGGGCGACCCCACGCTGGAGAAGCAGACCGCCGAAGCCCTGCTGTCGCTGGACTGCGACGTCATCGCCCAGCACGTGGACAGCGCCATGCCCCAAATCGCCGCTGAGGAAGCCGCCAAGTTTGGCTGCGGCTACAACACCGACATGTCCGTCGAAGCCCCCAACGCCCACCTCACCGCCCCCATCTGGCATTGGTCCAGCGTCTACACCGCCGAGGTGCAGGACCTCATTGAGGGCAAATGGCAGCCGGTCAACTACTTCCTGGGGCTGAAGGAGAACATGGTGGACATCTCCCCCTTGACCAAGAATGTGGCCGAAGGCACCGCTGAAAAGATTGAGGAAGCCCGCGCCAAGATTGTCTCCGGCGAGTGGGACGTCTTCACCGGCCCCATCTACAGCAACACCGATGAACTGGTCGTCAAGGAAGGCGAGAGCCTGGCCGACGGCGACATCACCGGCGGCCTGATGACCAACCTGCTCATCAAAGGCGTAGAGGTGAAATAACTTTTCCTGCTTAGGGGCTGCCGCTTTCATTCGGCAGCCCCTTTCTATATCTTGATTTTTCGCGCCATCTTCTGCATAATCGACCCATCAATCAGTTGAGAGGAAGTGCCATGACAGAGCCATCCACTGCCATCTCCCTGCGCGGGCTGACCAAGGCCTTTGGCCCGGTCATCGCCAACGATAGCATCGACCTGGATGTCCATCACGGTGAAATCCTGGCCTTGCTGGGCGAGAATGGGTCGGGCAAAACCACGCTGATGAATATGCTGTCGGGCATCTATCAGCCGGACGCCGGCAGCATTTTAATCGGCGGCAAGCCCGTCAGCATCCGCTCGCCCAAGGACGCCATATCGCTTGGCATCGGCATGATTCACCAGCATTTCAAGCTGGTGGATTTGTTCAGCGCGAGGGAGAATATACTGCTCGGGCACAGCGCCAAGGGCGGCTTGTCGCCCGACGCGGTGTGTGAAAAGCTCGGGTTGAAGGCAGACCTCAACAAAAAAGTGTATAACATGTCGGTGTCGGAAAAGCAGACGGTGGAAATCCTCAAGGTGCTTACCCGCGGCGCGGACATCCTCATTTTGGATGAACCCACCGCCGTGCTAACCCCGCAGGAGATTGAGGCGCTGTTTGATATTCTCCGCGTGATGAAGCAGGAAGGCCGTGCCATCGTCATCATCACCCACAAGCTGGAGGAGGTGATGGACATCTCCGACCGCGTGGCGGTGCTGCACAAGGGCAAGAATGTGGGCACCATCGAAACCGCGCAGGCGGACCGCTTTGTACTGACCGAGATGATGGTGGGCCGACGGGTGGATTTGAACATCCAGCGCGTACCGGCGCGGGTGGGCGATACGATTCTTGATATTCACCAGCTGTGCGTCACCGGCACCGATGGGCATCAGGAACTGCAAAACGTCAGTTTCACCCTGCGGGCGGGCGAGATACTGGGCATCGCGGGCGTGGCCGGTTCCGGTCAGAAGGCGCTGTGCGAGGCCATCGCCGGGCTGCAGGAGGTATCGGGTGGCAGCATCCTACTGGATGGTAAGCGCATCGACGGGCTCAGCCCGCGGGAAATCATCCAGCGCGGCGTGTCCCTGGCCTTTATCCCCGAGGACCGCCTGGGCATGGGGCTGGTGGGCAGCATGAACATCCCCGACAACCTGCTGCTCAAAAGCTACCGCGACCAAAGCGGCGCCTTCCTCAGCCGCAAGGAGGCCCGGGAGGAGGCGCGGGAGATGGTGCAGCGGCTGGATATCGCGACCCCCAGCCTGACCATCCCGGTGCGCAAATTATCCGGCGGCAACGTACAAAAGGTGCTGCTGGGGCGGGAAATCAACCTCTCCCCCCGCGTGCTGATTACCGCCTACCCGGTGCGCGGGTTGGATATCGGGGCCAGCATGCGCATCTACGACATGCTCAACGAGCAAAAACAAAAGGGCGTTGGCGTGCTGTTTATCGGGGAGGATTTGGACGTGCTGCTAAGCCTTTGCGACCGCATTGCCGTGCTGTCCTCAGGGCGGCTGACCGCCATTGTGGATAGCAAGTTTGCCACCAAGCAGCTGCTGGGCATGAAGATGACAGGGCTGACCACCGACAAGGAGGATGCCTATGCCTAACCGCGCTGCCTTGTTTGACCGCCTGCATGTGGTGCAGCGGGGCGAGCTGACCCCCGCACGCACCTGGGCCTATCGCCTGTTGGCGGTGCTGGGCGCCTTGATGATCGGCGGTCTGTTGCTGCTATTCCTGGGGCTCAACCCCTTCAGCGTATACGGCACCATGCTGCGCGGTGCTTTGGGCAGCGCCGGTATGCAAAAGGAAACGCTCAAGCTGATGATTCCCCTGTGCCTGGCGACGCTGGGCGTGGCGCTGGCCTTCAAAATGCGTTTCTGGAACATCGGTGGGGAAGGACAAATCTGCGCGGGCGCAATCGCGGCCAGCTATTTTGCCTATTTTCACAACGGTCTGCCCCGCTGGATGCTGCTCATCGTGATGGCGCTGGCCGCCATTGTGGCAGGCGGCTTGTGGGGACTGGTGCCCGCGTACTTTAAGACACGCTTTGGCACCAATGAGACGCTGTTTACGCTGATGCTCAACTACATCGTGATGTACTTCATCACCTACCTGCGTGAAGGCCCCTGGCGCGACCCACAGGGCGGCTTTGCCGCCATGCCCCGCTTCGCCAAGCAGGCGCGCCTGCCCGAGGTGCCCTTCCCCGGTGTGGGCAATGTGCACATCGGGTGGATTGTGATGCTGGTGATGGTGGCCTTCCTGTTCATCTACCTGCGCCACACCAAGCAAGGATATGAGCTGACCGTGGTGGGCGAGAACGAGATGACCGCCCGCTATGCCGGTATGCCGGTCAAAAAAATCGTGATGCGCACCATGTTCCTCAGCGCCGGTATCTGCGGCCTGGTGGGCATGCTGCAGGTGGCAGGGCCAGACCGCCAGCTGACGGATGCTGTCGCCAATGGGCGTGGGTTTACGGCGGTCTCGGTCGCCTGGCTGGCGCGGCTGTCACCGGTGGGCATCCTCATCGTGTCCTTCCTGTTTAGTGTGCTGCAAAAGGGATGCAGCATGATGCAGACCGAGTATCGCATCCCCGCCTCCATGTCCGATATCCTGCAGGGTGTGATTCTGTTCTTCGTGCTGGGCAGCGAGTTCTTTATCCGCTACCGCATTGCCCTGAGGAAGGAGGCCCGCGCATGACTTTCTTAGACCAACTGCTGGCGTTCCTCTACGCCGCCATTCTGGCCAGCGTGCCGCTGCTGTATGGCACACTGGGCGAGATACTGATTGAAAAAAGCGGCAACCTCAACTTGGGTGTGGAGGGCATGATGTACCTGGGGGCCATCATCGGCTTCCTGGCTGCCTTTCTGATGGAAAGCGCAGTATTGGCCCTGCTGTTCGCCTTCCTGGCGGGCATGGCGGGGGCAGCCCTGTACGCCTTTATTACCGTCACCCTCAAGGCCAATCAAAACGTGACCGGCCTGACACTCACCATCTTTGGCACGGGTGTGGCCAACTTCATCGGCGAATCGCTCAAGGAGAATTACCCCGCTGGGTCCGTTGTGGTGGCCAATGGTGTCAAGCGGGCACTTTTGCCGCTGGATATGGGCGCGCTGAGCGATATCCCGGTGATTGGTCGGCTGCTCTTCAGCCACTCCATCCTCACGTATCTGGTCATCCTCATTGCCATCGGCATGAGCCTGTACTTCAACCGCACGCGCCAGGGCCTCAACCTGCGCTCGGTCGGTGAAAACCCGGCTGCCGCGGACGCGGTTGGCATCAACGTGAGCCGGTACAAGTACATTCACATTCTGCTGGGCGGCGGCATCTGCGGGCTGGGCGGTGCGTATATTTCTCTGGTCACCGCGGTGGGCAACTGGCAGCCCAACATCGTGGGCGGGCAGGGCTGGATTGCGCTGGCGCTGGTCATCTTCTCCTCCTGGAGCCCGTTGAAGGCCATCTTAGGTGCTTTGATATTCGGCGCGCTGAGCGTGCTGCGTCTGTACATCCCCAAGGAGGTCATCGACATTCCCGGCGCCATCTTCTCCATGCGCATGCGCAGGGAAAACCAGCAGCCCGCAGGGTGCGGCATCAACTACTTCCGGGAGGAACGCTGATGCATCCCCTGCTGGAGGCCATTGACGCGCTGATGGGCGTGACCGCCCCGCTGGTGGCCATCGACGGCCCATGCGCCGGCGGCAAGAGCACCCTGGCCAAGCGCCTGAAGGAGCTGTATCCGGAAGCTGCCGTGTACCACATGGACGATTTCTTTTTGCAGCCAACAATGCGCACCCCGGAGCGTCTGGCCGAGCCCGGCGGCAATGTGGACAGGGAGCGCTTTTTGCGGGAGGTATTAATCCCCCTGTCCCAGGGCGTACCCTTCACCTACCATGTGTACGACTGCCAGCGCGACAGCCTGGCCCCGGTGCAGGCAAGCCCGGCGCCGCTCTCCATCATCGAAGGGGCCTACAGCCTTCATCCCGACCTGCGCGACCATTACGACCTCAAGGTATTTCTGGATGTCCCCCCGGATGAGCAAATCAAGCGCATACTGGTGCGCAATGGGGAACGTATGGCCCAGCGATTCTTCCGCGAGTGGATTCCCATGGAAAACGCGTATTTTGACGCCTTCTCCGTCCGGGAAGCAAGCGATCTGGTGCTTGGCAGCAGCGAATAACTCACAGAAACCGCAAAGGCGCGCCCCGAAGCGGAGGGCGCCTTTGCGATGGATAGTCGTTCAGCTATTTCACCGCGGCCTGCTGCAAAAACTGCGCAATCGCCATCAAAGCGTTGGGGCCAAAGCGGGCGTCGCTGTGGCTGCCGTCGACCTCCAGATAGGTGCCGTTGGGGTATTCCTTGGCCAGGCGCTGTGCCTGCTCCACCGGAATCATGCGGTCATTCTTGGCGCCGATAACCAGCGTTTTGGCCTCTGTCTCCCTGGCGTACAGCTTGTTCTGATACTTGTTGCGCACCAGGAACTCCAGAAAGTTGGGCAGAATGTTGGCATCCATCACGCCATTAATCAGCTCCCGGCCGTCATAGAAGGGTGCCATCAGAACCAAGCCGGCGGGCTCCTTTTCGGCGGCCAAGCGCGCGGCAGGACCGGTGCCCAGGCTCCACCCGGCCAGCACAATGCGCTGCGGGTCTACATCCGGGCGGGCAGCCATATGGTCCCACACGGCCAAGGCCATGCGGGATATGTTGTCGTCGCCGGGCTGTCCCTGGCTTTGTCCATAGCCCGGGTTATCCACCATCAGCACATTGTAGCCGTTGAACAACTGACCGGCTTGCGCGGTGCCCGCGATGCTGCTCATGGAGCTGGCCGCGAACTCGCCATTGCCGCCGAAGTAGATGACCAGCCCGGCGCGGTCGGGCGCGTTCTTCCACAGCCAGCCGTGATAGGTCTGCCCGGCACGGTCAGACACGGTGATTTCCTCCATGCCTGCCATCGCCTTCACTTTTGCTTCGTCGGCGGCGTCATAGTGCGCGGTCTGGTACATCATTTCGTTTTGCAGGTTCCACACGATGCCGCCCACCGCGATGCCCAGCGACAAGACGATAATCAGCAGCCAGCGCAGAAAGTTTTTGATGCTGCGCCCGGGGCGGTTGGCCGGAAACACCATCAGCACAAACACCGCCAGCGCCACCAGCGCGAAAACGATGTAGTACGGCATGGACATGGCCGTCGCATTGAACATGCGCTTGAGCACCATATCGCCCAAATAAAGCAGGCCGACAGCCACCGCGCCCGCGAATATCAAAGAGCCCAGGGTTCTGAACACGGATACGCCCCGACGTTTTCCCGACATTGTCCAAACATCCTCCACTTGGTTTCATTTTACCAAATAATTATACCCATCCCGCCGTATTTGAGCAAGCAGACCACCACCTCCCGCCTTGACGGGTATGAAGGACCTGCCTATACTGAGGCGGATGACCATGCATTTGCGAAAATCATCGCAAGGTGTATGCAAACATCCCGCAGGGTCGTGCGTTATATAGTTGACACGGTAGATGGAGGGGCGAGTGAGCCACGGTGAGGACTACGCCACGCAGGTTGAGGCGCCGTACCGGCAGTACGCGGATGACGTGCTGCGCGTCAGCTATTTCTACCTGGGCGACCGCGGCAAAGCTGAGGATGTCACGCAGGATGTGTTCATCCGCCTGATGGAGAACCAGCCTGTGCTGAAAGCCGGGAGTGAAAAATCCTGGCTGCTGAAGGTAGCGCTCAACCTATGCCGCGACCTGTGGCGCAGCGCCTGGGCCAGGCGGGTTATCCTGGGCAGTAAAAAGCTGGAAATACTGCCCGCC
>ENA-UOOR01004255-UOOR01004255.1-fermentation-metagenome-genome-assembly--contig:-NODE-4255-length-11567-cov-10.545778_pt1 | contig 11567 bp, 8 predicted proteins | sample MGYA00245780_ERZ724029 | MGnify/ENA primary metagenome ERZ724029 (study PRJEB28704, sample SAMN03018315) | fermentation metagenome | biome: anthropogenic terrestrial biome; feature: soil; material... | reverse complement strand
TTAACCCGCTCTTCTGTTGGCGTTCCAGTATCGCCAGGAATTCTTCTTTGCTTATAGGCTTCATAGAAATACGTTTGCAGGCAAAGATCGGAAAAAACCATTTTCGCTAAAATGGGTATTTTATCGGGGGCTTACGTTTCGACCGAAACAATCAGTGTAATTATAGACTGTGTATTACCCGAGATTAAAGTATGACGTTCCCGTCCCCGGGATAGTATTTATCCGATCGTTTGGATGATTGCCATTCATTACAAGGTAATGGATGATTCAGGACGTGCAGTATCCCAGGTGATTTATAATGTTTTAAGCATAGATAAAAATTCGAATTTAAAACTGTATATTGCTAATTTCTCACCTTTATCACTTTTGTCCAGCAATATAGAAACGCTGCTTTAAAAAACATTCAATAGCAAATTCACTTGCATCGAAATGTGGAGTTGGGATATGTAACGGATCAACCCATTCCCATATTTCGCATTTGTCTTTTTCCATTATCATAGCATTTCCCTGAAATGTATTTGTATGTAAAATAATTGAAACGTAATGTTTTTTGTCATTTGAGTATGTCCTTAGGTTATTTGTAACAGCAATGACTTTGGGATCAGATATTTTAAGTCCTGTTTCTTCAAAAATTTCCTTAATGGCAGCTTCTTCAAACGTTTCTCCTAATTCAAGATGTCCTCCGGGAATAGAATAAAATGGCGAATGACTTCCTTTTCGTTTCCCTATAAGTATTTTTTTTTCTTTATTTTCTATAATTACTCCAACTCCAACCTTTGGTCTTTCCATTATTATGAATATTAAGTAATGTGTATATTAATGATTTTGTAATCTATTATTCAACGATTGTGGTTTACAGATCGATTCTTTCATTTAATCGCCCTATTTGAAAATTCAATTTTTGTTGCAATAGTATTGAATTGATACTTGAGTTAAATTTTAATGGATCATCCCCGGAGCAAGCCTCGAGGAATTATCTTGATTAAAAACAAAATTAGTGAAAATCTCTCAAATGACTTGTGTTTTTTTATAATAATTCATGGTTTATAAGTTTTATTACTACTGATTTTCTATTTTTTGAATAATTTGTTGTTGCTTCACCTCTTGAATACATTAAAAAAAAGGATTTTATTCTTAAATTAAGTTTTAGTGCAAGGTGCAAGCATATCTATATATAGATACTTGCACCTTGCACTAAGTTAAAACATTATGGGATAGATGTTTTGCCGACTCAGAAAATGCTTGTATCTTTGAACCCAAGATATATGCAGACAAGCATAGGTCAAAGGTGGACAATTAGGTGTTAAATTTTGTGCCTAAATCGTTACCGATAACAAGTTTGGAAAAATAAAAGCATTGACTTTTAAGCATATAAGAGGAAAGGTTCACCGACCTCTCTCTCCGCAATACACATTGATTATCAATAAATTGCATTAATTACGCACAATAATACGCACATTTTATGCTGTTGTTGTGTGTTTTTTATGTCTTGTAGCTTGGGGCTCACACACTGATACCTCTCAAGCCACAAAGATAGAGTGTGGTCTTGATTTTTTTCTTATACCACTTCCTCATGCATATAAATCAAGATTTATATCTCAATTTACACACGCATGTGTATAAGTAAACTCAAGTATGGCCTTGAATAATATTATAAATCAAAAATAGGATTATCCATGATAAAAATCTCAAGATTGATCAGCCTTCTTTTGCTGATATTTTGCCTCGCATCGTGCCATTCCGAAGATGTTGAAATTGTAAAGGTTCACGGAGCCGCTAGTACAGAATTAATAAACATAGTAAATAGCAATACTGAGCTCAAGGTGTTGCTTGAGAAATCTATCGCTATGGCTAAGCAACAGAACCCTGACAAGGCAACGAATCCGGCTCAAACCCTGGAAGAGTATTATGACTTTATCGACTGGGCTACCACTGCGATGCCCTGGGGTGTGATCTCACAACCAGAAGGCACAGATTTGTTTACCCGCATAGACCAAAGCCTTAATTACCTTTTCTTTATCAACGATCAGCCGTTGGAAGAACTTGACGGAAAAGGACTCTACAATAATTCTCTTCAGTATTACTCTCCTTATCGCGAATGGCTGAAAACTTTTGCTAAAAGCTGGGGGGATTACCTTGATACAGAAGCTTCCTGGTCTGACGAATATTATCAGATGGCTTACAGCCAACCTGTCTTCGGGCTTGACAAGGGGTGGTATGAGGATAAATCCAAATGGAAAACTTTCAATCAGTTTTTTGCTCGCCATCTATCTTCGCCCAGTGTCCGCCCCATAGCTTTCCCCGATGATGACGCTGTGATAGCTGCCGCTGCCGACTCTAAACCACAGGGGGTATGGGATATTGATGAGGATGGATACATTATTAACGAAGTGCAGATCAAATCGAAGAAATTCTTCTCCGTGGTAGAACTGCTTGGTCCCAACTGTCAGTACAAAAATGCTTTTAATGGTGGAACGATGACTCACTCTTTTCTGAATGTTTTCGACTATCATCGTTATCATTTCCCAGTGAGTGGAACAATAAAGGAGGTAGACATCGTGGCTGGCGAATATGCTGTGGGAGGCGAGGTGAAATGGAATGCTACAAACAAGACGTATGACTTGTATTGTGATGAACCTTCCTGGCAGAGTATTGAGACGCGAGGGCGCATAGTACTCGAAACTCCTTCCAATGGCTTGGTAGCGATTCTTCCTATCGGTATGATGCCTGTCACTTCCATCAATTGGGAGAACAACATTAAAGTGGGTAATGAGGTTAAGAAAGGTGATATGCTGGGCTATTTCCTCTTTGGCGGCAGTGATATCGTTATTCTCTTTCAGGAAGGGTATCAGTTTAACCTCACTGTCCCTAAGGATGGTAGTGGATATGAACATCAGTATCAGGGAGAGGAACTTGGACGGATTTCTCATTAAGTGTACGGTCAATAATGCTCATTCAGAAGTATGAGTCATGCTGCAGCACTAGATGACAGGCGAAGACATATATCTGATACTAAATGTGGTCATAATGATATCAAGCTATTGATATTCAAGATATAGAGAAAGAAAAGCTCATTTTTCTCTCCGCAAGAAAAGGGTGTAAATCTATCAGTTATGAGATTTACACCCTTTATTTTATTATATCCAGAATTCCTTTTCCATTAAAGTTTCCTGGTTGGCAATTTTAACTCCATTACTCATTCATAAAACATCCAACTTCCACGCTGAAGGAAATATATTCAATTCCTACTAAATTTACTTTCTTGTCTTTTATTGTTTCCACATAAACTTGATAGGTGTTACGTCGGAAAATCAAGTAGTCGGCATAATTATTTTCAAGTTTAACTGAGAATTATGACAACTTTTTTGTTCTTATTCTACTGGTACATAAATTTCAGTTTTCAACTTCTCAGGTACTGTTCTGTCGGGATGGTTGATATATTTCTCAAAACAGGGGTAATCTCTGAGGCGAAGATTGTTTTCAGGGAGCAGTTTCGCGTAGATGGTGTCATAAACGGCCTCCAGGTCAGTGTAGGATCCCTGATAAAGGAACATGGCAAACTTACCACCCTTGATCTCCTTCACCCCTATGTCGCCCTGCGGCTTGGCCTCCTTTTTGATAACGAGGCAGATGTCGGTGCGTAGTTTTGAGCTTTCTGTGATTTTGGGGTCGTCGTGGTAAATGGCAATATGCTCCATTCCGGCAGAAAATAGCTTCTGTTCCTTGACGAGTTGCCATAAACGTTGCCAAGCGCCACCAAAGTCGAGCGTGGCATATTCACCCGACAAACTGATATAGATTGTATTTTTTGATGGTATATCCATCATTTTTGGACCTTTAATTTTTAACTGCATCTCTTCCTTTTCTTCTTTCATAATGATAGAGTTTTTATTTGTTCTGTATTCCATTGGCGAAATACCGTATTGTAGTCTGAATGCTTTCGATAAGGATGTCGGTACATCATACCCCACCTTATAAGCAATTTCCGATACTGACAGGTCGGTATACCGCAATAGCTTTGCAGCATTTTCGAGTCTTGTCCTCACAATGTAACTCCCGATAGGTTCACCCATGAATGCACGGGTTATCCTGTGGAAATGAAAGGGTGAGAAGTGACTCATCTCTGCCAGTTTAGCCAGATCGATTGGCTCGCTAAGATGATTGATGATGTAGTCGGTGATTACATTAATCTGTTTTTGATATTCTTCAATGGTCGATGTCCGTATTCTCGTTATCATAAACTTTTTTTTTACTGTTTACGATGCAAAGATACATCTCATATTGATTGCGGTCGTGTCCAATCTTGCTAACATGAAGGGTGGAAAGGTTAGCGACAGGTCGAGATTTAGCAGGTTCCTTGTAGAGCAGGGATTCTATGAAATCCCTGCAATCTTTTCAATGAAGGCGACAATGCCCAGGGCACATTCGGCCACCCGTTCGTAGTTGATCACACTCAGGTTGTCTTTGGGCGTGTGGGTAATCTCCTGGCTCTCCATGTGCTCAATGAACCATTGTGAACTGACGGCGATGGCCGGACAGCCGTTTTGTAGAAAAATGCTATGGTCGCCTTGGAACCATGGCAATCCTTCCACCAGCCCCGTATTCTCTGCGAACACTTCCTGTAACATCGCAGAGAGGTCATCCGACAGATTGAAGGGAGAGAAACAGGATAAACCCTCTTTATAGCCGGCCCCGTCGATGTTGATGTTCAGCCGGATGTCGCCAAGCCGCCCTTCGTTCTGTTCCAGGTAACAGATCTGACCCGGTGCACCATAATAATCCTCGCCATTGAAGAAGACCAGCTCAAGAGGCGGGTAATCGCTGTGTACCCGCATCAACGCTGCCAGCAGGAGCAGGACGGTGACACCTGTGCCGTTATCCAAGGCGCCCGGCGTACCAATCTTGGTATCAATATGTGCCGAGATCACAATCCGCCCCTCCTTCCTGCTGCTGTTTCGTCCGATCACGTGATAAGCTGTTTCGGGAATACGCCTCGCATGCGATGCCAGCGCAACGGTTTTGCCCACACAGGAAAGTAGCTTCACCCCTTCGCTGTCTTTCATATAGACCGAGGGGATGTGGAAGTCTCCATCTTCGAACAGGGGAAAAGGATAGGCACCGCCGGCTATGGCTGCGTTATGCCCTGTGGCACAAATCAGCGCCTTCGGGCTGCCGTTCTCCAGTTGAGAGATCAACTGCTGGTGCTCTTCAGGGTTCCAGAAAGGGAAATTCTTCGGTGCGATCTGCTCTGCTGTAATCTCGCCATGGAGCAGCAGAATCTTGTCCCTGAAATTGGTTTTCTTCAGCTGCTCCACTCTGTCGATGGCCACCAGCTCTCCGCTCACGTCACATCCCAGGGAGTAGGGGGAGGAGAACACCGTAAACTCATGACCCTGGCAGGTAAGTGTTGCACCCTCGCTCTGCCAGTCGATGACCTGCAATGGGGAGGTTTCCGTCTCCCAGCAAAGCTCTCTCAACACTTTCTCTACATAGGCGGTGGCCTCCCGGTTGCCGATGCCGCCCACGCGTCTTTCTCCAATTACGTCACACAATTCCTGCAGATGCAATGCTGCTTTTTCTGTCACTGTTTTTTTATCCATATCCATTTTTTTGTGACAAAGGTAATTGGTTTACAGAAATTGAAATTGTACAAATGAGACAAACCGGTATCAGGGAAAATAGTCGGAGTGCGGGGCACACAGAGAGAGGTATTCACCGGGCGTATATCCTGAATAGGTGTTAAACTCCCTGATCATGTGCGACTGGTCGTAGTACCCCGATTCATAAGCCAGGGCGGTAAATGAAATCTCCCGGTTCTTTTCCAGCAGATGCAACGCACGCTGGAAACGGATTGTCCTTGTGAACTCCTTGGGGGTGATCCCGATGTGCTCCGAGAATATCCTGCAGAACTGACGGGTGCTCAGGCAGGCTGCATCAGCCAGTCGCGAAATTTCACTCTCTCCAGCATCAATCAGGTGAATAGCCGTATCCAGTCGCTTTAGGTGATAGGTTGCCGGATGGGTGAGCCGTTTCATCAGGAATTGTTCGATCAGCGTGATGGACAAGCCCTCCTCCTCCATGTTGATCACGCAGTTTGCGAGTTGTTCCAGCTCCTTGTCTTCGATCTCTTCAGCCGATAAGCGCAATCCTGTCGCTTTGTTCAGTGGCAGTGAGAAAAATGCCCTCACGCCAGCGGGTCGGAAAACAACAGCAATCATGTCTATTTGTCCCTCATATTGCAGATCGGCAAATGTCTGTTCCTGCCCGCCCAGGAAAGCACGCGGGTGAGGCTTGTGGTCTCTCAGCGACAACAGTTGGTTACCCCTATGAAAAATCAGGCTCATCATGCCAGTGGGTATAGTACGGGCAAGTGAGGTATGGGAATCACCCACGGTAATCAGATGCCAGTAGTGCTTCACATAAGGTGTGAGGCAAGGTGAGGGAGGAATGATGGTAAAAGCTTCCATGAGATATAAAAGGAGGCAAAAATAGATGAATCTCTTGAAATCCGATTGTACAAATGAGACAACTTCATCCAACCCATTTGTGAAACAAAGATACACAATTAACCATTCGGCTCTTGGAAAAAATTGTACATTTGGGTTTTTTATATCTGATTGTTCATGACTTCCGACGAACTGTTGCATATCCGACTTTATAACCAGCTGCTCACCCTGCATGAGCTGAAGGAACCGCGCAAGGTGGTGGCCCACATGGGGGCGATGCAGTCGCAGGCGCTGGATATGGCCAAGTGGGCCATCGGCTCGCGGCTGCAGGATCATACGGTGACGGATATCACCAACGCCCTGAACAAGGCTGAGGTGATCCGCACCCACATCCTGCGTCCCACCTGGCATTTTGTGGCTGCGGACGATTTGCGCTGGATGTATGCGCTTTCCTATCCGCGGTTGAAGCCTGTCTACCGCTCCTACGCAAAGATGCTGGGTGCCGACGAAACGGTGCTCTATCGTCATATTCCCCTTGTGGAGGAGCTCCTCTCGGGAGGAAGGCATCTCTCGAAACAAGAGATGGGTGAGGCGCTGACCCGGAGAGGAGTGCTTCTCGACGACAATCATCTCTCCCTGCTGCTCTCCTTCGCGGAACTGGAAGGGGTCATCGTGAACGGGGAGCTCGATGGCAGCCGGCAGACCTTCACGTTGCTCGAAGAGTGGGTGCCCCGCACCACAAACCTCTCTCGTGAAGAGTCGTTGGGTCGGCTTGCACACAAATATTTCTCCAGTCACGGTCCTGCCACCCTGCAGGATTTCGCCTGGTGGTCAGGCCTCTCCGTCACCGAATGCCGACAGGCAATGGAGATGATCCGCCCCGAATTTACACATGAGAAGATCAACGAACGGGAGTGCTGGATGCCAGACAACCTCTGCACCCTTCCCGCAGACAACAACTCGGCTTTGCTGCTGGCTCCCTTCGACGAGTTTGTGGTCAGTTACAAAGATCGGTCAGACATGCTCGAACAGACGCATTATGGGAAGGTAATCACCAAAAATGGCATTTTCTCACCCACCATCATGCTGAACGGTAAAATCATCGGTTCCTGGAAAAAGAGCATGAAGAAAAATATGCCCCAGATCACGCTCACATTCTTTGGAAAAGTACCGAAAAAGACCATCCATCTCTTTCAGCCGGAGATAGAAAGGCTCGAGAAATTCTATGCCCGGGAATAAGGCTTCAAAAAGAAAGCTGTAGAAATTTTACGCACGGCAGGGTGGTAGCAAAAAAAGTGACCGGAGCGCTGCCGGGAAGCTTGCTCCGGTCTGAGATCCAAAAAATTATCAAAATTGTGGACTCAAGCAACTGGTTTCAGACCAATTGCTTTACAAAGATAGTATAAGAATATGAATGCGTTTCATTTTTAACAAAAAATGAGCGAAAACAACAGGTCGGTTTAACATATAAATTCGCCTCATATTCAATAAATTTACCTTATATTTGCGGACATGAACCGCAAAATCATCCATGTAGATATGGACGCCTTCTACGCCTCCATCGAGCAGCGCGATAATCCCGATTATCGCGGGAAACCCGTTGCGGTGGGTTATGGCGAAAAGAGGGGCGTAGTAGCCGCTGCAAGCTACGAAGCACGGCGTTATGGTATTCATTCGGCCATGCCTTCGGTCACGGCACTGCGCAAATGTCCCCACCTCATTTTCGTGATGCCGCGGTTCGACCATTACCGCCAGGTCTCCAGCCAGATCATGCAGATCTTCCTCGAGTACACCGACAAGGTGGAGCCGCTCTCGCTCGACGAGGCCTTTCTCGATGTCACCGTCAACCACAAGGGGAATCGCTCTGCCACACTCATTGCCAAAGAGATCAAACAAAAGATACTGAACCGCACGCGGCTCACAGCCTCCGCAGGGGTCTCCTACAACAAGTTCCTGGCGAAGATTGCCTCCGATTACAAGAAGCCCAACGGCCTCTTTGTGATCGAACCCGCCGAAGCCGAGGCTTTCGTGGAAAAATTACCTGTGAACAAGTTCTTTGGGGTGGGCAGGGTCACCGCCGCACGGATGGAGGAGCTCGGCATCAAAACGGGAGCCGACTTGAAGAAATGGTCCGAAGTGGACCTGGTGCGCGAATTTGGCAAGGCGGGGATCACCTACTATCATTTTGCCAGAGGAGTAGACGACAGGGAGGTAGAGTCGGAGCGGGTGCGCAAGTCACTCGGTGCAGAGGAGACTTTCTTCGACGACCTGAGCGAGATGGTCGACCTCCTTGCGGCGCTCGATCAGCTTGCTGCCGAGGTACAGCGCCGTGCCGAGAAGAAAAAGTTCCTCGCCCGCACGCTCACGCTGAAGATCAAGTACGCCGATTTCACTGTAATCACCCGCAGTCGCACCGTGGAGCATTACATCCGCACCTACAGCCAGCTGTTCGATCTGGGCAAAGAATTGCTGCTGCAGGTCGATGACCTACAGGAACAGAAAGTCCGTCTCATGGGGCTCACCCTCAAGAATGCCGATGCCGAAGGCAGTATGCTGCCTGCAGAAGGTATCCAGCTATCGCTCGATTTCAAGGATTGAAAACAGTCCCCCACTGTGTATGTCACAGGATGAAGTTCTCCGGTTTCTTTGGCTGAATATCTTTGTAGTACGATTTAATTTTCACGATATCTTCCCGGTAGTTGCCCGTAGGGTGAAACATATCCAACACACGGGCCTCTTTTTTGCCATAATCGAGTCCGATGAGCAGGATGGGCACTTTCGCCTTGAGAGCAATAAAATAGAACCCTTTCTTCCACTCCTTTACCGGCTTGCGCGTACCCTCAGGGGTAATGCCCAAATGCATCCACTCTCTTGTTTCAAACTCCTTGGCCAGGATGTCGGTCAGCGATCCGCTTTTGCCGCGCTTCACCGGTATGCCACCTATGCTGCTGAAAAAGAGGTTAAAGGGGAAGAAAAACCACTCTGCTTTGATCAGGAAGTTGGCCTGGCGCCCCAGGGTGGAGTAGGCCAGCTTGCCCGTCACAAAGTCCCAGTTGCTGGTGTGCGGTGCCACGGCCATCACACATTTTGGCACGACAGGAAAGTTGTTCACCACCTTCCATCCCATGATCTTGTTTAATATGAATCCGCTGAATTTGCTCATTTTTACGTATGTACGTTTATCGGTTTATAACCTCTCCAATTCTAACGTCAATCGCTCCCAATTGTTCAGGATGCGATCCATTTTTGCTTTGGTTTCCAGATAGTTCTGTAACATTGTCACGTTCGAAGCCCCTTCGGGTGTGGCCAACTCCTGTTCCATTGCGGCAAGGGTGGTCTCGAGAGCTTCCACCTCGTTTTCCGCCTCCTCTATTTGTTTCTCCAGCCTGCGCTGCCGGCGGTTGAGCTCCTTCTGCTCCTGGTAGGAAAGCTTCTGTTCCATCGGTTCACCCGCTGTCGCTTCACTTTTGCCCTCTTTCTCCTCTTTTTTGGACGATGCAGCCTGTTGTGTTGTTGCGGGCGACTTTGAAAGCTCCAGCTGCTGTAGGTTGTCCAGTTTCTTTGTCGACAGGTAATCGTGGATGCCGCCGATATGTTCCCGCACCTTTCCGCCACCAAACTCGTAGACCTTGTGTACCAGGTCGTCGAGGAAATCCCTGTCGTGCGAGACGATGATCGCTGTTCCGTCAAACTCCCTGATTGCCTTCTTCAGCACATCCTTCGATGCCAGATCGAGGTGGTTGGTCGGCTCATCCAGAATCAGCAGGTTCACCGGTTCCAGCAGCAGGCGGATCATGGCCAGGCGGCTCCGTTCGCCCCCCGAGAGCACCTTAACCTTCTTCTCCGAAGCCTCCCCTCCAAACATGAAGGAGCCCAGTATATCGCGTATTTTTGTGCGGATGTCACCCACCGCCACCTCGTCGATCGTCTCAAATACCGACAGGTTCTCATCGAGCAGCTGCGCCTGGTTCTGGGCAAAGTAACCTATCTTCACGTTGTGACCCAGTGTAAGCTTCCCCTCGTGGTCAATCTCTTGCATGATGCACTTCACAAGTGTTGATTTCCCTTCGCCGTTTTTGCCCACGAAGGCAATCTTCTCACCCCGCTCAAGGGTGAAGGTCACATCTCGAAATACCAGGTGGTCGCCATACATCTTCTGCACATCCTCCATGATCACCGGGTAAGAGCCCGAGCGTGGTGCAGGCGGAAACTTCAGGTTGAGGCGCGAGTTGTCCACCTCATCCACCTCAATGCGGTCGATCTTCTCCAGCTGCTTGATGCGCGACTGCACCTGGTTCGACTTGGTTGCCTTGTAGCGGAAGCGCTCAATGAAATCCTCGGTCTCCTTTATCTGCTTCTGCTGATTCTCGTAGGCCCTGAGCTGCTGCTCACGCCTTTCCTGGCGTAGCGTCACGTATCTCGAGTAATTCACCTTGTAGTCGTGGATGTTGCCCAGCAGGATCTCGATGGTGCGGTTGGTCACCGCATCGAGGAAGGCCCTGTCGTGCGAAACCAGCATCACCGCGTTGGCATGTGTGGCCAGGAAGTTTTCCAGCCACTGGATCGACTCGATGTCAAGGTGGTTGGTCGGCTCATCTAGTAACAACACATCCGGCGCCTGCAGCAGAATCTTTGCCAGTTCAATGCGCATGCGCCAGCCACCGCTGAACTCACGCGTTGGGCGGTCGAAGTCGCTCCGCAGGAAGCCCAGACCCATCAGGGTCTTCTCCACCTCCGACTCGAAGTTGTGGATGCCCGACATCTGCAGGAGCTCCTGTAGGTCCGTCGCCCGCTCAATGATGGCACGGTAGGCCTCCGACTCGTAGTCGGTGCGCTCTGCCATCGCACGGTGCATCTTTTCCAGCTCCGCCTCCATTTTTTGCAGGTGTTCGAAAGCCATCGAGGCCTCCTCCTTCACCGTACGGCTGTCGCTCAGCTTCATCTGCTGCGGCAGGTATCCCACCGACATCTCCCTGGGATAGGAGATGTTGCCCTGTGTGGGTTGTTGCAGGCCGGCCATGATCTTTAGGAGGGTCGATTTTCCTGCCCCGTTCTTGCCCACCAGGGCCACCCGTTCATTTTTATTCAGTACGAACGATATCCGGTCGAGCAGGGTGAATC
>ENA-UOOR01004254-UOOR01004254.1-fermentation-metagenome-genome-assembly--contig:-NODE-4254-length-11569-cov-6.081813_pt1 | contig 11569 bp, 8 predicted proteins | sample MGYA00245780_ERZ724029 | MGnify/ENA primary metagenome ERZ724029 (study PRJEB28704, sample SAMN03018315) | fermentation metagenome | biome: anthropogenic terrestrial biome; feature: soil; material... | reverse complement strand
AGCCGCCCGAGCCGCGCGCGCCCGACCGCGAGCTCGCGATGCTCGAGGGGGTGCTGCGCCAGCTCCTCGACGCCAGCGGCTTCCCCGACCCGGACCGCCCGCGCCACGGCGTGCGCAACCTCGCGCAGACCCTGCGGCGCGCCGGGCTGACGAGCGCCGAGGCGAAGCTCTGGCACGCGGCGCTCCGGGTCGTGCTGCGCGCGGTCGAGCGAGGTGGAGAGCGCGCGTGAGCGGGCCGCGCTCGATAGAAGCCGAGCTGCTCGTCGGCCGCGAGCTCTACCAGCGCGTCGTGCTCGAGCGCCTGATGCAGGCGCGCGAGTCGGTCTGGATAAGCACCGCCAACGTCAAGGAGATGCAGGTCGAGCGCGGCGAGAGGTTCGTCTCCATCCTCGACGTCTTCTCCGACCTCGCGAAGCGCGGCGTGGAGCTGCGGCTGCTGCACGCGGAGCTGCCCTCGCGGCCCTTCCGCGCGGCCTTCGACCGCAAGAAGAAGCTCGTCGCCGGCGCGCTCGAGCTGAAGATCTGCCCGCGCGTGCACTTCAAGGCCGTCCTCGTCGACGGGGCCTGGCTCTACCTGGGCAGCGCCAATCTCACCGGCGCCGGCCTGGGCGCGAAGGCCGGCGAGCGGCGCAACTTCGAGCTTGGCTTCGGCACCGAGGACTTCGAGCTCATCGACCGCACCTCCGCGCTCTTCGAGTCGATCTGGTCGGGGGCCGAGTGCGGCGCCTGCCGCGTACGCGAGCTGTGTCCCGATCCGCTCGGCGAGGCCAGGCCGGGGCAGCGCTCGAAGCGCTCAGCGCGCGAGCCTCGGTTGGGCAAGGCGCGGCGGCTGCGGCGATAGCGCAAATCACTGCGTCGAATTCAAGGCCTTCGTGCCCGCGTCGAGCGTGCGTGCGGAGACCGGAGCGCCGGCCTTCGTGCCGGCGTCGAGCGTGTGTGCGGAGACCGGAGCGCCGGCCTTCGTGCCGGCGTCGTGCGTGCGTGCGGAGACCGGAGCGCCGGCCTTCGTGCAGCCTGAGTTCGGCCCCGGTCACCCCGAGCGTAGAGGCGACCAGCGGGAGCCTCGAAGTCGAGGGGGTGCGCGGAGTCGAGGGACCTCTCGACTTCGCCTCCCTCGTTTCTCGGGAGGCTACGCTCGAGGTGAGCGGGGGGAAGTCCGAAGTCGAAGAGGCCCTCGGCATCGCCCGCCGGCACGCGCAGGCGGTCCTCAACCCGGCAACCCATCGACACGGCACGCGCAGGGTACGTCCTCAACCTGGGACACGCACCAACTCGGGTGGTCGCAGGCCGTCCTGAACCCGGCACACCCACTGACTCGGTGGGGCGCAGGCCGTCCTCAACCCGGCACACCCACTGACTCGGTGGGGCGCAGGCCGTCCTCAACCCTGCACACCCACCAACTCGGGTGGTCGCAGGGCCGTCCTCAACCCGGCACACCCACCAACTCGAGTGGTCGCAGGGCCGTCCTCAACCCGGCACACCCACCAACTCGGGGTGGTCGCAGGGCCGTCTTCAACCCGGCACACCCACCAACTCGAGTGGTCGCAGGGCCGTCCTCAACCCTGCACACCCACCAACTCGGGTGGTCGCAGGGCCGTCCTCAACCCGGGACACCCACCAACTCGGGGGGTAGCAGGGCCGTCCTCAGCCCGGCACGCCCACCAACTCGGGGGGGCGCAGGGCCGTCCTCAACCCGGCACACCCGCCAACTCGGCGGGACTCTTCGCCCCCGCTCGCGCCTCGGGGAGCTCCGCCCAAGGGCGAGCGGAGCCGGACGGAGTCGAAGAAGCAGCTCTCGGCGGATCTTCAGGCCGCCTGGCCGCAGCACTTCTTGTACTTGAGCCCGCTGCCGCACGGGCACTTGTCGTTCGCCTCAACCTTGGGGCCGTTCTTGACCACTCCGCGGCGCAGGGCCTCGTTCTTATCGAGCAGCGCCTCCTCGGCGTCGATGAGCGCCTCGAGCTCGTCCTCGCGGCCGCCGTCGCTCAGGATCGCCTCGAGCTCCTCGATGCACTGTTCGCGCAGCTCGAACGACAGCCAGCGCCGGGCGAGCAGGCCGCGCAGCGCCGCCTCGGCCTCCTTCGCCCGACCTGCCTTGCGTTGGATCCGGGCGCGCTCGACAGCCAGCACGTCGCGCTCGAACGGGTTTGTCGCCTCGGCCGTTTCGATGAGCTCGAGCGCTTCGGCCGTCCTGCCAACGCCGGCGAGGATCGTCGCGTGCGTCACCTTCTCGAACGAGGCGCCCGTGAGCTTCAGGAACCCCTCGCTGACCGCGAGCAGGCGCTCGGCAGCAATCTCCTTGCGCAAGAAGGAGATCAACGAGCCGGCCCAGTCGCCGATCGGCAGGTTGAGCGCCATGCCCAATCGCTCGAGCCTGTCGGCCGTGGGGCAGAGCGCGACGAGGGCCTCGAGGCCGGCGAGCAACGGCTCGGCGTCCGGCTTCTCCTCGGTGATCGAGGCCTCGATGGCCTTTCCAAGCCGCGCGAGCGGCTCGGCGTCGAACTCGGCGCGCGCCTTGCGCACCGCCTCGCACTCCTCGCAGGCGCAGTCGTCCGGGTGGATCTCCACGTCGTCGTCGCCGCAGCCGCAGTCGGCGCATTCGTGGTCGCACTCGTGGTCGCAGCCCTCCCCGGAGGCCCCCGCGTCACCGCAGCCGCAGTCGCCGTCGGCGTCCTCACTCTCTTCGCCGCAGCCGCAGCCGCACGGGTGGCCGCCAGCCATCAAGGCCTCGGGCTCGGGCAGCTCGCCTTCGCGGCTGACGACCCGCGGGTAGCTCTCGCCCGCCTTGCCCGCGGCGAGGTCGATGACCTCGACATAGAGGCCGTCCTCGGCCTGGTAGTCGAACGCGTAGCCGAACCGCATGCCCTTGGTCAGGTCGAGCGAGGAGAGCCGCACGATGCCGGTCACTCCTCCGCCTGCCGGGGTGCCGGCGAAAGCGGAGGCCGCGTCGAGGAAGTCGCCGCTCAGGAAGAAGGCGTGCGGCTGTTCGCCGGTCACCTTGAACTCGCTCGCGATGGCCTCGTGCAGTGAAAGGAGCGATTGCTCGGCCCCGATCTCGAAGACCCGGACGCAGTTGGGGAACTCACTCGGGACGACTTTCAGGATGTACGTCTGCACGTGGTGAACCTCGCTAGGTGGCGGCAAAGAGGGGGCGCAGGCTACCACCGGCATCCGCCGCGCGTCGAATGGGGAGCGACTCGGCTTGCGGCCGAGCTGGGTCGCAGCCAAGAGCGCGCTGTCCGGCCGCTGGAAGCTCACGCACCGGCCGGCCGAGCGAAGACGGGTGCGCCTCGACTGCGCTCGAGAGCCGTGCCTTCGCTCGCATCCAAGGCAAACCCTTCCCCTGCCCGCGCGCGACCTTGGGGGCTTTTGGATCTGCCTCGCCATCCCTACCGAAGTAGCACCGAGAGTACTGCTGGTCGTCCGCAACGCCTGCATGGCAGACTGCCGCTCGGTCGGTACAGGCACACCAGGACGAGGAACGACTTTTGGACGACCAACATCGCAGGCCGCTACTCGAGCTCGCAGCGCCTTTCTGCCCCGAGGAAATACCGTCGCTGCTCGAGGCCATCTTCGGGGCCATCGGCCAGGCGCTGCTCGTCGCGGCCAATCCCACAGGTCACCTCATCTTCGCCAACGAGGCCGCGCTGGCGCTGTTCGGCTACGACGACTTCGAGGCGCTGCGCGTGGCTTTCGAGCGCGCCTCGGACGTGCTCGAGATGAGGGACGCGGCCGGCATGCCTGTGCCCATCAGCGACTGGCCCCTGGTGCGCGCGGTCCGCGGCGAGGAGATCGGCAGTTTCCAGATGTCGGTGCGCCGCACCGAGACGGGCAAGTCCTTCGTCGGCCTCTGCAGCGCCCGGCCGGTGCGCATCGCGGGCGGCCGCGGCTACGCCATCGCGACCGTCCAAGACGTCACCGCGCTCAAGCGCACCGAGGAGGCCCTGCGCGAGAGCGAGGAGCGCTTTCGCACCCTCGCCGACAACTCGCCGGACGCCATCTCGCGCTTCGACCCGGAGCTGCGCCACCTCTACGAGAACCCGACCTCCCTGCGCTGGGTCGGGATCCCGGCGAGCAAGGCCATCGGCAGGACGAACCTCGAGGCCGGCGTCGCGCCCGAGAACGCCGGGTTCTGGGACTCGCACCTGCGGCGCGTCTTCGAGACCGGCCAGCCGGAAAGCATGGAGTACGAGCTCGAGGTGCCCGGCGGGCGGCGCTTCTTCGAGACTCGGATCGTGCCCGAGAAGGACCCGGACGGTGAGGTGCGCTCGGTGCTCGCGGTCTCGCGCGACCTGACCGAGCGGCGCAACACGCTCGAAGCGCTCAAGGCGAGCGAGGAGCGCGAGCGGACGCAGGCGGCCGAGCTGCAGGCGGTGCTCGACGCGGTTCCGGCCGCGGTGCTGATCACCCGGGACCGCGACGCGAGCTCGGTCGAGGGCAACCGCTCCTGCCACGAGCTGCTGCGGATCCCGCCAGGGACCGTGGGCACCCGGTCCCACGTCCCTCCCGGAGCTCGACTGCTGCACGAGGGATGCGAGGTGCCGGACGGCGAGCTGCCCGTGCGGCTCGCTGCACGCCGCGGAGTTCCGGTGCGCGACTACCAGCTCGAGGTCATCTTCGGCGAGGGGACGAGACGGACGTTGCTGGGGAACGCCACGCCGCTTTTCGACTCGCAGGGCGAGCTGCGCGGGGCGGTCGGCGCCTTTCTGGACATCACCGAGCGCAGGCGTGCCGAGGAGGAGCGAGAGCGCCTGCTGGCCGAGGTCGAGCGGGGAGCGGAGCGGGTCTCGCGGCTCTTGGCGGTGACCGAGGCGCTCTCTCGCGCGGTCACCTCCGAGCAGGCGGCGAGGGTCGTGCTCGAAGAGGGCCCGCGTGCGGCGCCCACCCCGGTGGCTGGCTTCGCCGCGCTGCGCGGCGCGGACGGCTGGCAGATCGTCGAGGCGATCGAGGGCGGCGAACCGCTGCGGCCGCCTCAAGACATCGTCCCGCACGGAGCCGAGGCGCTCTTCGGGCTCGGGCAGGCAGCTTGGCTGGAGACGCGCGCGCAGGTCGAGGCACGCCTGCCGCGGTGGGCGCGCGCCTGCCCGGAGCTGCGAGCTGCGGCGGTGGTGCCCGCCAAAGAGCAGGGGCTCCTCGCCTTTGGCTATTCACACGAGCGCCGCTTCGACGAGGGCGAGCGCGAGCTGCTCGGCGCGATGGTCGGCCTCTTCGCTCAGGCGGTCGAGCGCACCCTGCTCTACGAGTCCGAGGCGAGGCTGAGGGCCGAGGCCGAGCGGGAGGCGAAGCTGCGCGAGCGCCTGATGGCGGTGCTCGGGCACGACCTGCGCCAGCCGATGAGCCTGGTCGAGCTGGGCGCGAAGGTGCTGGCGCGCAAGTCCGACTGCCTCGACGAGCAAGCGCAGGCGGTCGTGCAGCGGGTCACGCGCGCGGTGGCCGCGATGGGCACGCTCGTCAACACGCTGCTCGACTACTCGCGCACGCGCTCGGGGCAGGCCATCCCGGTCAAGCGAAAGCACGGGGACCTGGAGCTCTGGAGCAGGCGCCTCGTCGAAGACCTGCAGGCCGCCAACCCGAACCGCGTCCTCGTCTTCGAGTCGCTCGGCGACCTCGGCGGCGAGTGGGACCTGGACCGGGTCAGCCAGGTCTTGAGCAACCTTGTCTCCAACGCCGTCAAGTTCGGCGACCCGGCCGAGCCGATTCGCATCCTCGCCGACGGCAGCGCCCCCGGCGAGATCGCGCTCGAGGTCCACAATCGAGGCGCGCCGATCGCGCCGGAGAAGGTGGCGCAGCTCTTCGAGCCCTTCGTCAAGGCCCACGAGGAGGGGGCAGGGGCAACCGGAGGGCTGGGGCTTGGGCTGTTCATCGTGCGCGAGATAGCGCGCGCGCACGGCGGGACGGTCGAGGTGCGCTCGTCGGCCGAAGAGGGGACGAGCGTGAGCGTGCGGCTGCCACGGTAGGCGCCGCTCACTGCCGCTGACCGGCCTCGCCGCCGCGAAGCGAAAGCCGAGGCCGCGTACTACCAACCTCGAGATCGGTTGCGCCGCGGCGCGATCCGGAGGGCCGGCCTTTGTGGCGCCCGCTGGGATCGCTTGCAGGTTTGCCCGATTCCTCGACGGGCGCATTGCCATGCGCCCCTACCAATCTGCGGCCGATCGCTTGGGGTTCCGGGCGGTGCCCGGCTTGTCGACTGCTCGGCCGCTAGACCTGCCGGTGCCGGCGAAACGCGGGCAGCCCCGTGCCGTTTCGCAGGGTGAGATAGAGGGCGACGGCGATCACCTGCGCGAAGGCCACCGAGGCGATCACGCCGACGCACAGGGCGAGCAGACCCACCAGCGCGACGAGCCCGGCGAGCAGAGACACCCCGCAGAGGGCCAGTCGCTTGCCCTTGCCGACGGCAAAGGCGTTCTTCACCGCGTCGGTCGCGCTCACCTCGTCATCGAAGGCGATTTCGTACTGCGCGAAGTAGAGGGGCAGCAGCAACCAGACAAGCGGCAGCATCGCCAGGAAGGTGACCATGACCATCACCGCGGGGCCTGCGTCGCGGACGAGCAAGAGGAGGGCGATGAGCGGAAGCATGGCCGCGATGGCGAGGAGGCCGGTCAGCAGCAGGAGAGCGAGTATCTTGGGGATCTTGCCGAAGTGCAGCAGCAGCTCGCCGAAGTCGGCCCCGCGGCCCATCAGCGCCGCGTGCGCCATGCTGGCGAGCCCGAGAGTGAGCGGCTGCTGCACTACCGCCTGGAGAAGCCAGACGCCGAGCGTTCCCACGACCCCTGCCACGAGCGACTTGCCCATGACCGAGGCGAGCAGTTGCTGCGAGCCGAAGGAGATGATCCAGCCGACGACCGTCACGAGGAGCATCCCGAGGCTGAGCATCAGCCAGTTGGCGGCAAAGGCGTCCCAGGAGCGCGACAGCAGCTCGCCGACCGTCCACGCATCGCGCGAGAGCGCAAAGCTCTGGCCCTCGCCGGTGCGCTCGCGACACGCGGGGCAGGTCGGATAAGCGCCCCGGCCTTGGCACCACTGGCAGACGAAGCCGCCGCAACGGCTGCAGACGCCCGTGGCTGCCTGCGTGGGATGAAGGGCACAGACGGCGTGCTGCTGGGCGAGCGCTGGGGGCATGTTCGCTTCTCCAGGGTGAGGACGCGTGGCCGACCGCATCGAGAAAATCGGACCGGAAGCCTTACACTCCCCGGGTAGACTGCGTCACCTTGAAGCCGGTCGAAAGGTCACATGAACCAGAAGCCCGAGCACGGCGCGGCCACCCCGGTCCCCGACACGGTCCTCGAGTCGCTCGACGCCCACTCCGCGGCGCTGCTGCCGCATCTGCCGTACCTGCTCCAAGACCTCTTCGAGCTTGGTTCATCGCCCGAGGTCATCGCGCGGATGCTCGGTTCGCAGCGACTCGGTCCTGGCGCGCGGGTCCTCGACCTCGGCTGTGGCAAGGGCGCCGTGTCGTTGCGCCTGGCCCGCGAGCTGGGCACCGAGGTGTTGGGGATCGACGGGATGCCTGCCTTCGTCGAGGAGGCGCGGGCGCGCGCCGAGAGGGAAGGGCTCCAGGCTCTGTGCCGCTTCGAGGCCGGCGACCTGCGCGAGGTGGTCGAGCGGTTGACCGGCTTCGACGCGGTGCTTCTCGGTGGGACCGGCCCGGTCTTCGGTTCCTATGCCGCGACGCTGCGAGGCGCGTCCAGGCCGCTCGCCCGCGGCGGGCTCCTGCTGATCGACGAGGTCTTCGTCGAGGACGGCGAGCCTCGGGTCGAGGGCGTGTTGTCGAGGTCGGAGATGCTGGCCGTGCTCGCGGACGCCGGGCTCGCCGTGGTCGAGGTCGAGGTGACGCGGCGGGACGAGCTGCGCGAGGTCGACCGGCGCAACGAGGCGCTCATCCGCAAGCGGGCCGAGGAGCTGGCGGCGATGCGCCCGGAGAGCGCGGAGCTGGTCCGCAGCTACGTCCGAAGCCAAGAGGAGGCGGGCCGGGTCGTCGAGGAGCAGGTGCGCGCGGCAACTTGGCTGTTGCGCAAGCGCTGAGCCCCGGGGGCCGGGCGCAGCGGAATGCGACGGCCGTGGCGGCGCGCGCGTGGCGCAAATTCGCCGCGCTTGCAGGCGGTTCTGCCTGATCGGCCCCGGAGTGCGGAACGCTTGCCCCTGCGGCTGACTTCTCCTAAACAGTCAGCCTTCCGAGCGCCCAGGGGCCCGGAGGATTCGGAGGAAACGGTGACCAAGACCCTCGTGACGAGCGCGCTGCCCTACGCCAACGGCAGCATCCACCTCGGGCACCTCGTCGAGTACATCCAGACCGACATCTACGTGCGCTTCCTGCGTTCGTGCGGCGAGGAGGTCATCTACATCTGCGCCGACGACACGCACGGCACGCCCATCGAGATCAAGGCGCAGCAGATGGGCATCTCGCCCGAGAGGCTCGTCGAGGACATCGGCGCGGAGCACCGCAAGGACTTCGCCGACTTCGGGGTCTCGTTCGACCACTACGACTCGACCAACTCGCCGGAGAACCGCGAATACGCGGTGATGATCTTCGAGCGGCTCAAGGCCGGCGGCTACGTCGAGAAGCGCCCCCTCGAGCTGACCTACTGCGAGAAGGACAAGCGCTTCCTGCCGGACCGCTTCGTGCGCGGCACCTGCCCGAAGTGCGGCGCGGGCGACCAGTACGGCGATGTCTGCGAGAAGTGCGGAGCCACCTACGCACCGACTGAGCTGGTCGACCCGCGCTGCGCCATCTGCGGCAGCGCGCCGCTGCGGCGCGACTCGGACCACTACTTCTTCAAGCTCGGCGAGTTCACCGAGTTCCTCAAGGAGTGGGCCGCCGGCGAGGGCACGCTCGACCCGGCGGTTCGCAAGAACCTGCTCGGCGGCTGGCTCGGCACCGGGCTCGCCGACTGGTGCATCAGCCGCGACGGGCCCTACTTCGGCTTCGAGATCCCCGGTGAGCAGAACAAGTACTTCTACGTCTGGCTCGACGCGCCCATCGGCTACATCAGCTCGACCGAGCGCTATCTGAAGGCGAAGGGCGGCTCGCAGACCGCGCTCGCGTACTGGGACGAGAGGGCCGAGGCACGCATCGTCCACTTCATCGGCAAGGACATCCTCAACTTCCACGCCCTGTTCTGGCCCGCGGTGCTCAAGGGCGCCGGCCTCAAGCGGCCCGACAAGATCGCGGTCCACGGGATGCTCACCGTCAACGGCGAGAAGATGTCCAAGGCGCGCGGCACCTTCATCAACGCCCGCCAGTACCTCGAGCTGCTCGACCCGTCGTACCTGCGCTACTTCTACGCCGCCAACCTCGGGCCCTCGCCCGAGGATCTCGACCTGTCGCTGAGCGAGTTCCGGCTCAAGGTGAACGCCGAGCTGGTCAACAACCTCGGCAACCTGTGCAACCGGGCGCTTTCGATCTTGGCGACCAAGCTCGGCGGCAAGCTGAGCGGCGAGCGCGACCAGGCGCTCATCGACGACGCGCTCGCGACGGTGCCGGTGGTGCGCGCGGCCTTTGCCAAGCTCGAGTACCGCAACGCCCTGCGCGCGGTGGTCGAGCTCGGCGAGCGGGCCAACAAGTTCGTCCAGGACTCGAAGCCTTGGGAGAAGGTCGCCTCGGCGCCCGAGCAGGCGCGGCGCGACCTTTCGACCATCGCCGACGTGGCCTACCTGGTCGCGGCGATGCTCGCGCCGGTGGTGCCCAAGGTCTCCGAGGAGATCTGCGCGCAGCTGGCCGCGAAGCCCCTCACCTTCAAGGACCTCGAGACGGCCCGAGCGCCGCTGCTGCCCGACGGACACGCCCTCGGGACGCCCCGGCCGATCATCGGGCGGCTCGAGGAGAAGGTCGTCTCCGGGCTCATCGTCAGCACGCCCGCCGAACCGCCGGCCAAGAAGAAGGAGCCGAAGAAGCCCGAGCCCAAGCCCGAGCCGGCCCCCGCGGGCGTCGCCAGCTACGAGGACTTCGCCAAGGTCGAGCTGCGAGTTGGCAAGATCCTCACCGCCGAGCGCGTGCCCAAGTCGGACAAGCTGCTCAAGCTAAGTGTGGAGCTCGGGGAGGCGCAGCCGCGCACCATCGCCGCGGGGATCGCCGAGGCGCTCTCTCCCGAGCAGGTCATGGGCAAGAGGGTCGTGGTCGTCGCCAACCTCGCCAAGCGCACCATCCGCGGCATCGAGTCCAACGGGATGCTGCTCGCCGCCGGCGAGCCGGCGACCGGCCTGACGCTCGTGGAGGTGCCGGGCGAGGTGCCCCCGGGAACGAGGATCAAGTGACCGCCCCCTCGCCCCTCGACAGCGCGCTCGACGATCTCGCCTCCGGCAAACGACGCCGCCAGGCCGCGGGCCACGAGGCCATCATGCAGATGGCCGAGGGCTCGGCCTGGAAGGACGAGCTGGTCGCCCGCTTGCCCGAGCTGACCTCGCACCCCAACCCGCAGGTCCGGGGCACCGCCTACCTGGCGCTCGCCACGGCGCAGGGCGAGGAGGCGCTGCCCATCCTCCAGGCCCACCTCGACGAGCGCGAAGGCGATGCCCGGCTCGACCTGGCGCAGGGGCTCGCCGGCATCGGCGCGCCGGCGCTCGGGCTGCTGCGCCGCTTGGTGACCGACCCGATCTTCGAGGTGCGCTTCGCGGCCGCCGGCGGGCTCGTCGCGCTCGGCGACCCGGCCGCGGCCGAGGTGCTCATCGAGGCGCTCGGGCACTCGGACGTGCGCTACCTGGCGCTCTCGGCGCTGCAACGGCTGGCCGATCCGCGGGCGCTCGAGCCGGCGCGCCGGCTCTTGCAGAAGCGCTTTCTCTCCGGCTACGAGCGCATCGCCGCGGCCGGGGTGCTCGCGCGGCTCGGGGACGCCGACGCGCGCCGCTGGCTGGTCGAGAGGGTGGCGAGGCGCAAGGGGGCCGACCGCGGCCTCGCGGTGGAGATCGTCGGCGAGCTCGGGGTCGGCGAAGCGCTCCCCGCCCTGCTCGAGGCGCTGGGCGACCGGAAGGATCCCTTCCGTGGCGCCTGCCTGCGCGTGCTCGGGATGCTCGGCGACCAGGCCCACCGCGAGCTCATCGAGAAGGCGCTGTTCGACACGACCGAGGAGGTCGAGGTGCGCATGGACGCGGCCGAGGGGTTGATGAACCTCGGCGGCCCCGAGGCGCGCGCCGCGCTCGAGCGGGCGCTCGGGGGCACCGACGACGAGGAGCTGCGCGAGGTGGTCAGCGAGGCGATCGCCCAGCTCGACCTGACCAAGGGCGACGGGCAGGGTGGGGTCGAATGAGGCTGGTCGACGCCCACTGCCACCTCGACGACTACCAAGATCGCGACGAGGTCATCGCCCGGGCGCGCGAGGCCGGGGTCGTGCACCTGGTCGTCAACGGGCTATGGCGGGCGCCTGGCGAGTTTGGCGCGGCGCTCGGGTTGGCGCGCGAGCGGCCGCAGGAGGTTTCGGCGACCGTCGCCATCCATCCCCACGACGCCGGCAAGGCTCCCGAGGAGGATTGGGAGCGCTGCGCCAAGCTCGCCGAGGACCCGCGCATCGTCGCGGTCGGCGAGACCGTAGCGCCAGGAAAGTCTGGTGCAGGAGGAAAGGAGGCAACCGATGTAGCC
>ENA-UOOR01004253-UOOR01004253.1-fermentation-metagenome-genome-assembly--contig:-NODE-4253-length-11572-cov-8.920379_pt1 | contig 11572 bp, 10 predicted proteins | sample MGYA00245780_ERZ724029 | MGnify/ENA primary metagenome ERZ724029 (study PRJEB28704, sample SAMN03018315) | fermentation metagenome | biome: anthropogenic terrestrial biome; feature: soil; material... | reverse complement strand
TATTAAGTGTATAATCACCTGATTTTGTGAAGAACGGATTTTCATTGACTATCTTACAAGAGAAGTCAATAGGTAATACAGCTTCTTGCCCATCTATAAATAATTGTGTCATGTTCTTGATATATTTCTCTTCATTCTGTTATACAAATCATTTGCCCTTTTTATACCACCTTTGCCCTCAATATACGTTTCAGAGACAAGCGGATCTTCGAGTTTCTTATACAGCTTATCATTGATTTCTGCTGACCTGGCTAGAATGTTCGTCAATTCATTTAACGAGCCTCCATTATTAATTACTGGCTGAAAATTAGATAAAGCTTCATTAAACGATCTTCGCTGTGAAAACTCACTGTAATTTAGAGCAGTTTGAAAGTCTCGCTCGCTGAGACTGCCAATTGTGTTATTTCTCTGTGCTTGATCAACTATATCAAAAATTCTCCGGACGGATGGATTAGCAACAGCATGATGATTCCCAACAAATTCACTTTTATGTACCGTCCCGTCCTCTTCCCACCAGTTACCCTTTTGGGTATAACCACCAGACGCATAACCCTCTTTAGCCACATCTTTTTGTTGTTTTGCAACGGCAATCTGCCCGGCTCCATAAAGAATGGCTGCCGCAGCTGCGGCAGCACCCAAAGCAGGTCCGACTACCGGTATTCCGGCCATTGCTTTATAGGAATCCATTGCTGCAACAGAAGTAGAAGCTATAACGTTAGCAACTGTAATGATGAATTGCTTTTCAGCATACTTAGCCCTGACTGCATGAATGCTTTTTTCCTTCTCTTCCTCAAGTTGAGCAACCTTTATTGCGTTATTACCAGCTGCCTTGATCATTTTGTCATACTTCCTCTCAACAGACATTTCTTCAGCCTGCTGAAATCCCGCAACTGCACCGGATAAATCTGCTGTTATATCCTGTATTCCTTCAGATACAGCAGTAGCTTTATCCAGATATCTGGATAAATATTCTACCCGCAAATCATATAGCGCTTGTTGATAATCCTCTTCGGATATCATTTCATATTCACGCTGTTGATCTAGTAGTCCTTTTTCATCACTAAATCCCTGAGGAGTCCAATCATCGTCGTTTTCTACAAATGCTTCTTCACCAGTTCTTTTTTTAACGTCTTGGACCGCCTGCTTGAGAAGATCTTGAGACAATTTATATCGCCTGTTTGCCTCAGAGATCATTTTGTCAGTTAGCTGAAGTTCTAAATCGACGGAACTTTTATTAAACTCATTTCTCAGTTCAATCATAGATGCTATGTGAGCAACCTCTAGATCATAAGATTTACTATTATACTGTTCTTCTGTAATACTTTTTTCCAGTAAACTATTTTTAAGATTAAGCAATTGCTTGTCATATGATAATTTTAATTCTGCTTCACGAAGTTTTAAAGCATCATCACCAGTTTTACCTGATGGGGTTACAGGATCCTCTTCTTTTACAATTTCCTTCGTAACCTCTAATTCCTTTTCCTTAGCTGCAACAATTGCTTTTTGCCGTTCTATCCTTTGTGATAGTGATGTAAGTTGAATCTGATCTGCTAGTTTGTTAAATCCTGTGTCAAGCGAAAAAACAGGATCCTTGAGTACACCTGAAGGGATTTGTTTACTAAATAAATCGGCGTGCTGTTTCTCAAGATTATCCAATAAGGATTGCTCTTTTTGAAGTTGCATCCATTTTTCAGTATAGGCATTATAAGACTTCTTTTTATTCTCCGAAATTTGCTCCCCAAGATTTTGATATACTTTTATCTGTTTATCAACGCCTTCTATTTCATTATTTATCCTGGCAATATTCCTATCTGCAATATTTCTTATCTCGCTACCGGCACCTGATTTACGCGTCTCCTGCTCAGCAATTTTTGCTTCTAATTCAAGTCTCTTAGAATAAAGCTCACTCATTTTGTCAGCAATAGCTTTCTGCTTAGCATTTTCCATTATTGCAGTAGTATATTTTTCGATAGACTTTTTTGCAGTGTCTGTATTAATATTCTCGAGATTTAAATTACCTAAATACTCAGGAGATATTTCATTCAGCTTATTAATTGCCTTTATTCTTTCGTCTTTAGATATTTTTTCATTTCGGGCAATACCTAATAACATGTCTAACTCAGCACGCTCACGACCGATACTGTCCGCAGCCTTTTTGTTTACATCAATTATAGCTTCAGACTGAGTAATAAGCTTAGAATTACGATTACTCCATTTTACAAGGCCGTAAATTAATGCAGTTATGCCGGCAACCAATAAACCGATAGGATTTAATTTTGTGGTTGCCCATAATGCCTTTAATGATCTGTTCAATTCAGCTGAAGATCTACTTGCAAAAACATACTTCAAAGAAAGAATTGTCATCTGAGCAGATTCCTTTGCATACCATATAATAAGCTTTGCGGTGTCAGCAATTTGCATCCTCTTCCACATTACATTTGCTTTCAACCCGATGTTATAAGCTAAGATAAGAGCACTTATTTTGACAAGTGCTGGACCATATTTTGCAAAGAAGTCCAACACATCCGGTAGCACCTTTACTATGTATGTAACCAGATTAGTGCTTTTAAGTAGTGCAGGGTTAAGACGCTCTCCCAGTTCAAGCCTTGCATCTTTAAATGCCTTACGCTGCTTTTCAAGTCGAGCCATGAGATTGTTGTTTTTCACGTTGTACTCTTCTGTCAAAGAAGTGCCATCAGCAAATGCTTTGTTGGATATTTCCTGTGCTTGAGATATCTTATCAATATTAGTTGCAAGTGCAGACAACACACCCACTGCCCTGGCACCATCGAGTCCCATCTTCTTAAAAATCGGGATTAACTGTTGGAATCCACCTTTCTCAGACAGAGATTGAAGTACAGTTTTAATGGCTTCATTTGTATCGGTTTTAAGCAAGTCGTTAAATCTACCTACTTCTATACCGGCAATTTTAGCAAATTTAGCAGGCTCACTCATCATCTCAGTGATAAATTTCTGCAATGCAGTAGCACTCATTTCAACAGCTTGCCCGGATTGATCTAATGCAGATGCATATCCCAATATATCCTGCACTGAAATACCTGCCTGAGATGCAACACCACCAAGGCGTTGAGTAAAATTGACCAGGTATGCTTCATTCGCAGTACTGCTTTGTCCTAATTCGTTAATTGCTGAACCAACAGCAAGCATACGTTCACGCAGTTTCATGCTTCGCAACTCTTCGGTTGAAGTCTTGAAAACCTCTGTTATTTTCCCGATATTTCTTATAGCTCCATCGCCGAGATCTTCACTGAGTGCAACGTCAATTTGGTTGCCCGCTTCAACAAAGTCTAGCACTTCATCTTTTGCTACTATACCCAACTTTCCAGCATCACGAGCCAACATGTTAAGCTCTTCACGTGCCGTCCTGGTGTCCATCTTCTTAAACTCTTCATTGATCTCTACAACCACATCACGTGTAAGTCCTGTCGTTTTCTGAACATCAGCGTATGCATCGTCCATTTGCGCCATTTCTTCACTTGATTTTCTAAGAGCAAATGATAAGCCTGTTACGGATGCAACAGCTGCTGTAATTCCTGCAAAATATTTATTAAAACCGTTTGCAAGACGACTAATTTTACTTTCAGAAATCTTTGACTCAGTAGAGATCTTATTAAGCTCTCCGCGAACCTTACGTATATTGCTGTTAAGATCATTCCATTCTTTGCTCCCTCTTTTAATTTTACTTGAGTCAAGTTGCTTATTCATTGCTGTAATAGCATCTTTCAACTCCTTCGGTTTTGCAGTATTGAGATTGGCCAAGACATGATTTACGTCAATAGTTTGTTTTTGCAGCTCTCTCATTGATTTACGTGCAGCTCTTAAATCAGGCTCTAGCGTTTTCGCCAGGGCAAAATCACCTTTTTTACGCAAATCATCAATTGTGCGAGACAGCGTTTGAGCATGGACACGCATTTCATCCAGCTCTTTCTTAGCCTGTTCACCATTGAGTAAGGTGGTTAGAACTACTGTATTATTATTCATGTGATTCTTATTTTGGAACGAAAATAGAATCAATGAAAAAGAGATAAAAAGACAGTTGAGGCTACATCTCCTTCATCCTCTTAGTACAACCTATCATACAACTTTATAATTATATTTTCATCTGCTTTTTCTACAAGGACCAGATAATTTTGAGACAGGTAGCGTATTAGATCAGTATTGATATTTTTTGTTTTTAGTTTTATGCAGTTCATTTATATTCATTTTTTAAGGCAAGGATTTCGTAGCGACCTTTAATGTAAACGTATTTAAACATATCTGCATTTATCATAGATAGTATATTTTTCCTATTATTATACTCATTATACTGGCGAAGTAAGCCAAGGTATGAGTTTATGGTTGACACAGATTTTTTGATTTCATTGACATTTGAGGCTCTGTTTAATTTTTTAACCGCTTGTTTGAAGTTATTTATTGTTCTGCCTCCACAATACATTCTATATGTTTTAGCGATTGCTCCGGTAAACTGTACGCCTTTTGTGTAATGTTGTAAATAAAACTTATTCTCATTTATTGCTAACCCATATTTGGCAAGATGCTCTCTGATTGGCTGAATTACTGATAGTAGTTTTTCTTTGTTCTGATGGATTAGATAGATATCATCGACATAGCGTCCGTGATGCATAATACCAAGATCGTTTAAATACCAGTCGAGATCATTTAACAAGAAATTAGCGAAATGCTGTGCATATATATTGCCAATAGCAAGACCCAAGCCATCGCCATTAGTAAATAGAGATTTATTTTTCGGTAGATGATTCCATGATTCTGAAGGACTACGCATTTCGCAATCATTTTCCGGCTTGTGAAGAGTTATAACTTCACAGACATAGCGAAGATCTTCTATATCGCTACCCTTGTAATTTTGTACGATAAAGTTGTCAACCATTTCATGCATCATCTGCTTATTTATGCTCATGAAGAAGCCTTTAAGGTCGAGTTTCATAATATAGCAATCTTTCGTATAGCCTTCGCTGCATTCAATTATGTCATTGTACAGCATATCAACGCCGTATAGTACGCCTTTATTTTTGCGGCAGCTGAAGGATCTTTCTGATAATACTTCTTCGAACAAAGGCTCGAGGCGAAGAACAGCATAATGATGAACTATCCTATCTTCAAATGAAGCTGCAAATACCTCTCTGTGCCTTGGACGTGTAACAACAAAACAAATTGAAGTTGAGGGTTTGTAAACCCTTCTGTTGATCCTGCCAAGAAGGTTTATCAGGCTTGCTTCGTAGTTGACTTCATAGTCCAGTGCGCTCGCTGTTCTTCTTTTGCCCGAACGGCAGTTAAAATACGCTTGAAATATATCCTCTATTTTCATAAATGTTAGTAACAGATGCTGAGACCGGACGCACATTGATGCGATTCGTCGCCTTATTGTTCGCGTTCATGTTGCCGCTATTCAGGTTCAAGTTCCACGCGTTCGTCGCCGAATTCTCCTTTGCCATATTGATTTTCTTAACCTTAAATGAAGGTATATAGCCCATTTATTAAATTAACATTAGCCCTCTCGGTTAGCCGTGACCTTCCGATTCTCGCTTTATTGCTGAAATAAGTGAATTCTTCCAAGCCGTTGACTGCCTGCCTATAGATGTAGTTAACGCTGATATTGACGCAAACTTTTTAATGCTTATCCATTTACGCTCTGACGCAATACGAATGAGCGTTTTGAGCGTTTCAAACTTGGTTTGAAAACTAGTGAGATAATCAATCCTTGTTTTCAGGGACTTATTAATGTAAGCCCCTGAAATATCATTGAGAGCTTCAACTGAATACTCCTGCATTTTTGTTCCTATCGTAAACTTATAAGCTTTAGGAAAATCCACAGTGATGTTCAGTATCTCATCGAGAAGAGATCTACAATCTATATATATTTTCGTATTGCTTGATAACCCCATTTTTGATTGAAGCCCTGCGTTTAAACGCAGGGCAAAATAACTGTTAACAATTAACCGATAAATGCTGAGACCGGACGCACATAGATGCGATACGACGCCATATCGTACGCGGTCATGAGGCCGCTATTCAGGAGCAAGCCCCACGCGATCGTCGCCGAATACTCCGTTGATGACCAGTAAGCGCCTTCCAAAAGCGGATTACTGCCGTTAATTAGAGTTAATGCATGATTTATTTTGTGCAGATTTGCGTATATCATCATAAGCTCGCCCATTGATGGTAGCCACCATTTGCCGGCTGTGAGGCCAGCGTTATTGGAATTAGGCCGGCTATATAAATTACAATATCCAGGGGCATACTCAACAGTATTCGTAATAGCCGCCTCTGTTGACGCAGCTACTTGAGATGCTGTGTTAGCCTTCCCTGTCCAATCGTTCAAAGCTAACACCCTGTCTGATGATGTGAAGCCACCGCCAGCGATTGCGGCACTACTCCAATATAGGGCTGCTGGTTGCGTTATGGATACGACAATATGTCGACCACCCTCAAAAACGCCAACCCCCGATGCTATTTCACCAGAATTTTGCAAAGCAGTCCATTTATGGAGCTTGCACATTAATGGATAATTATCAGACTTTCTGTGATAAACAATAAATATATTGTCAGTTACAGTGTTCAGATTTAAGTCTCCAAGAATTTCGGTTTCAATATCCGGTATAACGTTAGATAATTTAACTTTCTTCATTTGCATTCTTTTTTTGTCCGATTAATTCATCGGGATTTAACAATTTATTTATTATCTCTTATTAATTAATTACTGTTTAAACTCGTTTTTTATAATTAACGAGTGTCTGTAGCGCTTCTTAAAGGAGCGTCTGGATTAATGCTGTCTATTGGCACTAATTGCTTTTCAATTATCTATAATACTTTTACACCATTTCTATAAATTCCATCTCTTCTAACTTCCATTTGCCCAACTTCTATTTTTGTAGGTGTCACTCTTGAATACCATTCTACAACTGTGGGGTGATCGGTAGTACCACCATAAGAGTTGAATATGCTGACTTCATCACTTCTGATCTCAATTCGACTTGTCACAAATACAAAGGTGGTGCCGATATAAGTTGACCATTGGTGCGTAGCTGTCAAAATACCATTTAGCACTTCGAAATTGCCTATTTTTGCCCCATTTAAAGCTTCGAGATTACCTGTCTTTATATTAAGTGCCTGTATTTTCTCAGCTGTCACTAATGCAGCTTGAAGCCTTTCGATATAAGCATCCTGCATATATAAGAACTCTGCACTTTCAAGCAGTCTCCACTGTGAAGCAATCCATGAGCCCTTTGTTGCTTGATCTACATTGAGAGCATATACAGAATAACCCAATGCAGTACCGTCTTCTCTTTTAACAAAGGGTATGCCCGCCTCTGATATGTAGTAATCTGATGTATTGCTCCAATAGCCCATTGGAATGTAATTGGTTGACTTAGCCAGATCTATATTTACACGTGCAGTTACTCTCATATTCTAACATTTACTGTACAAGATGCATCAACGTATATAGATTGATGTTCCGCAATTTTCAATCCTGGTATTGTTATAGATGTATTTGTAATTGTGAATTCAGAGCTTATATCAGTACTATCACTATTCTTGTATACTTTTATCACAAATACGGTACCTGCAACTGGTGTTCCTGTACGTGAATTTAACAGTGTGAAATTGTATGCAACATCGTCCCCGGATGCTTGGCGGGCAGTAGTTCCCTTATCGCAAATAATTGTATATGGGTCTGTGCTATCCCATACCTGACGCTGCTCTTGAGCAACGACAGTATTATTTACATAAGCGCGACAAACAACCATCAACTCACTATCTATCATTGCTTTTGTAATAGAAAAAGTTGGTGTAGTGCCTTTTGAACGCAATACAGTACCGCCCTGATCTCTGAATTCAAACTCTACTCCAGTATTTACCTGAGCACCTGAGTTGTATAGAGCTGCAGTCATTGTAAGTTGCGTTTCATCGCCATCAATGACATCATCAGCCATGTTCAAAAACAAACGATATAGGTTTGATGAAGCCTCTTCAACAAGCACAGTGATTTCAGCAGCAACATTTACTGTTTGTCCGCTTGCAAACACAGTGCCTGTAAACGTAATAGTATCACTATCGTTATTTGTGTCTGAAGCTATATTACCTATCAAGCGTAATGCTTTACTACCGTTGTAATCGATTTGCTTTATTTTACCTGCAGCTAAATCGGGAGCAGTTGCAACACCTTGAGTATCAAATGCCATTGCTACACCGTTATACTTCCAGGCAACGTTGGCTGGCACCAATACACTTGCCTGCATAACTGAGTAGACACGTGGATAAACAGCTGGTCTATCACTATCATTCATTGTAGCCCAATTGGGAGAGTGGTCCTGCGTGCCTTTTTTAAATGTCTGATAAAGAGGTGCTGTAGCATTAAGAGTTGTATTTAGGTTGTCTCCATTCTGCAACAGATTTATACTTATTCCTCCTGATACTTCTGTACTAGCCATATTATTCAATTATTTCTGGTTCGGGTTCTGTAATGTCTGGATCTGTATCCGGTTCTGTTGAATCGGGATCTACTGCTTCTTCTACGGGTTCTTCCGGATCAGTAATTTCAGGATCTATTATTTCTTCTACAGGCTCCTCTACTGGCTCTTCAGGAGTAGTAGCTTCTGGATCTGTAGCCTCTGGTTCTGAAGAGTCAGGCTCAGAAGGTTCTACATACTCAACACCTCCAAGCGCTGAAACCCTCTCTTCAATTGTTAGAGATATCATCCTTATATCTTTTTCACTTAAGAGGAGATCTTCTCCATCTTCTGTTCTTAATGTAGAATCCAATCCTGCACGCACTGCGTGTTCTTTTTTTATTCTGTAATATTTTTCCATTATGCTCCGTATGTTTCAACAGTTAATACATTATCTAAATCATCTGTAAGAAGTGCCTCTTCACCTGCATCATCAACAGTTACAGCAGCAAAAGCTTCTCTACGCTTTAAATCAGGGTATATCTGCAAATCAACTGCAGTTAAATCAATAGAAGATACCGGTATCTTTACAGATGCTCCAGTCGCCACTTCTCTCTCAACCCCATTCTCGCTTATTATCCAATTAACCAGGAATGCAGCATCAACATCAACGTTTCCTAAAGTGTCTGTTATTATGACCGAGCAGTTGAGTTCTGTTGTCCCTGGCATTATTGGTAATTCAGGTATCCTTACTTCAGTTCTGAAGGAGTTGAATTTACGAATGAATGTAACCGTATCTGAAGCAATCAATTCTTCACCTTTCCAAGCCTCACATTTGATTTGTTCGTGATCTATATAGGTTTTATCGACTGTCAATGTTCTGCCATCTGCAGAAACAACATCGCCGTATAATTCATTTTCAATTGCATCTAAGCCAGCTGAGTTGAGCCATTTGAATATTATGCCTGTAAAATCTGTTACCTCTGTATTCCCTTTCTTGAGAGTAGCAGTAACAGTTGTAGTAGTGTTAGGATTTCTGTATGCATCGAAATATACAGCACCTCTTTGAGAAAGATTTAGTATATATTGAGGCTCTGCCTTCAACAACGTTCTGAGCGTTACACTGTCTTCACGCTCGTAAACTTTGTCGTTGCGGGGATCTACAAACTTCGTGATAGCCTTAACAACTACAGATGTACCTGAAGTAATGTTTTTTGTAACTTTTACAGCATCGGTACCAATCAGTTCGTAACCCGAAGTGGATGCTGTTATCAGTTCGCCATTCTCGTAAAAAAGAGTTGTAGGTGCAATTGTAATTTCACCATCAGGATTTAAAACTAAAACTATATGTTTTAAGAGCACAGGAGAAGCCGGTACTCCTTCACGATTTGGCGTATAGCTTACTCCATCAAAAAATTGAACAGCTGAGCCACCTGTTAACTGTAGTGTGCCTGACACCTGCAACGGTGTAAATTCTACTTGTATTTTATTTCCTGATAATCTCATACTTCTAGATAATTTGAAATTGTGTTTATACTTGAAGCAGGGTAAGTGGCCGTGCAGATGAATCTTACAGGATTAGTTTTAGTCCAGTTTACCCCCATATCTGCACTTGTTAATTCTAACAATCTACCGGTACCCTTTTCAATATTCCAGATAGTATCGGCTGTTTGATCTCCGCTCTCACGTGTCCAGCGCCACTGCTCATCAACAATGTCTATACTTACATTTGTATTACCTAGAAAAACAATTGGGGTGATAGTTGTCTTTACGCTGCCTGCGAAGAAAGCGTAACCATTACTGCTGTCGAATTCTATTCTGGCATCAGATCTGCCCTCTATCATGTACCAAGCGGACGACGTCCAGGATGGCTCCTCAGTCGTGCTCTCGGAAAAGCACCGCCAGCGGCATCCATGGTGCCAAACGTCATCAGTCCCGTTCTCATCATTGTTATAATATATCACACCAGCTTGCCATGGTCCCCTGTCATTGATTTCCCGGACAGGTACCCCCTGGTAATCTACCCTAATGATATCTTCAACCACCAATCCGGCTGCATAAATGTAAGGTATATCAGGCTTTGTAGGCAGATCTCCATACTTGCTTTTAAAGGATTGTGCGATATCGAATGAACCTACTATTGTCCCATTCAAAAACGTGGTGCAGCCATCCCAGATTTGCATGCCACCGGCATCAGAAGAGAGCACGACGAATCGCTGGCGCTCGCGGTGATCCTCTCCACTGTAACCACATCGTGCTACCCGCATGAATGGTTGGGGTGGCATGTTATACGGAGTTGGTATGTCAGTATCGAGAGCAAGTGTTGCCTTGATAAATGTCTGCGCAACCTCGGTAACGATCATGTATGATGTGGAAAATCCACCGCTGTGCCTGAAGATTCCTCGAATCAAATCACCGGCAATAAACATGATGCCTTCACCTTCTTCCAATTTCATGTTTAGCTGATAGACACGATCGGCCAGCTGCTCAACAGATGCAATAAGGCCGGTATCCCCAAGGATTGTCTCCTTGCCGATATAGGTCAAGAGGTTGCTTCGGATCTCCGGGACGTCCAGGAATGCCCGAAGTAACAGGGATGTCGCCTCTATATTGCCATGCTTATCAATCCTTGCCCCTTTGCCTGCAAACATACCGGCAACAAATTCCCCAAATTCAGCACCTGCAAGAAGTCTGATATACCCTAATGCAGAATCATCATTAAGGCGTGATAAATATTTTTCGTCAGTATTACCCTGTTTTCGGAGAATTTCAGCAACTTTCTTTCCTAATAGACCAACTCTGACATTTGTATTATGCCCAATTTTAGTCTCATTGGAAATTAAATCGCTATGCTGTTCAAGAGCAATTAAAAGTTCCTCAAAAGTCATTCTTCTTTTATTTTTTATCAAAAATAGAAACTGATCAACTATCTAAAAAAGACAATAAAAAAAGCGGTGTGCATCACTGCAGACCGCTCAAATCATTCAATACGTACAAATTTAAAAAGAAGGTTTATTTTTCCGTGCTGCGTAAAATATAAGAAATACTCCTCAGATAATCCTGTCCTGTGAGTTCCACCATCGTTTCTTGTAATCTTCGCTGACTATACCAATATTTTTTTGCTCGCCATGGCTTCGGAGTCC